>Ga0233439_10002907_pt1 | contig 18588 bp, 19 predicted proteins | sample SI_123_September_6_FD_182713 | JGI IMG/M metagenome (GOLD analysis project Ga0233439, IMG submission 182713) | Seawater microbial communities from Saanich Inlet, British Columbia, Canada - SI_123_September2016_100_MG | ecosystem: Environmental > Aquatic > Marine > Inlet | place: Canada: British... | reverse complement strand
CGATTTTGCAAGTTCAAATGCAAATTTTTGTACTCTATCAATACCATGTTTAGACATAATTGTTTCTTGGATTACTATTTCTCTTTCAGTTCCTTCATACATCTTGCCACCAACAGATGAATATTCTCCTTCTGTATTTTCTCTAACAATTATCATATCAATATCGCCAGGTTTTTTGTTAGCTAATGGAGGGTTTATTCCGGGAAATAATTTTACTGGCCTCAAATTAATGTATTGATCAAACTCTCTTCTAAATTTTAATAATGATCCCCATAAAGTTATATGATCAGGGTATCTGTCTGGCATTCCAACAGCGCCAAAGAAAATTGCATCGTGTTTTTCAATTTTCTCTTTCCAATTATCTGGAAGCATTTTTCCATGTTTTTCATAATAATCACAAGATGCAAAATCAAATTCATCAATTACTAATTTAAATTGATGTTGTTCAGCAATTTTTTTTAAAACTTTATGTGCTTCTGGAACAACTTCTTTTCCAATACCATCACCTTCTATTGATGCAATATTATAAGTTTTCATAAGATATTTTATAACTCAACTTTATTAACTAGGGATTGCTGAATAACTACTATTTTCATCTTATTCTTTTAAACCTTTTTTTAGAAACTTTTTATCAAGACCACAATCTTTATATCCTTTTTTGACTATATTAAGATATCGCTCTGTTGGAAATTTAAATGGTGTTTTTTTAACCATTGTATAGGTCATCACTTTTTTCCCATAATAATAAAAGTAATGTTTTTTATATAAAATTGGAAAATCCTCATAAACATCTAGTTTTTTTTCATCACTTTTTGAAATTTCAAATAACCCACCTGGTACAATTGAGTTTTTTTTAGGTTCAATATCTGCTGCTCTATATTTGCTTCTAAAAGTTAATGTAAAATCTTTAAGATTTATCTTTTTTAAATAAATACTGTCCTTACATCTTCGTTTCATTTGAAAATGATTAAGATTACTTCCGTAAGCAAAATAAAGCATTTAACGATCTACAACTTCAATTTTTTTTTCATTAACAAATTTTAAAATTTGAGAATTACAATTATCAATTTTAGATTGATCTTCTGATCTAATTACAATTGAAACTCCTAATTTTCCTGCTTGAAAAAAAGGATAGCTTCCAATTTCAACATCCAGATTATCATTTTGAACTTTTGTTAAAGAGTCAGCAATTTCACTTTCGACTGTTCTTAAGCTTATAGTTAAGCTTAAAATAGGTTCTCCTCCTACAATACTATTGGTTAAACCACCTAACATAGATTTTAATATTGATGGAACACCTGGCAAACAAAAAACATTTTCAACACTAAAACCTGGAGCGCCACTGGTTGGATTTAAAATCAAATTAGCATTTTCTGGCATCCAAACCATTTTTTGTCGACCTTCGTTAAATTCACCTGGTTTATAATAGGCTTCTAAAATTTTATAGGCTTCTTTATGTATCTCATATTTTAATCTAAATGTTTTAGAAACAGATTCAGCGGTAATATCATCATGTGTTGGACCAATTCCTCCTGTTGTAAAAACATAATCATAGGTTGTCTTTAATAAATTAAGTGTATCAATTATTATTTTTTCAATATCTGGAATAACCCTAACCTCTTCCACTTTAACTCCAATTGAATTTAACCAAGTTGCTAAAGTTGAAGTGTTCGTATCTTGAGTTCTGCCAGATAAAATTTCATTACCTATAATTAATATTGCGGCATTAACTTTTGTGTTTTTGGTCATTTTAAATGTATAATTTAGAAATGGAATTTACCAAGTCTTTAATAAAAGGCAAATTAATCAAACGTTACAAGCGATTCTTTACTGATGTTCAATTAACAAACGAAGTAGTTACTGCACATTGTCCTAATACTGGGTCAATGAAAGGTTTGTTAGATGAGGGCAACGATGTTTATTTGCTTCCTAATAACGACCCCAAGAGAAAACTTAAATACGGACTTGAAATTATTAAAACAAGAAAAAATCTAGTTGGTGTTAACACTCACATGGCTAATAGAATAGTTCAACACGCTTTAAAAAATAACCTTATTAAAGAACTAAAAGATAGTGATTTAATTAAACCAGAGGTTTTTTTTAACAAAGAGACTAGATTTGATTTTTTAATTGAGAAAAACAAACAAAAGAGCTTTGTTGAAGTTAAGAATGTTACTCTTTTTAGAAATAAAGATACGGCTGAGTTTCCAGATGCTGTGACAGCACGTGGTACTAAACACTTGCTCACTCTTATTGATGCCATAAAAAAAGGTTATAAAAGCTACTTATTATTTTTAGTTCAAATCCAAAACATGGAAAAGTTTAAAATAGCTAGGGATATTGATGCTGAATATTATAACAATTACCTAATTGCTAAAAAAGCAGGAGTTAACTTTTTAGCCTATAGATGTGATATAAGTTCTAAAAAAATTTTTATAGAAAAAAAACTAAAGATTATTAATGAGTGATTATATAGAAAAATTTGAAAAAATGAGGGTAGCAGGAAAGTTAGCTGCTCAAACTTTAGATATGCTAACTGACAATATTAAGGAAGGTGTATCAACAGATCATATTGATAAATTAGGTTACGAATTTATTAGAGATAACGGTGGATACTCTGCCCCACTTTATTATAGGGGTTTTACAAAATCTTTGTGTACATCTCTAAATCATGTTGTCTGTCACGGCATTCCATCAGATAGAATTTTAAGAGATGGTGATGCAATCAATGTGGATGTTACAGCTATTGTTGATGAACATTATGGAGATACTAGTAGAATGTTCTCAATCGGTAATACCTCTGTCAAATTAAACAATCTTATAGACACAACGCATGAATCTATGATGAGAGCAATTAAAATATTAAAACCTGGAATTAGATTGGGAGATATAGGATATGAAATTCAATCATTCGTTGAAGATAAAGGTTTTTCTGTTGTGAGAGATTTTTGTGGTCATGGCATAAGCACTACGTTTCATGAACCACCTAACATCTTGCATTACGGGAGTAAAAATTCAGGCATGGATTTAAGACCTGGAATGACTTTTACAATTGAGCCTATGATTAATGCCGGCAAATATGATGTGAAAATGTTAAATGATGGTTGGACTGCTGTTACAAAAGATAAATCTTTATCAGCACAATTTGAGCATACACTGGGAATTACTGAAAATGGTTATGAAATCTTTACAGAATCTGCTAAAGGTTATTCAAAGCCTCCATACTTATAATTAATGATTAAAAGATACTCTCGAAAAGAATTAACTGATATTTGGTCAGAAGAAAATAAATATAAAATTTGGCTAGATGTCGAAGTTGCAGCTGCAGAAGCTATGGAAAAACTTGGTCAAATTCCAAAAGGTGTTGCTTCAGTTGTTAGAAAAAAAGCTAAAATAAATGTAAGCAGAATTCATAAAATAGAGTCTGAAGTTAAACATGATGTCATTGCATTTCTAACCTCTGTTACTGAAAGAGCTGGAATTAAAGCTAGATATTTACATCAGGGCATGACCTCGTCAGATGTATTGGATACAAGTTTTAACATCCAAATGGTTCAATCTGGTAAAATAATCCTAAAAGACTTAGATCAAATTTTAAAAGTTCTTAAAAAACAAGCTAAGAAATACAAATTCACACCATGTATGGGTCGAAGTCACGGTATTCATGCTGAACCAGTTACATTTGGTCTAAAATTGGCTTCGTTTTACGAAGAATTTAAAAGAAATAGAAAAAGATTAGTCGATGCAATAGATGAGGTGTCAACTTGTGCAATATCTGGTGCTGTTGGAACTTTTGCTAACATTAATCCTAATGTTGAAAAACATGTTGCAAAAAAATTAGGTTTAAAAGTTGAGCCGATTTCAACTCAAGTAATACCAAGGGATCGTCATGCTTTTTATTTTTCAGTGTTAGGTATTATCGCTGGATCAATCGAAAGAGTTGCAGTTGAGATTAGACATTTACAAAGAACAGAAGTTTATGAAATGCAAGAATTCTTTTCAAAAAATCAAAAAGGTTCCTCTGCAATGCCACATAAAAAAAATCCAATATTAAGTGAAAACTTAACAGGGCTTGCAAGAATGATTAGAAGTGCAGTAATTCCTGCTTTAGAAAATATTGCTCTTTGGCACGAAAGAGATATTTCTCATTCAAGTGTTGAAAGGAATATTGGACCTGATGCAAATATTACAACTGATTTTGCATTAGTAAGATTAACTAACATTTTAGATAACATGATTGTTTATCCTAAAAAAATGTTAGAAAATTTAAATATCACTAAAGGATTGATTTTTTCACAAGAAGTAATGCTGGAATTAACAAGGTCTGGTTTAAGTAGAGAGCAATCTTACCGAATGGTTCAAAATTATGCTAAAAAATGTTTTTCTGAAGATTTAGACCTATTTGATGTTATTAGTTCTGATAAGTTAATTATGAGTAAAATCACTCCTAAAAAACTCAAATCTATATTTAGTTACGCAAAACACTTTAAAAATGTGAATTTCATCTTTAGAAGAGTTTTTAAATAATGAAAAAAGGAAAAAAACTTTACGAAGGCAAAGCTAAAATCATTTATTCAACAAATGATAAGAACTTAGTTATTCAATATTTTAAAGACGATGCAACTGCATTTAATAATCAAAAAAAATCTACCATTGAAGGAAAGGGTGTTTTAAATAATAGAATTTCAGAACATATTCTTTCAAACTTATCTCAGATAGGTATTAAAAATCACTTGGTCAAAAGACTTAATATGAGAGAACAAATTATTAAATTGGTTGAAATTATTCCAATTGAATTCATAGTTAGAAATATTGCAACTGGATCTATTACTAAAAGGTTGGGGATTGAAGATGGAACAATTTTAAAAGAGCCTCTTATTGAATATTGCTTAAAAGATGACAAGTTAGGTGATCCATTAATAGCAGAAGAACATATCTTGGCTTTTGATTGGGCTACAAAAAAAGAAATCGATAAAGTTAAGAAAATGATTTTAAGAATTAATGACTTTATGATTGGTATGTTTAGAGGTGTTGGAATTAAATTAATTGATTTTAAATTGGAATTTGGAAGACTAAAAGTGAATGGTAAAGATGAGGTTATTCTTGCTGATGAAATTAGTCCTGATACTTGCAGACTTTGGGATAGTATTACCGATAAAAAGTTAGATAAAGACAGATTTAGAAAAAATTTAGGTGATCTTATTCCCGCATATACAGAAGTTGCTAAAAGACTTGGAATACTTCACGAACAATCAAATGTTTCAGCAGTGAATGTTACAAAATTATCATCTGTTAAAAGGAAGCATAAATGAAGATTTCTGTAATTATTACACTCAAAAAAGATGTGCTAGATCCTCAGGGAAAAGTTATTCACCAAACATTAGATGGAATGGGATTTAATGACATCAATGAAGTAAGGCAAGGTAAATACTTTGAAATTGACATTAAAGAAAGTGATCCTAAAAAAGCTAAAGATAAAGTTGAAGAAATGTGCAACAAACTTTTAGCAAATCTAGTTATTGAAAATTATAAAATTATTGATGCACAATAATTAATGAAATCATCCGTCATTACATTTCCTGGTTCTAATTGTGATAGAGATATGGATGTTGCTCTAAAAAAATTTGGTTTTAAAAACAAGATGGTTTGGCATGATGATATTGAACTTCCAAAAAGTGATTTAGTAGTTTTGCCAGGAGGATTTTCTTATGGAGATTATTTGAGGTGTGGAAGCATGGCTTCAAAATCAAAAATAATGAAATCTGTCATTAATTTTGCAAACTCTGGTGGAATGGTAATGGGAATTTGTAATGGTTTTCAAATTTTAGTTGAAACAGGTTTGGTTCCTGGTGTTTTATTAAGAAATAAATACTTAGAATTTATTTGTAAAAATGTGTTTGTTAAAATCAAGAATAAAAAAAATACTTACTTTAAAAACATTGATAATGAAGTTTTAGAGCTTCATATTGCTCATAACGAAGGAAACTATTTCTGTACAAAAGACCAGTTAAAAGAAATTGAAGATAATGAACAAATTGCAATTAATTATTGTGATAAAGATGGTAAAACTGATGAACAATTTAATCCTAATGGGTCTATCAAGAATATTGCAGGTATATTTAATAAAGAAAAAAATGTTTTAGGAATGATGCCTCATCCTGAAAGAATGATTGACCCCTCTCTATCAGGTGAAGATGGATCTCTTTTTTTTAATAAATTAATTGATAATCTAAAATGATTGTAAACGAACAAGTTGCTATAGATCACGGTCTTAAAAAAGATGAGTATGCAAAAATTTGTGAGTTACTTAAGCGAACTCCAAATATTACTGAACTAGGTATCTTTTCAGCAATGTGGAACGAACATTGTTCCTATAAATCATCAAGACTTCACTTAAAAAAACTTCCAACCAAAGGTAAGCAAGTCATTCAAGGACCAGGAGAAAATGCAGGGGTTGTAGATATTGGTGATAATGATGCAATTGTATTTAAAATTGAAAGTCACAACCACCCTTCTTTTATTGAGCCCTATCAAGGAGCTGCAACTGGAGTTGGTGGTATTATGAGAGATGTATTTACAATGGGTGCAAGACCTATTGCTAATTTAAACTCAATTCATTTTGGATCTCCTCAACACAAAAAAACTAAAAATTTACTTAGAGGTGTGGTTCACGGTATTGGTGGATATGGTAATTGCATGGGTGTTCCAACAATAGCTGGTCAAACAAACTTTGATAGCTCGTACAATGGTAACATTCTGGTTAATGCGATGACCTTAGGCTTAGTTAAAAAAGATAAGATTTTCTATTCAAAAGCAGCGGGTCTAGGTAAACCAGTAATTTATGTAGGGTCTAAAACAGGACGAGATGGAATACATGGTGCTAGTATGGCTTCAGCTAGTTTTGATGAAAAAATAGAAGAAAAAAAACCAACAGTTCAAGTTGGAGATCCGTTTACTGAAAAACTATTACTTGAGGCTTGCTTAGAGTTAATGGCTGGAGACTCAATTATAGCTATTCAAGATATGGGTGCTGCAGGACTGACATCATCAAGTATTGAGATGGCTTCAAAAGGAAATCTTGGAATTGAAATTAATTTAAACAAAGTTCCTTGCAGAGAAACACAAATGACTCCATATGAAATTATGCTTTCTGAAAGCCAAGAGAGAATGTTGATTGTTTTAGAAAACGGTAAAGAAGATCAGGCTAAAAAGATATTTGATAAGTGGAATTTAGATTTTGCAGTAATTGGTAAAACTACTAATTCAAAAAAAATTGAACTATTCTTTAATAATGAGCAAGTTGCAGATATTCCAGTAAATACTTTAGTTGAAAATTCACCAATGTATGATCGTAAATGGAAAAAAGCAAAACTCCCAAAAAAAAACAAAATTAAAAAAGAAGAACTTAAAAATTTAAAAATTATAGATGTTTTAAAGAAAGTTTTATCTAATCCAAATATTTGTAGCAAAGAATGGATTTGGCAACAATATGATCATACTGTTATGGGAGACACTATACAAAAACCAGGTGGTGACTCTGGTGTTGTTAGAGTTCATGGAACAGATAAAGCAATTGCAGCTTCAGTAGATTCTTCTGCTGTATACTGTTGGGCACACCCTTTAACAGGTGGAAAACAAGTTGTTTGTGAAAGTTTTAGAAATCTAATTTCTGTTGGTGCAAAACCAATTGCTATTACTAATTGTTTAAATTTTGGTAGTCCTGAAAATGAAGAAAACATGGGTGAGTTTGTTGAATGTGTTCAAGGTATTGGAGAAGCTGCTGAATATTTAAAATTTCCTGTTGTTTCTGGAAATGTATCTTTTTACAATCAAACAAAAGAAGAAGGTATTAAGCCTACCCCATCAATTGGTGGTGTTGGTTTAATTAAAGATTATAAAAAAATGATCACAATGGACTTTAAAGAAGTTGATAATATTGTTTTAGTTATGGGAAAAACTGAAGGTCATATTGATCAAAGTCTATTTGCAAGAAATATTTTAGATGAAAAAAATGGTCCTCCGCCAGAAATCAATTTATTTAATGAAAAAAATAATGGAGAAACATTATTAAAACTAATTGATATTAATTTAGTTAAAAGTGCACACGATGTATCCATTGGAGGAATAATCACTGCAGTTTCAAAAATGTGTATTAAAGGAAATAAAGGAATAAATCTTAAAAAACCAAAATATTTGATTAATGAAATTGAATATTATTTTGCAGAAGATCAAGGAAGATATATTATTGAGGTTTCTAAAGAAGGTCTAAAAAAAGTGACTGATATTTTGAACAAAAATGCTGTGCATTATGATGAACTTGGAACAATTAATGAAGATCAGTTGTTTATTAATGAAAAGACAAAAGTAACAATTGACGAATTAAGAACATCTAATACAAATTGGTTAACTAATTATATGAGTAAATAATGGCAATGGATTTAAAAGAAATTGAGAGTTTAATTAAAGAAGCATTAACTGATGCGACAGTTGAAATTCAAGATTTAGCTGGTGATGGTAATCATTACTCTGCAACAGTAACTTCATCTCAATTCTCAGGTAAAAGTAAAATTGAACAACATAAAATGGTATACAATTCTCTAAAAGGTAAAATGGGAAATGAATTGCATGCCTTAGCAATTAAAACAAAGGAGCAATAATGGATGATAATACAAAAAATTTAATTCAAAATCATATTGATACTAATGAAGTATGTTTATTTATGAAAGGTACTCCTGACGCTCCTCAGTGCGGTTTTTCAATGGCTGTATCAAATATGTTAAAAATTCTTGAAGTTAAGTTCCAAGGTGTGAATGTTTTAGAAGATCAAAATGTTAGAGAAGGAATTAAAACTTTCAGTGACTGGCCTACTATCCCTCAACTATATATCAAAAAAGAATTTGTTGGTGGCTGTGATATCGTAAAAGAAATGTACGAAAACGGGGAACTTAAAAAAATTCTTGAAGATAAAGGAATTAGTTTTAAGAATTAATATTATCTTGAATAATATTCGATAACTAGATTTGGCTCCATAACAATTGGGTAAGGAACTTCTTCAAACTTAGGTGTTCTAACAAATTTAACTTTTTTGTTTTTCTCATCCATTTGAATGTATTCTGGAGTTTCTCTCTCTTTACTTGCAAGAGCAATATCAATAATTGCAAGTTGCTTAGATTTATCTCTAATCTCTATAGAATCTTCTTCTTTAACTATGTAGCTTCCAATATTAACTTTTTTACCATTAACTCTAACGTGACCATGGTTAATTAATTGTCTTGCAGAAAATACTGTTGTTGCAAATTTTGCTCTATAGATAACTGCATCCAATCTTCTCTCGAGTAAACCGATTAAGTTTTCACTAGTATCACCTTTAAGCATAACAGCTTTTTTATAAATATTTCTAAATTGTCTCTCATTAATGTTACCATAGTAAGCTTTAAGTTTTTGCTTAGCTTGTAATTGAGTTCCGTAATCAGAAGGCTTACCTTTTCTACCTTGGCCATGTTGCCCAGGTCCATAATCTCTTTTATTAAAAGGACTTTTTGGTCTTCCCCATAGGTTAACCTTAAGTCTTCTGTCTACTTTATGTTTAGAGTTTAATCTTTTTGTCATTTAATAATAATGGGGTTTATAAGCGTACAGGCCATTTTGTCAATCAACGTTTTTTACCTAAACTAGCGAATACACTGGATAATATACGTGTTTCTTTAGCTGATAATTCCATTCGGTAGAAAATATTTCTCAAATTCTCAAGCATAATTGGCTTCTTTTCTTTTGGTTTGAAAAAATTAATCTCATCCAAGTTTTGAATACAAAGATTGGTCATTGAAAGTATTTCCTTTTTAGAGGCTGCTTTCACTTTTTTAGATTTTTTAAAGTTAGAAGTTTTAGATTTAATGATACTTGAAACATATTGAGCAATAATAATTAAACTATGAGAGAGATTTAACGATTTAAATTCAGGATTGGTTGGAATTTGTAAAGTGTAATTAGCATAACTTAACTCATTATTGGATAAACCTGATGCTTCAGATCCAAAAAGAAATGCTACTTTTTTTGTAAAATCAATTTTTTTTAAGTCCTCTAATTGAATGTGTTTAATGTTCTTGTTTCTAAATCTTGCAGATGTTGCAATAACATAATCTATATTTTTTAGTGCTGGTTCTAAATTATCAAACACTTTACTTTTGTTAATTATATTTTTAGCACCAACAGAAGTTGCTAAAATTTTATCATTAGGAAAAATAGGTTTTGGATCAATAACTGATAGTTTTTGAAAGTTAAAATTCTTCATTCCTCTTGCACATGCACCAATATTTTCTGATAACTGGGGCTTATGCAAAATAAAAGTAATATTATTTGATGACATTGTTTATGATAAATCAAAACTTATAGGCTAGCCGGAGCCTTATCTTTAAATAATTTATAATCCAAACTATCAACCAATGCTTTAAATGATGCATCAATTATATTTGGAGAAACACCTATGGTGAACCAATTAACACCATTAGAGTCTGTGCTTTCAATTGAAACTCTAGTTACTGCTTCAGTCCCTGTATTTAAAATTCTTACTTTATAATCAACAAGTTTTAAGTCTTTTAAATACTCAGAATATTTTGCAAGTTTATTAACATTTTTTCTGATCGCATTATCAAGAGCATTTACGGGACCATTACCTTGCCCTTCACATAATATTTTTTGACCATCAACTTCTAATTGAGCTTTAGCATGTGAAATAATTTCTCCTGTACTATCTTTTTTAACTGAGACATCATACTCGTTAATTAATATGTATCTTGGAATTTCATCCATCAATCTTCTGGCTAATAATTCAAATGAAGCATCTGCTCCATCATAACTATAACCAATAAACTCTCTATCTTTTACTTCTGCTAAAAGTTTTTTAATTTTTGGATCATTTTTTTCAATTTGGATGCCAATTGATTTTAATCTAGACATTATATTGGATTGTCCAGCTTGATCTGAAACAACAATGTTTCTAGAGTTTCCTACTTCCTCAGGTTCAATATGTTCATAAGTTTTTGGATTCTTTTGAACTGCAGAAACGTGCATTCCACCTTTGTGTGAAAAAGCTGAAGCTCCTACATAAGGTAAATGTTTATTAGGTTTTCTATTCAATAACTCATCTAGTAATCTTGAGCACTGAGTTAAGTTTTTTAAATTTTCACGTTTGATATTAAGTTCAAATTTATCACTAAAATCCTTCTTTAAAAACAATGAGGGGATTAAAGACATTAAATTTGCATTACCACATCTCTCCCCTAATCCATTAATAGTTCCTTGAATTTGTCTGACCCCTGCTTGAACTGCAGCCAAACTATTTGCGACAGCATTTTCTGTGTCGTTATGAGCATGTATACCTAAATTTTCACTTGGAATATGCTTTGTAACCTCGGATACAATTTTTGATACTTCATATGGAAGTGTTCCACCGTTCGTATCACACAAAACAATCCATCTAGCACCTTGATCAAAAGCTGCTTTAAGGCACTTTAATGCATAATCTGGATTTGATTTATATCCATCAAAAAAATGTTCAGCATCAAACATAAATTCTATACCTGAACCAACTATATGTTTAGCACTTTCACTAATATTTTCTAAGTTTTCTTCATTAGTAATTCCAAGTGCTACATCAACATGAAAATCCCAAGATTTTCCAAACAAACAAACTGAAGAACTTTTTGAATTGATTAAAGATGCTAACATTGGGTCATTTTCTGCACTATGCTCTGATTTTTTGGTCATGCCAAATGCAGTCAATTTAGCATTTTTAAAACCATGATCTTTGTTAAAAAATTCAGTATCTGTTGGGTTAGCTCCTGGCCAACCTCCCTCAATGTAATCAACACCAAGAGTATCTAGTACAATTGATATTTTTTCTTTATCATCAATTGAAAAATCGACACCTTGGGTTTGAGCACCATCTCTTAGTGTGGTGTCAAAAATATATAGCTTTTCCTTACTCATTTAAATTTCCAAATTGTTTTACCATCTTTATCTTCTATTAAAACACCTTTATCAAAAAGGTAGTCTCTTATATTGTCAGCTTCTTTATAATTTTTATCAGCTCTAGCTTTATTTCTAAGTTCTATCTTATTTTCAATTTCCGCTTCTGAAATATCTACTTTATCTTTTTTGTAATTTAACCACTCTTCTTTGGTTTCTTGAAGTAAGCCTATAAAATTACAAGCTGAATTAAATATTTGCTTGTCCTCATCATTTCCTTTGTTAGCTTTATCGTAAAGTTTGTGTAAATTTGCGATATAACCTGGAGTATTTATATCGTCATATAAAGGTTGAATAATTTCATCATTAACATCTTTGTTTGAAGGCAGATAAGCATTATACCATTTATCAATCGTATTTTGACAATCCTCTAATAGTTTATCGTTCCAATCCAATGGCTGTTTATAGTGAGCACTAATTAAAGCTAATCTTAAAACTTGCCCGCTAACTTTGTTTCTAAAATCTTTTATCTTTAAAATATTTCCTTGAGATTTTGCCATTTTTTCATTGGACATAGTGATAAATGCATTATGCAGCCAATAATTTGCAAAAACTTTAGTATCATTTGCACATCTTGACTGTGCTATTTCATTTTCATGATGTGGAAAAATTAAATCTATACCTCCACCATGTATATCAAACTCATTTCCTAGAAATTTCTTAGACATTGCAGAACATTCTAAATGCCAACCAGGTCTGCCTCCTCCCCAAGGAGAGTCCCAAGAAGGTTCTTTTTCTATAGATGGCTTCCATAACACAAAGTCTTCAGAGTTCTTTTTGTTATCACTTACTTCAACTCTTGATCCTGCAATTAAATCTTCTAACTTTTTATTAGATAGCTTTCCATAGTCATCAAATTTTTTTACTTCAAAATAAACATGTTTATTATTTTCATAAGCAAAACCTTTTTTGATTAATTCAGAAATCATCTCAATCATTAAACCTATATGCTCTGTTGCTTTGGGTTGTTGTGTTGGATTTTCACAATTTAAATAATTGCAATCTTTGCTGAAACTTTTAATTACAGCTTCAGTTAAATCTGAAATAGATATATTTTTTTCGTTTGAAGATTTAATAATTTTATCATCAACATCAGTAATATTTCTAACATAAGTAACAGATGAAAATTTGCTCTTAAGTATTTTAAACAAAATATCAAAAATAACTATTGGTCTTGCATTACCAATATGTGGGTCGTCATAAACGGTAGGACCACAAACATACATACCAACATGCTTGTCATCTATTGGAACAAATTTCTCTTTTTTGTTACTTAGATTATTTGTTAAAAAAATATCTTTATTCATTATTTTAGAAATATACTTAATTTATAGATTTGTGAATCTATTTGATTAATTTGGAATTTTGCAGACAGGAATGGGCTCTATTTTATGCAAATTTTGTTTTCTTATTGTTTCGTATTTAGCTCTATTGGGTGAGTTTGGATTATCCATAGCTTCTTCCAATTCATCATATTTTAAACCAAGCTGACCTTCATCTGTTCGACCATCATCCCATAGTCCATCAGTTGGCGCTGCCTCAATTATTTCTTTTAAAATTCCAAGTTCTTTTCCTATCTCCCAAACTTCTGTCTTATTACAATCAGCTATTGGAGAAATATCAACTCCACCATCACCATATTTTGTGTAAAACCCAACACCAAAATCCTCAACTTTATTACCTGTGCCAACAACAATACCTTTGTTTGTTGTTGCTACTTGATAAAGAGTAGTCATTCGTAATCTTGCTCGAGAATTTGCCATTCCATGTTCGTTATCAAATTTAGATAAACTTGAAGAAAAAGATGAGAATAATTCATCTAAGTTAATTGTATGTGCTTCCACATTTTTAAATTTATTAACTAGCCACTCTTGGTGCTTTAAACTTAAATCATGTTGCTGAGATTTTTGCTTAATTGGCATTGATAAAACAATTGTTTTTAATCCAGTCATTGCACTTAATGTGCTTGATACAGATGAATCTATTCCACCAGAAATTCCAATTACTAATGCTTGGGCTTTATTAGGCATATTATTTGCATAATCTTTTATCCATTTAGATATAAAATTTACTTTTTCAGAAGGTTTCATAAACTTAAAGTATTATCAGTTGGTATTTTTTACAATGTTTTAAGATGCCGCTCTGTGTGCACTTTTAGAATATAAACTATTCTTTTTAATCTCATCAGAAATTAAAAATGCTAATTCTAAAGCTTGGTTTGCATTAAGTCTTGGATCGCAATGAGTGTGATATCTCGATGACAAATCTTTTTCTGATATTTTTTGAGCACCACCAATACATTCTGTAACATTTTGACCAGTCATTTCTATGTGCAACCCTCCAGCGTAACTTCCTTCACTTTGGTGACAAGCAAATACATTTTTAACTTCTTTTAAAACACTATTAAAAGGTCTTGTCTTATATCCTGTTGCAGCTTTAACAGTGTTACCATGACAAGGGTCACATGACCAAATTACATTCAAACCTTCTTTTTTAATTGCTCTAATTAATTTAGGTAAATGTTTTGAAACATTATCTGCACCAAATCTTGAAATTAAAGTAATTTTTCCTTTTTCATTACTAGGATTTATTTTATTACAAAGGTTTATTAAATCTTCTGGCTTTAAAGTTGGTCCACATTTAATTCCAACTGGATTCTTAATACCTCTACAAAACTCAACGTGTCCACCATCAAGTTGTCTAGTTCTATCTCCGATCCAAACAAAGTGTGCTGAGGTATCATGATTTTCTCCTGTTGTAGAATCTGTTCTTGTCATCATTTCTTCAAATGGCAACAACAACGCTTCATGTGAAGTCCAAAAATTGACTGTCTTTAATCTTCTATTAAAATCTGAATTAATTCCACAAGCATCCATAAATGCTAAAGCATCAGCTATTTTATCCTCTAAATCTTTAAATCTCTTTAATGTTGGACTGTTTTTAATAAATCCCAAGTTCCAATTATGAACGTTTTGAAGATCTGCAAAACCACCATGGCAAAAAGCTCTGATAAGATTTAATGTTGCAGCTGATTGAGAATAAGCTTTAAATAATCTTTTTGGATCTGGAATTCTTGATTTTTCACTAAATTCCATACCATTAATATTGTCTCCTAAATAACTTGGAAGCTCTACACCATCTTTAGACTCTACTGGCGAGCTTCTTGGTTTTGAAAATTGACCTGCTATTCTTCCAACTTTTACAACAGGCAAAGATGCTGAGTAAGTTAAAACTAATGACATTTGCAACATCAGTTTAAATGTGTCTCGAATGTTGTCTGGATTAAATTCTGCAAAACTTTCTGCACAATCTCCTCCCTGAAGTAAAAATGCTTTACCATCAACTACATCAGCAAGCTGATCTTTTAAATGTCTTGTCTCACCTGCAAATACTAATGGTGGAAACGTTGCAATTTTACCCAGCACTGTATCTAATTCTTTTTTATTAGGATATTCAGGTATGTGTTTTACAGGATATTTTTTCCAGCTATTTTTTTTCCAATTTTTCATATTCAACTGTGGATTGTTCTAACAGAGTTTAGACTTTATTCAACAGTTACTGATTTAGCTAAGTTTCTTGGTTTATCTATATCGTATCCTTTTTTGAGAGCCGAATAATAAGCAAGTTTTTGAAGTGGAATAGTTAAAAGAAATGGAAGTAAGTCATCATTTGTAGTTTCAACCTCAATACTTTCCCAAATATTCTCAGAAACAATCTCATCTTTACTTTTATTTGTAATTAATAAAACTTTTGCACCTCTTGCTATAACTTCCTGCATATTTGAAATTGTTTTTTTATAATAATTATCTCTTGGAGCTAAAACCACAACAGGCATACCTTCTTCAATTAATGCTAATGGTCCATGCTTCATTTCTCCAGCAGGATAACCTTCTGCATGAACGTAAGATAATTCTTTAAGTTTTAATGCTCCTTCTAGTGCAATTGGGTAAGAGAAGCCTCTTCCTAAAAACATTGATCCTTTTGCTTCATTAAATGTTGATGCAATAGTCTGAACATCATTATCAATTAACAATGTTTCTTCGATTAAATTTGGTAGATTTTTAAGGTCTCTAATTTTTTCTTGGTAATCCTTGTTTTCAATTTCTTTTCTTAATGATGATAATTTTAATGATAAAATATACAAAACAAGTATTTGACCCAAAAATGCTTTAGTTGAAGCAACACCAATTTCAGGACCACAATGAATAGGTAATACGAAATTTGAATCTCTTGCAATTGAGCTTTCAATTACATTAACAACAGCACATGTTTTCATGTTATTTTTGTTACATAAATCTAAAGCTGCATAAGTATCAGCAGTTTCGCCCGACTGAGATACAAAGATATATAAAGTATCATTTTTAAACCTATTTTTTCGGTATCTAAACTCTGATGCAATATCAACATTAACATCTAAGGTTGTTAATTCTTCAAACCAATATTTAGCCATCAGACATGAATGATACGCGGTTCCACAACCAATAAGCATAATTGATTTAATTTCATCTATTTTCCATGGAAAATTATAGATATTGATGTCATTATTCATGCTATCTACATATTCTTTAATACAAGTTTTCAAAGTTTGAGGCTGTTCTTCAATTTCTTTAGCCATAAAATGTTTAAAATCACCTTTGTCATAATTTTGCTGATCAGAAGAAAGTTCTAAAACTTTTTTATTAATCTTTGTTCCCTCTTCATTGAAAAAATGAACTTCGTCTTTTTTAACAAAACAAAATTCACCGTCATCTAAGTACGTTATCTTATTTGTCATTGACTTAAGTGCGTAAGAGTCAGATCCAAGATAATTTTCATTAGGACCATATCCAACAGCTAGAGGGGAACCTCTTCTTGCGCCAATTATTAAATCAGGCATATCTTTAAATATAATTCCTAAGGCAAAACTCCCATGAAGTTGTTTTAAAGTGTTTGTGATTGCATCTTGTAATTCAGATGTTTTTAAATTTTCTGTTATTAAATGAACAATCACTTCTGTATCTGTTTGAGATTTAAATTTATGACCTTTGCTTAATAAATATTTTTTTAATAATGTAGAATTTTCTATAATTCCGTTATGGACAACTGAAACATTTTCTGATGAATGTGGGTGTGCATTAACACTGTTAGGTACGCCATGAGTTGCCCATCTAACGTGACCAATACCTATATTTCCTGAAAGGTTTTTTAAATCAAAATTATTTTCTAAATTTTCTACCCTGCCTTCAGATTTAACTTCATTAATAAATCCTTCAGATAAGGTAGCAATACCTGCTGAGTCATATCCTCTGTATTCTAATTTTTTCAGAGAATTAATAATGCTACTAGAGACTGATTTATTACTAGATATTCCTATAATTCCACACATATATTATTTTCTTTTATAATTTTTTAATTCTATTTGTTTTGATCTTGTAAGAACAAGAGATTTTTTTCTTACATTTTTTGTAATCACAGATCCAGCACCCACAACACTTTGTTTTTCAATTGTAATTGGAGCAACCAATGATGAATTAGATCCTATAAATACATTATCTTTTATTTTTGTTTTACTCTTTTTAACTCCATCATAGTTGCAAGTAATTGTTCCAGCTCCAATATTGACTGATTTTCCAATTTCACTATCTCCAATATAAGATAAATGGTTTACTTTTGATTTTTTTCCAACCGTACTTTTTTTAATTTCAACAAAGTTTCCAATTTTAGATCCTTCTTTCAAAATAGTATTAGGTCTTATTCTTGCATAGGGTCCAAGCTCAACCTTATTTTCTATTTTACAAGATTCTAAATGTGAAAATGATTTTATGATGACATTGTTTCCTATCTTAACATTTTTTCCAATAACAACATAAGGTTCGATGGTTACATTTTTTCCAATTTTAGTATCATTTGAAAAAAAAATTGTTTCAGGTCCAAGCATTTTAACTCCACTAGTTAAAAACTTATTTCGAAGTTTGTTTTGGATTTTTTGTAAATTTAATTCTTTCATTTTAAAATGCTTTACATTAAGTATATGGCTTAATTAATTCACATAATATTTCTTTAAAAAACTTTAAAAAATGAAGCAAAAATTCACAATTTTATTTGATTTAGATGGCACTCTTGTGGATACAGCGCCAGATTTAATGTTGGCTCACAATCATGTAATGAAAAAATTTGGCTACCCCACCAAATCAACTGAAGATATTAGAAATTTAGTTGGTAAAGGTGCTGAAGCTTTAATTGGTAGATCTATATGGGGACAAGCAAAAAAAGAATTTAGTAAAGTTTTGGATGAAAAAATTAAAGATGAAATGGTTAAAGAGTTTGTAAATTTTTATGGTAAAAATATCGTTAATGAAAGTACTTTAATTACAGGAGTAAAAGATTTTCTAATTTGGTGTAAAGAACAAAACATTTCTATGGCTGTATGCACAAATAAACAAGAACATTTATCAAATGATCTTTTAAAAAAAATTGGAATTTATGACTTTTTTGAATATGTTGCCGGATCAGATACGTTTGATTATTGCAAACCAGATCCAAGGCATCTCACAAATGTAGTAGAAATATTAGATGGAGATC
>Ga0233439_10002902_pt1 | contig 18605 bp, 16 predicted proteins | sample SI_123_September_6_FD_182713 | JGI IMG/M metagenome (GOLD analysis project Ga0233439, IMG submission 182713) | Seawater microbial communities from Saanich Inlet, British Columbia, Canada - SI_123_September2016_100_MG | ecosystem: Environmental > Aquatic > Marine > Inlet | place: Canada: British... | reverse complement strand
ATCGGCATCACGGGCGCACCGGGGGTGGGTAAGTCCACGTTTATTGAAGCTTTTGGCTCGCATCTGACGGCCCAGGGATTGCGTCTTGCGGTCCTGGCGGTTGATCCCTCATCCTCGCGTACGGGGGGCTCTATCCTGGGCGATAAGACCCGCATGGAGGCACTATCCAGGGACCCCAACGCGTTCATCCGGCCAACGCCTGCGGGCCGATCTTTGGGCGGTGTGGCCCGGCGCACGCGGGAGGCCATGGCGCTGGTTGAGGCGGCGGGCTACGACGTCACAATTGTGGAAACCGTCGGCGTGGGGCAATCGGAATATGCGGTCGCCGATATGGTGGATATGTTCCTGCTGTTGGTGGCACCGGGGGGTGGGGACGAACTACAAGGCATCAAACGCGGCATCATGGAGCTGGCGGACCTGTTGGTGGTCAACAAGGCGGATGGCGCAATGGTCCCGGCCGCCAACAATGCCGCCGCCGACTATCGCAATGCCCTGAATTTGATCCGGCCGAAAGACAGCCATTGGCGGGCCGAAGTGATCTTGGCCTCGGCCCTGGAAGGTAAAGGCCTGGTTGAGATCTGGGCCACGGTGCAACGCTTTCAGGCGGAACAGCGCGCGGGTGGACGCGATGGCCAAGACCGTGCCGTCCAGGCTCAACGCTGGCTGTGGGAGGAAATCCAGGATGATTTGTTGGACGAATTGAAATCGGACAAGGCCCTGGCCCCACTTATCACGGCACGGGAAAGGGCGGTGGGTGCCGGCGAGATCACGCCTTCAGCCGCCGCGCGGGAAATCTTGAGAGCGTTTTTAGGCAAAGAAAAAAGCGAGGAATAAGGCAAATGGCAAATTTTGTACTGATCCACGGATCCTTCCAGGGCAGCTGGATCTGGCAACCTACGGTCAAGCTGTTGCGGGATGCGGGCCATATTGTCCACGCCCCCACCATGGATGGCTGTGCCGAACGCCGCCATAACCTGCGCGCCGGAATTACTGCGACGACAATGGCCGAAGAAGTTGTCGACATGCTGTTTTATGAGGACCTGGACGACGTCATCATCGCGGGCACCTCCACCTCCGGTATCCTGATTTCAAAGGTGGCCGAGATGGTGCCGGAAAAAATCAAACGCCTCGTTTACATCGATGCCCTGGCCCCGCAACCCGACGAAACCGTGCGCGACATCGTTATTGTGGAGCCGAACCAGACCGCCAATCTGCAAACCGAATTCGCAGCCGGCCCGGACCCCGAAGGCATGGCCAAGCGCCTCTTTGCGGATCTGGAACCGGATCTAAAAGCCTGGGCCCTGGAACGCGCCACCCTGCACCCAAAAGGCGCATCATCCGCCGATCTGAGCAAATTCTGGGATCAGGCTGACGCGGGCAAATGGCCGGCCACAGTGATCTACTGCACCATTAGCCTGAACCCTTCGGAAGCCCACCAACGCCGCACCGCCGACCGCCTGAATGCCGACTGGCACACAATGGAAGCCGGCCACTACCCAATGCTAAGCGCGCCCGTTGAGATGAGCGCATTGTTGTTGGCGGAGGTGGGTAAGTGAAGGATGCGTCAATTTTTGTGCGTTAAGACAGGCAACTCCGAAGTTTAGCAATTAAAGTTTGTACCGGCCAATCTTCTTAGCTTCAATCATTTGTGGGTATCGCTCACGTATGCATCGGGCATGCTGTATGTTCAGGCCCTGCATGGGTTCATTTTTTCAAAACCATCACAAATTCGCCGCAATATCGCTTTAACCCCGGAAATAGGGTGAGAAGAACGTCGTCAAATTTCTTCACGCAATATAGCATCCAGCGAATAGGCGGGAACATCAGCCAGTTTTGAAAAACGCGCTTTCCCATGAAGAAAAACGACATCTGCTCGATGGAGTGGTCGGAAAAGCCGATAGATAATTCATCTAGATCGGAATGCTTCAATTTTACGTCGCCCATTGATTCTTTGCCCTTCATGGTAAAGTACCGACCTATTCGGAGCATTGGATTTCCAACCGTCCCATCCGCGCAAACAACGATGCCTCCAATTTTCAGGACTCGCAGTATTTCGTCTTTGACGTTTGGGTATTTAATAGTGTGATGAAGCACTTCGTGCATAAAAACAATGTCAAAAAATTCATTGCTGTAATCGATATGGGAGGCGTTTTGTACAGAGAAATTGCAGCGATCAGCGACGTCATTTTCTTTAGCTATCTTGTTTGCTACTTCGATGCCAACAGCGGAAATATCAAAACCATACACATCAGCGCCCAATAGAGCGAAGAATACCGAGTACTGACCATTGCCACATCCAATGTCGAGAATCGTCTTGCCGCGCAAATTTTCCAAATTCATGACGTCAAAAGTCTTGCGTGTTCTATGTCCCCGATCAGGCCTTCTCCCTTTCTTGTAGCAATAGTCTTCCCACCAAATGACGTGGGGAATATCAATCTTGTAACGATTCGCACTGAAAGGCCGGCTGTCTTTATATTGCTCATCATGGTCTTCGCGTTCAATTTTCTCCCATTGTTCAGGCGAAATGTTATTGTAATCGACCATGCCATATCACCATATTTTTTCGGAATTTGATGATGAAGCTAACATATATTCGACTATAAGTTGAAGCACTTTGTCTGCTGCGCTGTACCAAGGATTGCTATTCAGTATGGGATGGGGTCGTATTATTTTTGGGTGCTGAAAACTGCGCTATTTCCCACATCAACTGCTACTGTGCAGGCGTCCGGATTATCTGTGACTGATCCCCTCATAATTGCCCTGTATCCAAATTTCGCATATTTTGCAGAATGCTCTACGAAGCTACTTGACGTGGGCCCGCGATTTGCCTAAAAAACGCCGCTCTGTCGGCACTTTTGCCGCTGGAAACTATGGAAAGATCATCTCATGGCGCGGCGTTGCGAACTTACCGGAAAAGGCGTGTTAACGGGCAATAATGTCTCACATGCCCATAATAAAACACGGCGGCGGTTCCTGCCGAATGTGCAGGTGATGGCGTTGCAGTCAGATATCCTGGGTCGATCCGTGCGTTTGAAGATCTCTGTCGCTGCCCTGCGCACGGTAGAGAAAAAGGGCGGCCTGGACGCTTTTTTGACCGATGCCAAGGACAGCCAGCTTTCGTTGCGGGCCCGCCGCATCAAGCGCGCCGTCGCGACAAAGGTTGGCACCGGGGCCGACGCCGGGGCTGAGGCAGCACCAGCGGCTGCCTAACGTCTTTCGGGGTGCCTTTCGGGCGCGCTGTCTGATTACTATTCTTTGGGAAGATAGAACTGCAACAGCAAGTTCCGTTGCAGTGGGTTGAAGTTGTCGTCTGACAACATGTAGACCCACCAGCCGCCGTCTTCGGCGGGATGGACAGCCAAACCTTCAAAATTATCCACCGACATGGGCGGTGCCATATTGGCCAGCTCTATATCCGCCATGCGATTGCCGATGGTTATCTGATCGCGATGGATCATGGAAACCCGCGCCCCCGCCCCACCGGCTGCGGAATAGCGCCGCTGCAGCATCAAGACATCGCCATTGGGCATGGCGGCTAGGTCCGTGGGCCGGAATTTGCCTTGCTTGGGCCAATATATCTTGCCCAGGGTCTCGCCATCCGCCGACAACAGCCAGCCGACATAATCGCTTTTCTTGGCAGCGGTATCGTTGATTTTTTTGGCTCGCAATTTTTCGGTCATAACCAAAATACGGCCATCGGGCAGGGCGGTCATCGCCTCTAACCCACCGTTGCGCGGGGCCATCTTCAACTCGTCCGGGGTGGCGAATTCTGTTGGCCGTGCTTTTAGGTCCTCATAAGCCAGGATCCTGTGGCGAATTTCAAAGGTGACCAGATAACTGCCGTCTGCCAATCGTTCCACCGCCTCGGTGTCCTGGTCCCGCTTGTCCAGACGCCGGGACAATTTTCGCCCATCCAGATCCCGCAGGCGAAACATCTCCGATCCCTCAAGGCCCAGCAAGCGGCCAGACTTGTCCAGAACCAACCTGGCGCGCAGCACGTTGCCATGATCTGTCAGGGCCGTAATGGATTGGCCATCGGGAGACAGGATCAGGCCCGAAAGCCCGCCAAACTCTGATGATCGATTGCTCAATTCATAACCGGCGCGATATTCCAGCACACCGGCGTGGCGCTGTTTCGGCTGTTCGGGGTTCAGGTAAATTTCCTGAACCTCGATGGGAAAATTGCCCGTTTCGGATTTTGCGGACGAACCTATCAGACCACCCACGCCACAACCCGAAAGCATCGGCACCATTGCGAAAGCGGCAATGGCAATATACTTCCCGGCAATCATGGCATTCGGTATCCGCTATTTCCGACTGATCGTAGTATTAGGCCACTCTGCGTGAGGACGATCGTTTGCCTTTCTCGTCCTCTTCCTCGAACAGTTCCGCCAGCTTATCCATCATGGCACCACCCAACTGTTCAGCATCGACAATCGTCACGGCGCGCTGATAATAGCGGGTGACGTCATGGCCAATACCGACCGCGATCAATTCCACGGGAGATTGGTTTTCGATCCAATCAATGGCCGCGCGCAGATGTTTTTCCAGATAGTTGCCGGCGTTGACGGAAAGCGTCGAATCGTCCACCGGCGCACCGTCCGAAATCACCATCAGAATACGTCGCTGTTCGGGACGATAGACCAGGCGGTTATGGGCCCAGATTAAGGCCTCGCCATCGATATTTTCCTTCAACAACCCTTCGCGCATCATCAGGCCAAGGCCACGACGGGCCCGCCGCCACGGCGCATCCGCGCTTTTGTAGATGATATGGCGCAGGTCGTTCAGCCGCCCCGGTGCCGCAGGCTTGCCTTCGCGCAGCCATTTTTCACGGCTTTGCCCACCTTTCCACGCGCGCGTGGTAAAGCCCAGGATCTCGACCTTCACATTACAGCGTTCCAGCGTGCGGGCCAGAATATCGGCGCACATGGCGGCAACCGTAATGGGCCGCCCCCGCATGGAGCCGGAATTATCAATCAACAAGGTGACAACCGTGTCCCGGAAATCCATGTCACGCTCCATCTTGAAAGATAGAGGCAGAAGTGGGTTGGTGACGATGCGGGACAGCTTGCCCGCATCCAGCATGCCCTCTTCCAGATCGAATTCCCAGCTGCGGTTCTGCTTCGCCATCAGGCGTCGTTGCAAGCGGTTTGCCAGGCGCCCGACGACACCCTGCATGTTGGAGAGTTGTTGATCCAGATAGGCCCGCAGTCGTGCCAGTTCCTCTGCATCGCAAAGCTCGATCGCTTCTATTTCCTCATCGAATTCGTCGGTAAAATAGCGGTAGGGGGGCTCATTCGGGCTTTCGGGCAGCATATCGCCCGGACGCCATTGCCGCCGGCCCCGGCCCGGTTCCTCGCTGCCGGACATGGCGTCGGCGTCTTCCGCCTCCATCTCCGATTCCGCTTCCGCATCGCCGTCGGCAGAGCCATCCTGGCTATCGGAGCCGTCAGGGTCGCCGCCGTCGTCGGCTGCACCTTCACCACCCTCGCCCTCGCCCTCGCCGTCGGCCATTTCCTCTTCATCGTTTTCTGGATTGTCTTCCAGATCATCCGATTCCGTGCCGTCTTCTTCGCCCAAATCCAGATCGGAGATCAATTTCCGGGTCAGGCGGGCAAAGGCGTTCTGATCGGTGATGTTGCCGGTCAGGTTTTTCAGATCATCGCCGGCTTTTTCTTCCACCCAGGGGCGGATATGTTCGACCATGGGTTTGGCGGACGATGGCGGTGGCTTGCCGGTCAGTTGTTCCCGCACCAGCATGGCGACCACTTCGGGCAACAAGGCCTCCCCTGGGTCTTGGACAGAGGCATAACCCCGGGCCCGGCAGCGTTCCTCCAACATGGCATCAAGGTTGTCTGAAACACCCATCATGCGGTTGGCACCGAGGGACTCCACACGGGCCTGCTCCGCCGCTTCGAACACGGCGCGGGCGGTTGCTCCCTTGGGCTGGTTTATGGCGTGCAGTCGGTTGTCGTGATGACGATGCCACAAAGCCAGGGCATCACCGCTGCCACGGACATGGGCAACTTCCTCATCGCCAAGTTCCCGGCTGGGGGTGGGCAGACGATTGCGGCTGTTGCCGGTTGCAGTCCCTTCAGCGCCGAAATTGACCGACAGCTCGTTATCGCGCGCGATGGCGCGAACGGCGGCGGTCACCGCGCGCTTAAAAGGTTCGACCGGGTTTTCCGGCTTCATGGCCGCCATTATTTTAGGCCAGTTGGATTTTCGCAGCGGATTCGGGCAACTCGTGACCGAAACAGCGTTGATAATATTCCGCCACCACCGGTCGCTCCATCTCGTCACAACGGTTGAGGAAGCTGACCCGGAAAGCAAAGGCCACATCGTCAAAGATGCGCGCATTGTCGGCCCAGGTGATCACCGTCCGTGGTGACATAACGGTAGAGATATCACCGTTCATGAAACCGGCCCGGGTCAGATCCGCGACCGAAACCATGGAATTGATGTATTTCTGGCCTTCTTCGTTCTGCCAATCAGGTACCTTGGCCGAAACGATGCCGACTTCGGCATCATGGCCCAGATAGTTCAGGGTGGAGACAATGCTCCAGCGATCCATCTGGCCTTGGTTGATTTGCTGGGTGCCGTGATACAGCCCCGTGGTATCACCCAGGCCAACCGTGTTTGTGGTGGCGAACAGGCGAAAGCTGGGGTGCGGACGGATCACACGGTTTTGATCCAGCAGGGTCATCTTGCCGTCGACTTCCAGAATACGCTGGATCACGAACATAACGTCGGGGCGACCGGCATCATATTCATCAAAGACCAGGGCGCAGGGGTGCTGCAGGGCCCAGGGCAAAATGCCTTCACGGAATTCGGTCACCTGCTTGCCATCGCGCAAAATGATGGCGTCCTTGCCCAGCAAATCAATGCGGCTGATGTGGCTGTCCAGGTTCACGCGAACGCAGGGCCAGCTCAGGCGGGCGGCAACCTGTTCGATATGGGTCGATTTGCCCGTGCCGTGATAGCCCTGGATCATCACCCGGCGGTTATGGGAGAAACCGGCCAGGATGGCCATGGTCGTCTCGTGGTCGAACTGGTAGGCCTCATCCAGGTCCGGCACCAGGTCGGAGCTTTGGGAAAAGGCTGGCACCGTCATGTCGCTGTCCAGGCCGAATGTTTCGCGTACGCTTACCGTGATGTCGGGCGTATCAATAGGGTGAACCGACGTGTCATCGGCAGTAGCAATCAACGTCATGGTACAGAATCCTGTTGTTCGTGTTGTCGCGTCAAAATGATGGGTCCCCGGCCTAACCTTGCGGCAGGCCAGAAGACTTTAGGTTTGTATACGCCTCGTTGATGGATTTGAAGCGTTCTTCAGCTTTTTTGTCACCGCCATTCGCATCGGGGTGAAAACGTTTAACCAGTTGCTTATAACGCATTTTGATGTCTTGCAAGGTTGCCGTTTCATCCAGGTCCAATTGGGCAAGGTCCTGGCGCTGTTGCCGGGTCGGTCGCAACTTGGGTTTTCCCGCCTTCGTTTGGCTGTCCAAATCCTCAAAAAGGCCGTGGTGATCCCTGACCCGGCCCTCTATCCAGGCGGCATAGCCGCGTTCTCCCAGCTTCCAGGTGGGGCGATGACCGGTGACGGCTTCGTCACGAAACTTCTCAATTTCGTCTTGACCCATTCCGGTAAAATAATCCCAGCTGCGATTGTAGGCAGCCACGTGTTCCAGGCAGAACCAGTAATATTGATCCAAATTCGTTTTTGATTTCGGGGCGCGATGATCGCCGGCCTCTTCACAGGCGGCGAAATCGCAAACGCGTTCAGGCCGACCCGAGGGTTCGTCCACACGGGTCTTGGACACCGGTATGTCATTCTTGGTTCTTGCCACGGATGGAGTATGCTGACTTCGACCAGCGCTTTCAATAGCTGGCGGTAATTGAATAAATATGGGGATTGGGACAATAGATGACCATGGCGGCAACGATAGAAGACAAACTGACGGCAGCGCTATCGCCGGAACGGTTGGAGGTTGAGGACCAGTCGCATCAGCATGCGGGTCATGCAGGTGCCCGCGAAGGCGGCGAAAGCCATTTTGCGGTGATAATCGTAGCCGACATTTTTCAGGGGATGAGCCGCCTTGCAAGGCAACGGCTGGTCAACGAAACCCTGCAGGTGGAACTAGCCGGTGCCATACATGCCCTATCTATACGGGCGATTACGCCGGACGAGGTCAGATAAGATTGTGATATGTCGAAGAAATGTCCAGTATAGCACCGTAATTACAACTTATATACGTGTTTGGTTGTTTTATTAGAATTTGCGACTATTTTTATAGAGTTATTGAAAATAAATTCGCATTATGGTTATATGGGGAGATGAAAGATCACCAATTAAAGGATGAATTCATGTTTCGACCGACCCGTAGTGGATATGCCGAACAGGTGGACCGCATGCGCCGCAATATCCGCATCGGCTCTCGCCGTACGTCGATCAAGCTTGAACCTGAAATGTGGGAAGCGCTCGGGGAAATCTGTGCTCTGACGGAAAAGTCGCTCAACCAAATCTGCACGGAGGTTTATGCCGCCAACAATGTAGATAATCCGGATCATCCCGATGATATTGCGGGTTGCGGCAATTTCACATCGGAGTTGCGGGTTTTTATTCTGGACTTTTTTCGGGCTGCGGCGCGCCAGGGTGGATTGGAGCATATGCAGCCGTCCATCACAGGAAGTCCGGTGGGAATGTAGGACAAAAAGTATGCCGGCGATTATTCCTGAATGGTCGTTTCCCGTGGCGGTTTGATCCGCACAGCGGTTACTTGGTTGCGCATACGGCGCACCACTTCAAAGGTAAAGCCGTCATGGCTAAAACGTTCACCCACATCGGGGATGCGCCGGGCCAGGCGAATGACCAGACCGGCGATTGTGGCGGCATCGTCTTCGGGCAGTTCCCACTCAAAATCCCGGTTCAGATCCCGCACAGTGACCACGCCGTCAATCAAGAAACTGTTACCCGCTTCGCGCCGGACCGCGCTGGAGCGGCTGATATCATGTTCATCGCTGATCTCGCCAACGATTTCCTCCAGAATGTCTTCCAACGTGACCAGGCCCATCAATGCGCCATATTCGTCCACAACTAGGGCGAAATGCTCCCGCCGTTCGCGAAATGCGTCCAACTGTTCGATCAGGGATGTGGTTTCCGGCACGAACCAGGGCTCTCGCCACAGGTTTTTCAGGGCCGGCGCGCTGTCATTCCCCGCCTGGTTTCGGTCATCGGTTTGCGTCGCGCTGATGGCACGCAGCAAATCCTTGGCGTGGAGAATGCCAACGATGTTGTCCATATCGCCCTGCCATAGGGGTACGCGGCTATAAGGGGTGGCCAGCAAGGCGGCCGCGATCTCGTGGGCCGGCTGGGCAGCATCCAGAATGAACATATTCTTCCGATGCACCATGATTTCCGAAACATCGACGTCGGAGAGATCTAGGATGCCATCCAACATGTCCCGGTCGCTTTTAATCATGGCACCGTCCCTGGTATGAAGGGCCAGGGCACCACGCAATTCTTCCGAGGCATCGTCTGTTTCTTCTTCGCCGTGCATGCGGATGCCGAATAAACGCAAAACAACAGAAACAATCTTCTGTACCAGATCAGCAAGGGGACCGAGGAAGAATACAATGGGGCCAATAACGGGTGCTGTCGCCAAAGCCGTACGATCCGCGCGGTTCAGGGCGTAGGTTTTCGGCAGAACTTCCGCAAAGATCACCACCAGGACCGTCATCAACGCGGTGGCATAGGCGACGCCTACTTTACCAAACATGGCAATCATCACCGACGTGGCCAGGGCAGAGGCCAGGATATTGACGAGATTGTTGCCGAGCAGCACAGCGCCTATCAGACGGCCAGGGTTGGCAACGAGGCGGTTCACCCGGCTCGCCCGGCCTAGGCCCCGACGCTCCAACTGATGCATGCGGGCCCGCGAAACGGCGGTCAGGGCGGTTTCCGTACCGGAAAAGAATGCCGATAGCACCAACAGTACCAAAACACCGATTATAGAAAACAATAGCTCGCCATCCATGGCGTATTCGTTCCTTTACGACCGTGTCGAAGCAGGCTTGGTTTGTAAGGCAGCCTGCAGCATTTCTTTCACCGCATCCTCCGAGACGTCATTGGTGATGAAGGATTGCCCGATGCCCTTGGCCAGAATAAAGGTCAATTGACCCTGCGATACTTTTTTGTCCTGGCGCATATGCCCCAACATGACATCCGCCGTTAGCGTGCCCAGGCCCATTTGCGAAGCCGAAACAGGCAGGCCCATCCGCTCCAAATGGCGGCGCACCCGGGCGCTGTCCTGGCTTGGACACAAGCCAAGTTGGCTGGACAGGGTGAAGGCCATGTCCAAACCAATGGCCACGGCCTCACCATGCAACAGACGGCCGTCATAACCAGCCTCAGCCTCCAAGGCGTGGGCAAAGGTGTGGCCCAGGTTCAACAAGGCCCGGTCGCCGCTTTCCCTCTCGTCACGGGCGACGATCGCTGCCTTGGACCGGCAGGATACAGCCACCGCATGGGCAAGTGCGCTGGGCACACCGTCCAGCATGTGGGGCCCATTTCCCTCCAGCCATTCAAAAAATGCAAAGTCATCGATCAGGCCGTATTTTACGACTTCGCCATATCCCGCCCGCAATTCCCGTTCCGGCAGGGTAGACAGGGCGGACACATCGGCGAGCACCAGACGCGGTTGATAAAAGGCACCGACAAGGTTCTTGCCCTGGCTGACATTGACCGCCGTCTTGCCCCCGACGGAGCTGTCGACTTGGGATAGAAGCGTTGTTGGGATCTGTATGAAGTCGACCCCACGACGCAAAATGGCGGCGGCAAAACCCGCCAGATCACCGACCACACCGCCGCCCAGGGCAACAATCGTATCGCGGCGTTCAATGCGCAGCTCCAGCAATTGATCCAGCACGGCCTGTAGCTGGGTAAAGTTTTTGCTGCCTTCCCCGGCCGGAATGATAATCACATCATTTTGGATGCCGGCCGCATCCAGCGATTCTTGCAATTGTGTCAGATGCAATGCCGCAACTGTGCTGTCGGTAATTATGGCTACCCTTGGCCGGGCCAATACGGATGCCAAATGGCGACCAGCCTGCGCCAACAAATTCTCGCCAATAATAATGTCATAGGATCGCTCCGCCAGATCGACCCTGACCGTTGTCTCGTCCAAGCCGCTCGCCGTCATGCCCCGCCATTCCCTTCCGATGCCCGGTTCGATTCTCGGTTCGATGCCATATACAGGCGCAAAGCCTTGACAATTTCCTCCACCACTTTTTCATGCGGGCCTTCGCCTGTGGTCACTGTCACATCGGCCTGGGCATAAATCGGGTCCCTTTCGTGCATTAATTTACGCAGGATTTGTTCCGGGTCACCTTGTTTCAACAAAGGCCGGTTATCCCGGCGCAGGACCCGTTCCAGCAAGATAGGCAGTTCTGCCTTCAGCCACACTGAAACGCCGTTTTCTGCGATGGCGGCACGGGTTTCGGGATCCATGAAGGCACCGCCCCCCGTAGCCAGAACATGGGGTTCGCCATGCAATAAACGCGCGATCACCTGGCGTTCACCGGTGCGGAAGGCTTCTTCACCATGGCGGCTGAAAATTTCCTCGATACTACAGCCCGCTGCAGCCTCAATCTCTTGATCCGCATCGAAAAAAGTCAGGCCAAGGCGTTTTGCCAGACGCCGGCCCACGGATGATTTTCCTGCACCCATCAAGCCTACCAGGACGATGCCACGATCCAAAATCGGGACGATATTTTCGCTCATGACGCTTTCACTGATCATTCAATAATTCGGCAACGATTTGGGCCATCCTGCACATTGACGGCCTGTATAACCACGCTGTACGTGGAGGCCCAAAGGGGAAAGGTCCATTATTGTTAGGCACGCTTGTTCGGTTCCGTTGCATGGTTGGTCAGCAATATATAGATTGGCAACAGAATTTACTGACTGCCAAACGTGACGAGTTGATCGACTAATTTCTGCCACAATTGCAGTTTAGCAAATATCTAAGCTGCTGTCGTCATTCGCTGGTTCGATGAAAGAATTTTGCACCATAACCGAACATAATTACATTTTTTGATGAAAAACATATCCCTTACTATTATTGCAGTCTTGATTTTGGTCATTGGCGGAGGCATGGCCTTTTTGGCGATGTGGGAAATTCCCGCGCCAAGCGCGCCGGTACAAAAGGTACTGCCCGATGACCGCTTCCCGCGATAAAGGCTGTTCGATGTTTCGCCTTTCGATTCTGTTAATCCTTGCCGCCCAATTCGGCGCGGCCAGTTGGGTTGAGGCCGCCGATTTGCGATTGGCACAAACCCAGTCCGATGTTCGTCCTGATACCGCAGCTGATACCGCAGCTGATACCGCAGCTGATACCGGGACGCGGAAGGATGCTGACGACCTTCCCTCCGTTACCATAGGCACGGCCCCGGCAAGCAGGGCCCCGCGCATCATCACGAGGCCTAATGCTGATGCCAATACCAATACTGGAATTGCCTCAAAACCGAACTTCTCCGCGCCGGCGAAATCTTTGCAATTGCAACTGGATCCGAAGACCGGGCAGGCCCTGACGGCAGAACAGTTAGAGGAACGCGGCAAAAGGCGGATCAGCGCGCCGGTCCAGGCACCAAGACAGCTACGGGCCCAGCAAACGGTACAGCCTGCTACGGGGGCCAACAATGTTGTCACGCCCGCGACACCGGCGAAGAACGTGGCGGCTGATAACGATATCCAGGTAAAGGTGCTGGGTCAGGCCAAGGTTTCAGCGATTGGTCTGTTGAACGATGCCAGAGGTGGTTTTGGCGATGATATGTGGTTGGGTACATCGTTGGCTCTGGTGACCGGATTGCTGCCCAAGTTGCCGGTGACGTCGGCCTCGCCCATCGTGCAATCCCTGCGCTGGCGACTATTGCTTTCCATCGCAATACCACCCCACGATGGCAACGTTGATGCCGAAGCTCATAACAGCGCCAAGGGGTCTGACGACGATGGCAGCGCCCTGGTCGCCTTGCGTATCGACCGGTTGGCCGCAGCGGGTAATTTCACGGCAGTGGCTCAATTGTTGAAATTCGTGCCCCGATCCGCAGATAACGGGACCTACGACCGCGTGCGGGTCGAGGCGGAGTTGCTGGCCGGCAATGTGCGCCAGGCCTGCCGCATGGTGCGTAACCGGTTGGGCCTTGGCGGCGTCAATGACGAAACCATCTGGCAGATGGTCATGGCCTTTTGTTTGGCCCTTGATGGGCAATCCGCCCAGGTCGAATTATATGAACAATTGCTCTATGAAAATGGTGTTGAGGATGAGGCCTATTTCATCCTTTTGGCAGGGTTGAATAATGGCGAGGCGGAACCGGTCGGTGACATCGCCCATGCCCAGCCTTTGCATCTGGCTATGTTACGAGCCGCGCGCCGGGCGATCCCGGCCAATACAGTAAATAATGCTTCGCCTGCTGTCTTGCGGGCCATCGCCACGTCGCCGAATGCACCCCGTTCCATGCGCCTGGAGGCGGCGGAGCGGGCCGAGGCGATGGGCACCTTGACAACTGATGTGTTGCGCCGGGTTTATGCCTCCATTCCGTTTTCAGCCGAACAAAGCGCTGATGCGACGGCCCTTGCGAACAGTCAGCCCGGCCCATCAGCCGCGGCAATTCTGTTTCAAGTGGCCCAGATTGACGCCCAGGTCGAAGGTCGCGCCAAGGCCCTTATGGCGGCCTGGCGCAATGGCCTGCGCAGTGGCCGGTACATGACATCTGTACGGGTCAATTTGAACGTGTTGAGGTCGATCAGGGCGACGGCTGATCTGGCATGGTTCGCCGCACCCGCGGGCCGGGCTCTTTTGGCCGCCGGCGACCGGGATGCCGCGCGGGCATGGTTGATGGCGGTGGTGGAACCCGCGCGCGCCGGCAATCATGATGCCGCCGCAGCCATGCTGGCCCTTGCGCCATTACTATATGTGACAGCAAACAATGTAGCCGACCACGAGCTTGATGCCATTATGGCAGAAGTTCTGGGCCGTTGGTGGCAGGGAGAGGTTGCAAATAGCAGCGCGGAAAGGTACCAACGGGCCTTGAGGTTATACGGCTTGCTGGAGGCTTTGGGCAGAGATGTCCCGGAGCGGCTTTGGCTGCCGTTATTTGAAGCACCAACTGGAAAAATACCGCAAGCTTCACCCTCGCTGATGCTGGGGTTGGCGCGTGCTGCGGCGGATGGGCGACGGGGCGAAGTTGTTCTGCTTTCATTGTTGTTGCTGGGTGATGCTGGCCCAGGGATGAGTGATACCACGACCTTGGGCGGCATTGTCGACGCCTTGGGAAGTGTTGGTTTGGTCAAAGAAGCCGGCGCAGTGGCCTTCGAAGGGTTGTTGGGACTGGGCTTTTAGAGCAATTTTTAATCAATTGGATTTACCCTTGTGATCCAAGTGATTGGTTCAATTGCTCTTTTCTTAAGAATCCGAGCATGTTTAAAGTAGACATGCGCTAGTCGTTTTAATTTTTGTTTTCATTATTTTATGTGAGTGTTGCGTTGTCCCAATCTTTACAATACGTCGATAATTTCCTGGAAATGCTGGCTGTCGAACGTGGCGCCGCACAGAACACGTTAGATTCCTATGGCCGGGATTTGCGTCATTTCACGGAATTCAAAGGTTCCGCAATTGCCGAGGCCGCCGCGGATGATATCCGCAGCTATCTGGCTTATCTGGAGCGGGAGGGAATGGCAGCATCAACGGCTGCGAGACGCCTGTCTGCCTTGCGGCAATTTTACCGTTTCCTCAACGCCGAGGGGATGCGCGCCGATGATCCCTCTTCCGCCATCGACAGTCCGCGCCGGGTTCGTCCCCTGCCCAAGGTTCTGACGGAGGTTGAGGTTGAGCAATTATTGAAAGCCGCGCGTACCTACAAGGGTGCGGAGGGTATCCGCCTCGTTGCATTGATGGAACTGTTGTATGCGACCGGCCTTCGGGTGTCCGAGCTGTTGATGCTGCCCTATCCGGCCATTCAGGCGGAACGCGCCTTTGTTGTCGTAAAGGGTAAAGGCGGCCGGGAACGCATGGTGCCGTTGAGCGAACCGGCGATCAAGGCTTTGGAACAATATGATACCGTGCGGTCCCGGTTTGTGCGCCGACCGGCGGATGCGAACTGGTTGTTCCCCTCCCGCTCCAAAGGTGGGCATTTGACGCGGCAGAGATTTTCGCAACTGGTCAAGGAATTGGCGTTAGAGGCGCAGATAGATCCTGCTAAAGTCTCGCCGCATTCCCTGCGCCACGCCTTTGCCTCTCATCTGCTGGCCAATGGTGCCGATTTGCGGGCCGTACAGCAGATGCTGGGTCATGCCGATATTTCGACAACACAGATTTATACCCATATTCTGCAGGAACGTTTGCAGGAGCTGGTGAATAACCATCATCCCTTGTCCGATTGATTTGGTTGGATTGATATCTAACGATGATTAGCTTTCTTGATTTTGAGAAACCCATTGCTGAGTTGGAGGCGCGAATCCATGATCTGCGCCAACTGGACGGCGAACAGCAAGGCGGTGCCGATATCGAGGAAGAGCTGGGGCGTCTTGAACGCAAGGCGGACCAATTGTTGCGGGAGACTTATGGCAAATTGACGCCATGGCAAAAAGTGCAAGTCGCCCGCCACCCGAACCGGCCGCAATTCAACGATTATATTGCCGGTCTGATTGACGGCTTCACCCCCCTTGCCGGTGACCGCGCCTATGCGGATGACAAGGCGATTACGGGTGGTATTGGCCGCTTCCGGGGCCGCTCGGTCATGGTCATCGGACACGAAAAGGGCTCTGACATGCAAAGCCGGGTGCGCCATAATTTCGGCATGGCGCGGCCCGAAGGCTATCGTAAAGCGGCCCGATTGATGCGTTTGGCGGATCGTTTTGGCCTGCCCGTGATTACCCTGGTCGACACGCAAGGGGCATACCCCGGCATTGGTGCGGAAGAACGCGGCCAGGCAGAAGCTATTGCGCGATCGACGGAAACCTGCCTGGACATCCGTGTCCCCCTGATCGCCTGTTTGGTGGGTGAGGGCGGCTCGGGCGGTGCCGTTGCCTTGGCAGCGGGCAATGCCGTGATCATGCTGGAACATTCGGTTTATGCGGTGATCTCGCCGGAAGGTTGCGCCTCCATCCTGTGGCGATCATCGGAACGCTCCCAGGATGCCGCTGATGCCATGAAGGTTACGGCCCAGGACCTGGTGAAATTGGCAGTCGTGGATCAGGTGGTTGAGGAAAATCTGGGCGGGGCCCATCGCAACCCGGCCTCGACCATTGCTGCTCTGGGTGACGCGATTGCCACCGCCATTGCACAGTTCGATGGTAAAGACGGCGGCTTCACCCGCCAGCATCGCCGGGACAAATTCCTGGCCATGGGTCAACTCGGCATCGCCTGACCGCGCCTTTCTCCCCGCCTTCATAAAACATGTCGGTACGCGCGCCGATAAGCTGCGTTGTCGAATTCTCTTCCAACGCTCGAGGTTCGGGGGACAGCAGACACCGTCGTCTCGGGCCGCTACCAGGGCTATTACCGCACCTTGGTATAAGTGTCAGATAGTAACATTCGGGTCACGCCCGCAAATTGAACATGACTGTGAAACTCACAGAAATAGATCAGGCGACCTTTGGTTCACGAACTTTTACTGCCTCGGGCGGAAAGATAAGCTTCGCAAGGGTTCCTTTCCCCGGCTTGCTTTCCAGTTCGAGACGGCCGCCGTGTGCCTCCATTAGGGATTTTGTCAGTGGCAACCCGATACCCAGTCCATCGTTTATTCGATTCAGTCCATCGTCCAACTGCGTAAATGGCTCGAGAACGTACTCAAGGAGTAGCGGGTCCATTCCTATGCCGAAATCACGAACTTCAATAACCAAGCTGTTGTCATTGAGTTGTTGCGCAGAAATATCAATGTTCGCGCCTGCGGGAGAGAATTTTAGAGCGTTGGTCGCAAGATTGGTTACCATTTGACGAAGCCTGTCCGGATCGGCAATGAGCGTGGGGAGGTCGTTTCGCAAATTAAGTTGGATCGTTGATCCAGATTGCGCTGCCAGGGGTTGAAGTTGCGCGGCGATGCCTTGCAGACGATCTACCACGTCCAATATCTCAGGTTTCACCGTTCGGTCGATCAGCTCACTTTTGGTGAAATGTAGGATCTGGTTGACCAGTTTGAGCAGGTTCGCGCCGCTATCATGAATATAGGATGCGTATTCCGAAATCTTTTCCTTTCCAAGACGTTCTGCGATGCCGAGGTTGATCATTTCGGAGTAGCCCAGAATGGCGTTGAGCGGCGTACGCAGCTCGTGACTTACGGTGGCCAGGAAACGTGATTTTGCTTCGTTTGCGCCCTGAGCCTCCTCGGCGAGTTTGTTCGCCCGTTCGTTCTGCCGCTCAAGATTCCGCATCGTCGCAAAATTCCGTCGCACGAATACCTCGCGCGAATAGCATGAAAAAAGACCGGTCAGGGTCAACACCACAACGGTTACGATGACGGGCAGGAAGGGCAAGTTGGTTTCCGGCCCTTTGAGATATATGGCGATAATCGTTACGGTGCTGCATGGAACCGAAAACATGAGGTTCCAGACGAAAAGAATGCGGGAAAAATGTTGCGCGAAAACGAAGATGGCGGCCATTTCCAGCAATAACACAACGCTATCGCGCTCTGCTGACAAGTAAAACTGGATCAGCGAAATGCTAAAGATGGTATAGGCGCAGATAAGGAAATAGATCATTGTGATCTGCGCTGTGTACCGGCCCCATTCCTTATAGGCGGTTAGGCCGATGAGTAGCGGCACGCCGATAATAATTCGAAACCAAAAATAATTATTATCAACATGGCTGGTATAGTGGTCGGTGACCACGGTCATTATCACGTAGAAGATAATTGCGCAGGCACCCCACAGGTAGTTGAGTCCGCGCGTAGCCCTGATCCACTTAATTTGGAAAATTTGTTCCTGCCGCCGGTCCTGGAATTTAAGCGATAATAGTCGCAATTCCCGCGGCGCGAGCATGTGACGCAGCCGATGCCAATTCATCGAATTCTTCCTATTGCAGGACCAGATCACAGCAAATTAGCAAATTGTAATTACCGCGCCGTTAATTAATTTCCAGGTAAAAAGTGATCCATTAGAGTTGTCCGATTTTATGCTTGAAAATGGCCGCACCGGGGACTTCGATCTGTAACGCAGTACTGCCCGAACTATATGATCGCCTGTGATTAGGTGCGATGCACCGATCACGTCAGCGGAAATTCGTCCAGGTATGGGGCGTAATTGTCTTCTACGTCGATTTCCAGGCTGCCTAACAGGCGGACCACGGCGTTGTAAAAGGCGATGACCATGGTCAGGTCGACCAGCAATTCCGCGCTCATATGTTTTTGCAGTTCGGCGAATGTTTCGTCCGAGATTTTCATCTCCTCTGTCATTTCGCGGGCCGCGCGCAGCACGGTGCGATCCAGGCGGGGCAGGCCACTGTTACGGCCCTCGCTCTCGGTAATCATGGCGCGGATATCGTCATCGCTGACCCCGAAATCCCGCCCGATTTTTATATGATGACTGTATTCATAATCGCTCTTGGCCAAAT
>Ga0233439_10002901_pt1 | contig 18608 bp, 20 predicted proteins | sample SI_123_September_6_FD_182713 | JGI IMG/M metagenome (GOLD analysis project Ga0233439, IMG submission 182713) | Seawater microbial communities from Saanich Inlet, British Columbia, Canada - SI_123_September2016_100_MG | ecosystem: Environmental > Aquatic > Marine > Inlet | place: Canada: British... | reverse complement strand
ATTTGTCTCTATATACAGGACTGAGGTTTGCGGTCAAAAGGCATAATAGGGTCGGGTGTATCGGTAAATAGCAGGACGCACCCGATACCCTCGAAGATCATATAGCGAAGAATTGACCAACGTAGGCTTTGCAGACCAAAGAAGAACAGATGAGTCGCAGAGCCCATGAGTCGACAGCCAATTTCTTCTTTCAGCAGTTTTTCGACACGGATATAGAAGGGCAGATGGATCTGTTACGAAGGGCCTCTAAATCTGTTGTGGTGCGAGAATAAACCAGAGTCCGTCCGTATTTGTAGGGTAGCTCAGTATATACGACTACAGCAGCGGCCCTTGTAGCACTTGCTGAAAATACTGTAATACTCACTCAATTATCCGGTACATCGCCCACCGAACCAACTATTTATTTTTCTACTTAAAGCGTTATATTGCCCTTACTCTATTCGAGAAAAATGTAAGCCAACAACGGAGGATTTCACTATGAACAGACTTGCCTTAATCTCACTTGTGCTATTGGTCGCGATCGTTAGCCCGGTTGTAGCAAACGAGTCGAGTGACATCAAAGCGGTCAAAGCAGAGATAACGCAATTTTGGAGTGGATTGGCCGATGGCGAAATGGCGACCGATAGGTTCGCCGCCGAACAGATTGTGGCCTATTCGTCGGGGGGAATGTGGGAGTATATTACCGCCGCAGAAATGGTGGCCTCACTGACGGAGGGCCCTAGATTGGTCACCAAAGCGTATCACGTAAATGTCCGGTTGGTCGGAGAAGCTCAAGACGTTGCTTACGCCTCGTACTACTTGGGTGGAAAGATCATGAAAAAAGAAGAAGTGGCGGTGGCGAATTATCGCACACGCATTTCTCAGGTGCTAGAAAAGAAAGGCAACAAGTGGATCTTTGTCGCCAGCCACGCCAGCCCGTTGTTCGGTGGCTCCGGATACAAGGTCGACTGAACGGCTTGTAACACCTGCTCGGAGAGATTCGGGCATTGTATTGTTGCATCTGTGCAGTGGTCCGTTGCTCACCTAGTGTTGTCTGCAGACAACAACGTCGGATTGAGCCCTGGCCAATGTTGTGCTGCTGAACGCCACCCCGGAAAGTGCGGAATAGTGTAACTCGTCTGCGATGTGCTACACTATTCCGCGCAGGGCCGCGGGCAGGCCACTGAGGGCCCGGGATTTTTGCATGCGGCCACGCGTATTGTTGCCGAGGACCGGGCGCGTCAGGTAACTTATCGATACCGACCATCTCACCGTACACCTATTTTAAGGCCTTGAAGATTTGGCTTTCGCTGTAGCGTACTTTTCTCATCGGGCATTCTCCTTTCGCTTAAATATGCGCGGGAGAACTCTACGATGACATGCCTCTATTTTAAGGGCTGTTACCAGCGACCTGGAATTCACCCCTCACTTTAAACCAAGTCTTGCCATTTATTGAAAATTGGGCGCCTCTTGAGATACTTTGAAAATCGTTTACAAGTTGATATACTTCGATTATAGAATTTTTTTCAATAATATTGTTCGATGTATCTTTCTTTCCGTTATTTGAAGCCACTACAACCTTGTTATCATCCAACAAGAAAAGCGATTGAATATATCGGAAAAATGTCGTGCCATATGAATTTTTGAGATTCATACGCCGCTCTGTATCATACGATATTCCGTTTAAATGTCTGCCGTGTTCTTTAAGGGTGTACACGCTCACTAATTCTGCAGAACTAATGGCGATAATGTCATCGTGTATCGAGCGAGTGGGTACTGCATCAACATAGTGCTGGCTGCAGCATATATAATCTGTTGTAATGTATTGCCCCAATGTCTCGACCCCGGATTGTGTAAGCTCGCCATATATATCTAGAATTCCACGATCAATCGCCGCTATGCCCGTTGAAGCGGGCATGATCGGATCATCGGATAGCAAAGACTCTGGTGTAAACCCCAATAATTCTATTGCCTGGCAACAGAGATTCATATTCAAGCGCTCTTGTCCGGATATAATCCGACTCATCGTGTTATCGGTGACACCTAGTTTTTTTGCGAGGCGACTTTGAGTCCATCCTCTTCGAGCGAGTGCCTGTGCTAGTCGTACGCCAATACGTCTTGAATAGTAATTTCTATTTTTTGCATTATTTCCAACCGAAGCCTCTACATCATCACTTTTATCTTTTGCCATAACTATCGATACCCCGAAGATTTTTTTAGCAAGTGGAGAAGAGCATTTCACATTAGACTAGTCACAGTGTGTGCTCTATATCTAAATTAGCAAAAATATATATTGCACATATTCTATATCGATTATGTCAATATGTGACTCAGCAATCACCCTATAAAACAGATCGCACAAGCACGCACTATGATCGGTGCGATCGACTCTTCCGCTAGTAGCGTTTCGGCATGGAATCCAAATCGAACTAAGAAATGACCAGCTTTAGACGATTTATGCAACAAAGCCTCAATTCGAATACAAGGTCAAGATCCGCACACAAGAAAGAGGCACCGCCATAGTCGTTTACAGGTCAGAGTTCCTGCAATATAAGTAAAAAATTTCTCCGAATGTAAGAATCATTGAGAGCTTTATTTTTGGGAGTGCGTCTTTCTTTTGATTACCTGTGAATAGTTACAATTTTGTTTATTTTATGATAAGAACATCGTGCGAATGTATCGGACAAAAGTCATGCCATGGTAATATTCGAGATTGAGGCGCTGTTCGGTTGCATAGGATATTCCACTCAAATACCTGCCATGTTCTTTGAGCGTGTAAACTGGGATTAATTCTGCAGACTTGATAACTATCGTATCATCATGGAGAGTGCGTTGGTGCAATTCGTCAACGTAGTGTTGGCTACAACATCGGTAGTCTTCTATTACATATTGTTTTAATGTCTCGATGCCCGATACTGTTTCATCTTGTAATCTACAATGAAAAACAGCTCAAAAGTAAATATGGCCGAGCCAAAAAACACCAATAGATGTTCTGATTATGCATTTTCTGGGCGAATTTTGCTAGGTAAGTACTTTGCTATCAGGAGTAAACACACGACAAGATGTTGGGTGGTCTCAGCGATTATCTGTAATGTGATAGTAGGGACGACGTAGTGACCTTACAACCCAATCACTTAGGTCTCTGCGCTTTAGAGCAATCCTAGCGATTGCTAATAGCAGGTATGACCGGCAACACTATATGCGAGGGATAGCGCGGGGTATGATAGATTTGCTGATGGGCTATATGGCTGACTGTTGCATCCACGCTCGTATCGCCGCTATTGAGATTGCGATCGTAGCGCGGAAAGTTACTGCTGGAGATCTCAATGCGAATACGGTGACCCGTGAGAAAGACATGGCTGGTAGGCCATAGCACTACTTTAATTGGCTGTGGCGTCCGCTCTAATGCGTAGCTATGGCGCAATATGCCGTCACAAATATTGTAGGCCGTTGAATCTGGGTGGACATCGACCAGTTTTACAGTCCAGTCGGTACTCACCGCATCGGTTTTGACATACAACACGGCGGTAATTGGTCCGGTGGTCTCGAGCGGTTCTTCGAGGGCTTGCGAACTGTATACTAGGACATCGGAGCGCTCCTCAATTTCGTTCTGTATGTAGACCCCTGCGCGGGGGCCTAGCATCGCGCCCCCAGCCGACGGCACCGGTTGTTTGGGGTTGTAGACGAAAGCATCGGACGCCTCGGCACCAGCCGGTAACCCAAGAGTTAAACGGCCACTGCCTGCAGGTCGGTGTGCATCCCCCGCACTATCTATGTAATAGGGCGTATATTGAGTGCGCCGTAGCGGCCATTCGCGCTCGTTTCTCCATCGATTGATCCCCATTACAAAAAGGCGTACCGGCGCCATGTTCAGGCTGTCACCGTGGACTCCCAGGTGATAATCGAACCATGGCAACGCAGGAGCGATACTGGCTAGGCGATAGGGATTGTCGTCGTCTTGGCCGGGAAGCCTGGGCGAGAAAGCATGTCCCCAGGGACCGATGATCAAACGCGTTTCACCAGCTATGTGCGGCTGTGCGTCGCGTTTGATCGCTGTAAAATCGGCGAGCTGCGAGGGCAAAAAAGGGTCGAACCAACCGGCGAGCAGCAGGGCGGGTGCAGCAAGCGTCTTAGCACGGTCGTGACCATCTATTTTTTCCCAGTATTCATCGTTTTCGCGGTGCAGCAGCCAGTCATTGTAGAAATCAGTATCGCCGATAGCCGCCTCGTCGCCGTCAATCAGTGGCAAGCCCTCTACGCCGCGCCGCAGGTCTTCAATCTCGACGGGCCGGTCGCGCTGGCCGCGGCTGCGGATAGCCCAGTACATCGCGCTCTCTAACGAGAAGGCCCCGCCCGGAAAAAACATCGTGCGAAAACTGCTACTGGCGATCTGAATGAAGAAGGCTCCGACTCCGACCGAATCCTGGTCAGCCACCGCCCATTGGGTGTGTCCGAATGCCGATCCACCCCACATGCCGATGCGACCATCATACCAGGGTTGACGTGCTAACCAGTGGAGAGTAGCGATGCCGTCTTGCCGTTCGTGGCGCAAGGGATAGAAGCGCCCGCCGGACTCGTAGCGTCCGCGGGTGCCCTGAATCACCACCACATAGCCCCGACTAGCCCAGTAGCGGGCTACCGCATCCGATCTAACACGATTTTTCAGGGTATTCGTAAATGGGATGCGCACCAGCAACGTCGGTGCTTTAACTAGACCGATTGGTCGATGCACGTCCGCTCGTAAGGCCACACCATCGACAGTGGTGAAACCGACCCGTCTTTGCGTATGCACTGCAAAGACGGCGGGTCGAACACCCTCGCGTGGTAGCATGCGCCGGGCCGCTTGATCGAGCATCCGCTGGCAGCCCAACGACTGCAACGCTGCCCAACAAAGCAACACAATGGCTAGGTGCGTTGCAGTGCGCCGCCCGCCTTTGGTTTGGCGATATGTATATTTACGCACGCCGCGGCCACAGCGGCCTGCCACAGTATCCATAATCATCTCAATCACTCGGTCTGCGACAACGCAAATGGCCGTAGCCGTGCAACAGCAGGAAACAGGCCAGCACCAGATGAAAGACCGAGGGTATCGTTGCGCCTAACCATGAATCTGGAAGAGCAAAAGTGACCGAAGCGAGCAAGCGCAGAGCCATTACGCCAAAGTAAACGCCACCACCTGCCATCCAGGCTATGCCGCGTCGGCGGCTAGACACATGACGGCCATTAGTGTGGCTGAAAATGATTACAAACAGCACCGCCAGTATTGCAATTTGGGCGAGCAATAGCACCGGATAAGGCAACACACCGCTTTGCCAGTCGTCGAATGGCGGCAAAAACAGGACGGGGTGTACCCACTGTACGAATTGCGCGGTGACGCGGAAAAGAAACACCACTAGCAGCACTGCAAGCAGCCCAACGTAGGTTCTGTGACTCATCGTGCGGCTTCGTATAGCGGTCGCCACAGCTTGCGCCAGATACTCGCAGGTGACTGGGAAAGCGCCGCCCTCTGTGTAGGTAATTTATACTGGTGCAAGTTGATTCGTGCGTTGAAATTCATATTGCTCCGCAGCTAGCAAGGACGTAAGGTGCGAGGCGCCGAAACCCGACGTTCCCCCGATTGGTACAGAGCCTCAATCCATGTCACAATAAGCCTCCGATTCTCGGTTGTAGCGATTCGCAGTCGAAAAATAACGCGCATAGGAACAGCGCAATCCTTCTTCATCAGTTGCTTTACGACTCCGAGGGTATTACTCCCTTTCCCCAGCGCTGTCTTCTTCTTTTTGCATTATTACAGCAATTTCTTTTTTGTGATCATAGGCCCCACCGAGAAAATAGTCGGGTAGATGGAACCAAATAATATTCAACGTAGATGCGACGACAAGCCACGGCAAGAAATTCTTCCCGCCTGGTGAGCCCTGGAAGCTAAGACCACCAACGATCACAGCCGGGACGATTGATGCAGGTAAAAGTCGGTTGAATCCACATTTGTTTCAGACATTGCTTCCTCCAGTTGTTCTGACCGATTTCGGGTGAATTGGAAAAATAAACTGCGCAGTATTAAACATTCGCTATCGGTTTATTTCACCCATCATCAAGATGCAGATATTTTTATCGTGATCAATAAATGGCATCCCCTAGCACGCGAACCTGAGTCCTATCCTCTCTTTTTACTAACCTAGCTCATCAGCATCTTGTCTACCTTGACCGTACCCTTCCTAAATATTGCATCACCATAATGTATAGATTGGGGGGGGCTTGACACAATCGACACTTGATCTGAATAGCTGAATAAGACATACTTTTCATCCTGTACCATGGGCGTCTAGTCTTATCGACCCGAGTGTATTGAAATCGAAACCCATGTGTTGATTGGGAAACTGAATAATGCCTACTGAAATGGAAGAGGACCTTTGGGGCCTATGCGGCTGCCTCGTCATCAAAAATACGCTGGGCGCGAACGAATCAGACGAGCTTAATGCGATGGTCGAGATCTCAGCCCGTCGCCAGAGCAAGAAGGGAAGCGTGCCGCCAGCGAGCGCGAGGTGGCCATCGCCGCGGGCGCAGATTTCGCTTCCGAGTGCGACGGCTTCGGCTCCCCCTTAAATGGAGACATTATCCTTGTGATCCTCGCGACCTAGCGCCAGATCAGGACATTAGACAAGATGTAATGGCTTTGCGCTTTACCCCCTACCGAAATCGCCTGATGAATAAAAAAACCATACCGCAAGACACCATAGCCGCTCTTGGCGGCGTTGGCTTTACACTGCTGCTGACTTGGCTAATTTGGGCAATGGCCCCGCTACTCAAGGACGTGCCCCATTTGGCCGATAGCGGCGCCTCATGGTATTGGTGGCAACTGCCCGAGCGCACTACCATGGGCATTTTTAGCGCCTGGTTTTTTTATGGCCTGCACCAACTCACTATGTGGGGATTGATCTTTTACGCCCAACGGCGCCAACTCCAATATGGGCACACACTGCACAATGTTAACTGGTGGGCCTTGGGCCTCAACGCTTTCTTTTGCCTGTTACATATTGCCCAAACTCACATTTGGTACGACGGCTTAGCCCAACACGTTTCAATCTGGAGTGCGCTCGTCTCGGTGGCAATCATGCTGATTTGGGTCTTGCTCATGGAAACGCCGAGGCGCGGCTTGTTTTTTGGCAAAAAACCACCCATTTCCAAAAGCATCATTCGCGCGGCCAAAAAATACCACGGCTATTATTTTTCGTGGGCGATCATCTATACCTTTTGGTATCATCCCACCGAGGCTACCTGGGGCCATCTGCTGGGCTTTTCTTATATCTTCGTATTGCTTTTACAGGGCAGTCTATTTTTCACCCGATTTCACCTCAATCGCCAATGGACGCTCTTGTTGGAAATGTGGGTGATCGTGCACGGCACCATCGTTGCCTTAGAAAGCCCGCACAATATTTGGGGTATGTTCTTTTTCGGTTTTTTGGGCATTTTCATCATCACCCAGATGCACGGTTTAAACTTCACTACAGTGCAAAAGTGGGTATTTACCCTTTTGTACCTCGCGGGTGCTAGCGTGGTGGCGATCCAACGCGGGCCACTCTTTTATACCGAGCTGCCCCGCATCGCGTTGATCGATTATTGCGGGGTTTTTATTTTGGCTGGCATCTTATGGGTGATAGCAAAATTCGCTCCCGTGGAGACCCCATCAAACGCGAAGGATTGAGATGGGTGTAGTACGAAAAAACGCTGCTATAAAGCGTGGAGTTGCCAAGCGTACTATTATGTGAGAAAATCGCTTTGATGATATTGGGCAACATACGGATCATCTTTTTCAGGAGAATGACTGTTGGCTTATAAACTTGCGTATAGCGGATTGTTCTGGGAAGCGCCCGATCTCGAGCGGGAATTGGCGGCGCTACAGGCGGCCGGATGGGACGGTTGGGAGGTACGGCAACCGCTGGACTGGCTGGGCACACCGGGCCGGGTGCGGAAATTGTGCGAGCGATTCGGCGTGGAGATCGCCGCTGTGTGTGGCCCCAATGCCACGTTGAGCATTGACGATCCGAGTCATCAGATCAACAAGCGACGCATTGAGTTTGCCGCCGAATTAGGGGTCGAGACGTTTATGACCAAGGGACCCGGGCGAGGGCAGCGGGTCTGTTCCGACCAAGAACTGGACCAGATGGCAGCGGTGTATGAGGACTTAGCCGTCTATGGCGATACGCTCGGCGTTTGTGTGACCTTTCACCCGCATATTAACCACTTAGTTAATAGCGAAGACGAGTGGAAGCGCTTTATGCAGCGGCTCAATGCCTGCATGTTGTGCTTGGACATGTCGCACGCGGTCCACTGGGGGTATGACCCGGTGCAGGCGGTGCACGATTTTACCTCGCGTATTGCCTATGTGCACCTGCACGATTTCAAGGACGGCAAGACGGTGGAGTTGGGCGATGGGCCGATGTGTGATTATGCGGCATTTATGGGCGCATTAGAGCGCGTTGGTTTTACGGGATGGGTTACGGTGTGTCCGGGGGAGGCGGAACGGACCGAGGAGGAGAAGATGCGGATCAATCGAGCCTATATGCGTAGTATTGGCTATTAGTAGCTGCAACCTGTGCCGGACGCCAAGTTGATATTCATTGCGGATCTCATCGTCGATCTCGCACGCTAGATCTTCGCGCCTATTCAGGCCCAATGTCCGGGGCATGGGCTTGTGAAGGCAAAGAATAAGGTGTTTAAAGTCTGAGGGCTGGATCGCAGTCGAGCAAGATGCTCCTATCGACGAGATAAGAACTTGAGGGAGGCGTAAGTGCAGGCCGCAACACCCATTTATTCGCTAAGGATTTAACTCATTAAAAAACGCATAGCTATTGCCGGGGCTGGTCATATGGCCCGAATTCGGGGACAGGCATTCCTCGCTACCGGTCAGGCGGAAATCTGTGCGGTGGTCTCTCAGCACCTGGAGACGGCCCGGGTTTGCGCAGCGGAACTAGACTGTAGTCTCTACGGTGACGATATCCGCTATTTGGCGGCAGGCCGCCCGGATGCGGTGTTGATCGAAACGCCGCACAAAGCGCAGGATGAAATCGCGGTATGGGCGCTCGAAGAGGATTTGGATCTGCTGATCGGCGGCAGTCTGGCCTGCTCTCTGGCGAGCGGAACCCAGATCGCCGAGCTGGCGGCTCAACGCGGTCGAATCGTCGAGGCCGGCTACCAGCGCCGCTACGATTTGGCCTGGGAGGAGATCCGTCGATTGGTTCACAGTGGTGTGCTCGGAGCGCCAATTATGGCGGTCAGTATGGCGCTCTGGAGTCCGGATCCAGAGCGTTGGTACTACGACCAAGCAGCCAGCGGCGGTATGCCGATAACCCATATGAGCTACTGCTACTTGAACGCTATCCGTTGGATTATGGGCGTACCCGAGACGGTGACGGCGATGGCCAACCGCAAGGTAGAGACCGGCCCTGGCCGAGTATTGGAGGAGACCTGTGCGGCTTGTATTGGATTCGAGAATGGTGCGTTTGTCTCGGCTACGGCCAGTTATGCTGGACCCGAGGGCATGGACGATGCAGAGACTCGGTTCGTCTGTAGCGAAGGCGGAATCCAAGTACATACAGATTCTATCACCGTGTTCCAGCAGGGTACGGCGGAAATGCGCTCTTTCAAAAACACTTGCTCGCCCTTCATCCGCCAGGCGCAGGCTTTTCTCCAGGCCTTGGAAAGACGCGAGCCGGCAAATAACCCTCCCGAGGATGCCCTATTGGATCTCCAGATTGGTGCGGCGATCTCCCTTTCTGCCCGTGAAAACCGGACTGTTTTCTTGCGAGAGGGCGATCGCTACGACCGCTAAGGTCGCCGAGTCGCGGATATTGGTCGCAGGGGAGCGATCGCTGAAAAGAAAGATGCTTCCGGTGGTGTGGCACCCCCATAATCTTTTCAATGTGGTGGGCTATTCACTCCGCAATCTACACAGGTAACACTCGGAGCTGATTGACGAGATTATACAATATTTGCGATAATAACAGACCCATATAGTTCAAAGTGAAGGAGTTTGCCCATGACCGACACGACTTTCCCCTGCGAAACCTGGGATACGGCTACTCCAGAGGAGGCCGGGTTCGCCTCCGACCGCTTGGCCGCAGTCAAGACCTGGCTTGATCAACGCGTTGAAGATCGCCGCTATCGCTTCGCCCTCGTTCGCGGCGGTAAACTCGTTGCCGATTGGTGCCACAACGCGGAACCGGGCGATAGATTAGAAATCGCCTCGACCTGGAAATCAATGCTCTCCAATGTTCTCGGCATCGCCGTCGCCGAGGGCAAGCTACCGTCCGTCGATGCCGAGGTCTATGACTACTGGCCTGACTTCATGGATGTGCCCGAGGGCACCGGTCCCAAAGAAGGCCGCTATGCCTTCCCGAAAGACCGCCTGATAACGTTTCGCCACCTGACGTCCAACACCTCCGGCTATATGAAGCCCGGCGAGCAGCCCGGCACCGTCTACCATTATCAGAGTTGGGGCAAGAATGTGCTCTCGCATGCCATTGCCCACCTCTATGGCTACTACGATGCGGCCGATCCGCAAGGGGCTGTCGGCTGCATGAAACTCTTTCGCGAGAAACTCGCCGACCCCATTGGTGCAGCTTGGGACTACCGCTCGGCTACAATGGCGCTGCCCCCGCAAGCCCGACAGAACATCTACGGCTACGGCACGCGCATCTTCACCACTGCGCTCGACTTGGCTCGGGTCGGTTGGCTGTGGTGCAACTACGGTCGCTGGGGCGACCAGCAGATCGTGCCCGAGGCCTGGCTACGCGAGTCGACGCAAGTTGCTCCGCACATCAAAGAGCATTGTCCCGAAAAAGACTGGCGCTACGGCCATGGCTTCTGGAGTAATTCGCAGGGCAAGCTATGGCCCGACCTGCCGCGGGACGGTTTCCACTCTTGGGGGGCCGGCGGCCATTACGTCGCGGTGTTTCCAAGCCTCGAATTGGTGATTGTGCAAAACCCGGATCCCTTCGGTGTCCGCGGCGGCGAGGGGGCCAATCCGGAGCTCATGGACTTGGTTTTTGCCGCAATGCGCTGACTCCTTTAAGCTGAGTGACAATGTACGGAATCCGTATTGATCCAGTTCGGATGCACTGCAGTTTTTTCGAGCGCGTTACCGGGTTCTGCGGATGCCTCTAGCAAGACTGTATTTGCCAGCACCAATGGCAGGGTCCAGATGGGGCTATTAACGTCCTTGGAGCACCGAAGCAACGAATAAATCGGCTACGCTACGCACAATGTAGCGGCCATATACGCCGGTGTTCGCCTCCTGCTTATCCTGTGCCAGACAGTGCGTAGGCCTTAGGGGCAAAGACCGGGCAATAAGTTGCGGCAACGTAGTCGGCAGGTGAACCATGTAAGATGATGATATCGGCGACTTCGCGCTGTGCAATTTGGCCATTTCGTGTCTCGATTGTCATTTTGCTACTGCCGATTCGGGAGTGTATATGTGTCCCATTGTTGAGTGAGGAGAAGCTATTTTATGGCCCCGACGGATCTCCATTCGCGGTCTTACATGGTCATGTTGGATGAAGGCGTTGCGGCTAAGGCGCGCATTGTCATCTGTGAAGTTGAGCGGACAAGGCTCGAAGTAAAACGATTTTGCGTATGGGCCTATTGCGGGTATCCCGCTGAGGTTGAAGACATCCGTGATCAACTTAATGGTCAGGTTGAACGCAAATTGCGTCAACACACCATGCAGCTGATGGTGGATGAGAATCTATGGTCGGATGATGAGGCTACGGGCGCGGCCGAGGACGATGGATTGGGCGTGTAAGTTTTACTGGAAGATCAAGGCCAATGCTTGGATATTTTAGCCGTTGTAGCGCAGATCGTTATTGGGTCGATGAGTTGGGGATGGAATATAGGCTGGATAAGATAATCGGGGACTTTGCAGCTAGCCTAGAAGATAGACGCGGTTTCAGGCCGGTACTGCGAGACCTTATTGCTGCGTATAGCTCGCAGCCGCCAACGCCTCCGCACTACTGCTGTCTGAAGGTAGCGTTTATTTTTTATCTGAACTTACTTCTTGGCAAGGTATAGTATTTCAGACAAGGCTATATAATTTCATAGGTGCAAAATGGTCCACGGGTTGAATACCGGCTAGCCTTTGGGGACCATAGATTGACTTGCTGCTTGCCAACAGCACATATAAGGTAGCTCTGTGGCTAAAAGAGGGAAACATCGCTCGACGGATAAAGAAGGCCGTAAAACGCTGGCGGTCTTAGATGCCATAATCGGTATTAAGGCGGTGATTATTGGCGAATCTAGAGGAGGAAAGAATGTCGGCAGAAAGCGTGCCGTGGGTAGTTTTAAGATGCAAAGTGAAACAGCATCCGGCTTTAAGGGATTGCTGCAGACGTCACGTGGTATTCAGGAGATTGCATTGATACTTGAATCACCAAAGTCGGCAGAATCAAGAGGCGCTGTTCGGGCAAAAATAGAACAGAAATTCGGTTGATTCGACCAAGATTACAGTTAATAGCAGTATGAATTCCGTACGGTTCTCAAAGCCGCACTGAACGCGTCGTCTTTTCCACGCGGGTGCTCTTAAGGTATAGATAAATCGCGCTATTTTGCCCAATTCTCAGTGAGCTACACTATAAACTTTTGTACAGTATCTTCTTGGTGTTCGTTGGCGATTACATAAAAAACTAGATCCTCTGACTCACTACCATTGCGAATGCGATGGCGGGTAGCGGCCGGCTGCATAACAACAGTCACCGACCGTTGCCCGCAGCGTCTCTCCTTCACGTTGTACGATTGCTGTTCCCGCCTACAACAATGAAAAATCCCCAACGGTGACTGTGGGCGAGAACCGGGCATGGTCGAGCGCCTGGTGGTACGCGCGTCAATTCTACATCGAAAGGATGTGGTTGCGCGGCTGTATTTCCCAGGGCAATCGATACGTGCTGCCGATAACGTTCGTAATCGCCCTCTTGCCCTCTTGCCCTTTTATAAAAGGACTCAGCCCGAGGTCTTATGCTTCTGCATTCGCCAGGTGTCGCACCGGGTATAGTCTCTCTGCAATGAGTCCGTCAAGCTCGCCGCACCCGCGGTTGCCGTATGTCGATGCTTCTACTGCATCTACAGCTAATTAATGAGGGCTTATCCCTCCGCTGTAATCAAAGAAAAAAGTATCCCTCAAGGGGGGAGGTGCAAATAGTTCAACTTTTCCACCCCCTAGGCGCCATTGGCTGTCCTATATGCCATGCGAGGCAATGGAGCTGGTTGCGCAAAAACGATTTTGTCAATATCTATGGGTAGACTTCTCTCCCCGATTTGTCTGCACTGGCTTTATCGCGTTGTAGGAGGGCCGCCGTGAATATCGAAGAACACTACATCAAGACCTACTCAAGTATTGATGCTCGTCGGAGTGATTTGCTCCGATTAGTAGAGGAAAACCCCGATCGTGTGGATTTTCTGCATGAACTGCAGGTACACGTTGAGGTCCTGTTCGATATGACCGAACGGATGCGCCAAGAGATAGAGAAGCCAGAATTTGAGCTGGTCGGAGCACCAGTTGGAGAGTCGATCGAAGAAGTAGGATGAGGCTCTTTGGACCCCGGAGCAGTGGGGTTTACTGAACCCGGAAGATATAAAAGTTACCACTGGTTGGTATTGCGGCGCGAGTTTTTCTCGCGCCGTTTTTTTCGTGACTTCTGCGATACTAGTAAAATATTCTCAAGTCTTTTATTTGCAATAATTTAAATAGTAATTCATTGTCGTCTGAAACTCAGAGGCTATTGTTGTCGTTGCCGAGGACTGCGAATCGCCCATTGCGCTATCTAGCCTTGCCGCTGTAAGCCCTCCTGCGCTATATGTCCTGCGCATTCGATCCAGTTCTTTGGTAGCCGCACCATAGTACTCCTTCTGAACATGGCCGCGTTGTAAAAAAACCTGCCGACCAAGTGGAGTGAAAACGCCGGTCATCGCGGTGACGCGTTTCATACGACCATTTTATCCATTAATGAATAAGAAAACGGTAATTTATTACAAATACGATGGTGTTTTAATCGTATTTTTTCAAAGTAATCATCAAGGCTTAAGTGTAGGGTGAATTTAATTTAGTTCAAAAAAACGCCGGCATCGGGTGGCAGCCCGAGTCAGGTGGTGCTGTAGGGATCGCTTGAATCCCCCAGACCGGTCATTCATTTCAATCTAAGGAGGTATCTCATCGCCGATGAGCAACTTATCGCGATTGCCAAGCTACCGATTGAGGCATACAACAATAGAGATTGGGATACTATTCAGAGTAATCTGACTGCTGATTGCTGCTACGATGAAGTCGCCTCGTAAGGCTGGAGGCCAAGGTGCAATTATTGAACTATGGCAGGGGTGGGTTGCCGTCCAGCCAGATTCTCGTGGGACCATCGCAAAAGCCCATGTCAGCGAAGATCGTGTGATTTGCAAAATAACTTGCTTTGCACGATGAAGGGCCCGGTGCAATCACCCGAGGATGAGATGATTGCACCAACCGGCAAGAGCATGGAAGTGAGCGCCAGTCATATTGGCCAGGTGATAGACGGACAGGTTAAAGGAATTCGCCATCGTTTTATGGTCGGTGGCCTGATTCCAGTATCAATCCTACGATTGTAGAATTTTCCGCAAATCGGTCGATGAAAGAGGGGCTCGTTACTCTAGAGCAGTTCAAATAGTGTCAGGGTGCAGATAGTCGGTGCTTAGACCTGGGCTTCTCATTTCTTGACAGTTGCCGAAGCAGGCACCCACGAATGAATTTTGCGTTTGAAACAACTTTTGACCTGACAAGTGTAATTGTCGACGAGGGTTGGCCAGACCTTCACTGTGGGTGACAATGAGCGATCGCAGATAAGAGAGTGATTTCTTATGTTTCGCGGTGAAGTTGCAGGAACGACCACTAACAGGCCGCACAAATATAGCATCATTTGCAAAATAGTTCACAAGTGGACAAACGACCCCATTGCAAATGGTTGATATTGGGCGATGCTTTCGGCTAGCCTCTCTAATGCTAACGCTTCATGTGATTGAACCCCCGTTTTTTGGTAATTAATCCATTAAGGATAATCGTTAGAGCATCGCGAGAAATGTACAACCACATTATGCAAAGGCAGATGGGCGTAGCTTGAACGTAGGTCTTAAAAATTATATGCCCTATGAGACCAAGATGGTCAAATAGGCCCAAAGTGTACTGTACATATTCGACTGCGGCGAAAAATTGCAATTTCCTGGATAGCAGACCGACACAACCACATTGTATATATTGTTAACGGTGCAAATATTTCGGCGAAGTGTTAAATGTGGTCCAAGTCACAGCAGTTTGGTTATTCGTTGTTATTATTTCCGCTTCTATAAGCGGTGACACTACCGCCAGCCTATGGGGTGGCGACTATGAGATTGCAAGTGTTTCGGCACAGATTCTCCCGGCGGCTTCATCATCTATGCAGGGCGAAATTGCCAGTTCGAGCTTGTCATTCCATAGTTGCATCCACTGCATCAGCAATTCCACATCGTCTGTCTTCCAGATACTCGTCCCTTTTAGAGCACAGACATCGTGCCAGCGGCCAACCATAATCAAACCATCCGGTAGATCATAGCCTGAGTTCGTGCGACTATCGACAAATCGTGCGAAGACGTCATCTCGGTTTTGACTTTCAACCTGCCAATCCACTCTATAAAGCATGGTGATATCCTTTGAAGTGGGTCTATTTATCTAGTGGAAAATCTAGCAAATAGCTGCGGATCTACTTACTTCGCCTACGTCACTCATTAATATAGATTGAGATAAATACACTCAAAGAGACTATGTGCAGATTTTATATTTGATTTTAGATAATTCTAAAGAATGTTCAGCGCGTCGCCGAACGCCTTGATGCGCTAGCCCATTCAGCTTTCGCGAAGAGCGGAATCGATTCGCGCAAGGCCGCTGCGAAGAAGATCTACCATCAAATATCGGCGGAAGTAGATCGTGTAACGGACCGTAATTTCGCAATCCACACGAGTCTCAGTGAGTAAGGCCCGACAATTGGTACGGTGCGGCTGCGGTCATCCTGGTCTCGACCAAAGATTACTGATCGAGATTCGCTCATGGATTAACGGGTTTTCTTCGTCGTGGTTGCTGCCGATTAGCAATGGCCGCGGGTACTGGTGCGCAGATCCTGTAGCATTGCTCTGTGCACAGTATTCGTCGCCGACACTGGTTGCCGGCCTGTCGGGCAATGGGCGGCCGAGTTTATTCTTTTAGGACCATGTCAATGCACATGACAGCGGCGAGAATCAGTTGTCGGGCCACGTGATCTGCTGGTACGGCCTCGGAAATTGCCAATGCGTAATTATCGGCGCTGGTGAACATCTCCTTGCCAATACCCGCCCATTCTTTGCTGACCTGCGCGAATTCAGTCTTGTCGGCGATGAATCTGAAGTCCCATCCGGTCCATTTGCCCTGCAGTTGACATACGGGACTGCCGTCGGCGTCGAGCACGGCGAAGGAGCCGCCAATCGAGAAGAGTTTCTGCTTGAACCCACCGATGTATTGATCCTTCTCATCGAGCACCTGGACGGTCGAGAGGAAAATCGAAATGCCCCGAGTGATGCGCAGCAGTTGCTGACCGTCCGGCGTGCGTATCGATATGTCAAAGGGGGTCATCCGCTTGTATTTGCTGAACCGGAACAGCTTGGTCAGAAACCCCAAGCCTTCTTCACGGCACTCCATGATCACTTCGCCGCTTGCTGGATCGTGAATGTCGTAGTTGTTCGCGGCCTTGAACATGCCCACATGCTCTTTGATCAGAAAGACATTGTTCTTTAGTAGATCGTGCATTGTTTTGTCCTTGTGATCGAGGATCACGAAGAGGTTCTATTGCATGGCGGTTCCATTGGCTATAGGATACGCTGTTCTGCGCCCGTATGGCAAGGAGTAAATGCAGATACTAAGCGCGCCTTAGGTCGGGAACCGTTCGCTATTTTACAGTAGCCCATCGGCTGCCGGTTACCGGGTGAGTGCAAGGGGGTGATTCGCGAGGGAACCCCGTCTTCCGGTATTGGAAGAATGCAATTAACGCTTGATCGACGCGAACGATCTTTGCATCTTATTTCGCCTAGCTTTGCGGGTACTTGTGGCGCAAAGGGTGCAGGCGATTGGCCCTACACCGAATACGTGCTCCTCTCGATCATGCACGACTTAGCAGTGTCGTATGGAGCGCGAGCCAATGTAAAATATTAGCACGGCAAGTTTATGCCGGAAGAGCGTGCGGCATTTCTACTTACTTATAACGACGGAGGTCGCCTTGTGAAGAAGAGGGTTGGATTAGTGATGATGATGGGGTTGGTCGTGAGTTTTGTTGGATGCGGCGATGACGATTATAGTCCAACGGGGTCATCGGTGTCGCAAGATATGTATGCTGAAACTATCGTTGGCACCTGGGATGCGTATGGTGATCCATTCTGGACATTCTCGTCGGATGGGACCGTCGAAATTATCGGTTGGGGTTTGATCTATAACTGGGAAATGTCGGGGTCGACACTTACCATAACCGACTCGGACGGTAGCCTCTATGGCGAATATCCTATTGAGATCGTATCAATGTCGAATAACCGACTCGTCTATACCGACACGATAGATAAGGTTGACGGCAGCGGTACGGTAGAGGACAAGGTCACGATGACTCGTTAAGAGGTCGCCATTTTTTGTTTATTTGCAAGTAATGGTCGTCTATACGATCAATTGTAGCGTCGTCTATTTTCGCATGTAGGAAAAAGAATAAGGGTTGGAGACACCAAATAGGTGCGTTTCCAACCCTTATTTATTTGCCGGACGAAAAGTGGCGTGATCGCCCCACAGGGCTCAACGAATCGAGTCGTGCTAGGTTGTGTCAGCGGCACCGTGTTGCAATAAGATTTCTCAATTGCTCATCAAGCGGATTGTATCCCGCTCTTAGCAGGAATCGAATATAAAGCTTGTTATAAATAAAAAGGCAGATGAACCAAGCAAGCACGGCCGGAATAAGTAGAAGCTGTAGAAATAATCAATGGCTGTCGTTGCTGCGCCAGGCTACCAGAGGTACAAAACAGGTAAACCTGCCCAATGGACTAAGTACTACAGGTCTTGATTCTTGCGCGAAATAGCATAAATGCCGTAGCCGACTAACGCCATTAATAAATAGACTTCGCCGCCAAAGGGTACGGTAAACGGTTCGAGTTCACTCTCCGAGTTGCTCGCTCCCGATTCGTCTGAACCACTACCACTACCACTACTACATGTGCCTCCACAGCCACTCAATTCTATGGTCAGTGTTGGATTATAGGTGAGATCGACAGTGCTCGAGATACCGCCGCCCTGCGTCGGTGAGAATTGAATATCTATTGTCCCTTGAGCTCCGTGAATGATTGCAAGCGGGAGTGGTGTTATGGTGGTGAACTGCGGATCGGAAAACACCAGCGATAGCATGTTTCGGGGGACGCCGGTCTGGTTGTCAATCGTAAGCGACAATACGGAAGCCTGGCCGAAATCGACTACGCCAAAGTCGAGGTTTCCCGGCGTAACCTGTACCGTACCTTGTCCCTGCATTGCAATGGCTGTCGGAGAAGAGGGATCGTTGCTGGTTATTGTCAGCGTCGCATTCGTCAGA
>Ga0233439_10002899_pt1 | contig 18618 bp, 15 predicted proteins | sample SI_123_September_6_FD_182713 | JGI IMG/M metagenome (GOLD analysis project Ga0233439, IMG submission 182713) | Seawater microbial communities from Saanich Inlet, British Columbia, Canada - SI_123_September2016_100_MG | ecosystem: Environmental > Aquatic > Marine > Inlet | place: Canada: British... | reverse complement strand
CTCCATGGCCCCGGATGGCAAAGGCGTTCGCGATGCAGCCTCGATTGAGGCAAACCACGAAGCCCTGAAGCTTTTTCGCGCTCTGGCGGTTGAACTGGATGTCTGGTTGTTGGTGGGGTCGTTGGCTGTAACACCAGATCATGGTGAAGACGACAGGATCGCCAACCGGTCTTTCCTTTTGGACAATCAGGGCGACACTGTCGCGTCCTATGACAAAATCCACATGTTCGATGCCACTCTTGATGGCGGGGAAAGCTACCGGGAATCGTCAACCTATTTGCCGGGGGCGCGCGCAGTCATTGGCAAAACACCCTTTGGCAACATTGGGCTTTCCATCTGTTATGACCTGCGGTTTCCCTATCTTTATCGTGCTTTGGCCCATGCGGGCGCTGATATCATTACCGTCCCATCGGCATTTACGCTGGCCACCGGGGGGGCCCATTGGCACACGTTGTTGCGGGCGCGCGCCATTGAAACCGGAAGCTTTGTGATCGCCCCCGCCCAATGCGGTAGCCATCCCCGTGGGCGCAAAACCTATGGCCATTCCCTGATCATTGATCCTTGGGGAAAAATCATTGCAGAAGGCGATGATGCGCCCGGTATTGTCATGGCTGAGATTGATCTGTCACTGGTGGCCCGCGCACGCGCGCAAATCCCGTCCCTTGATCATGACCGTGATTTTACAGGACCAGAATGATTTTCTCTGTGTGAATTCTAAAGTGCGCTTTCAATCATGCCTGCGGCGACCGTGGCATTGGTCCGTGGATCAATGACCAGAAAGGCCCCTGTTGCCGGATTGGCATCAAACGGATCAAAGGCAATGTCATCGGACAGGCGGATTATGGTTTCGCCGATATCGTTGGCGGCCAAGGGCGCATTGTCCGTGACCCGGTCCAAGGTGTTGGTGTCAATTCTGAAATCAGGGGCTGCCACCCGGGCATTCAGGGTCTTTGTGCCAATGCGCACCAAATAGGGCGTGCGCGGGTCTTGGGGCACGTTATCCAGCCAGCATAAAAGGGCGCGGGCTTCGCGGGATTGCCTGGGCGGGTTGTCTATGGCGGCCAGCATGTGGCCCCGGCCAACATCGATTTGATCGGCCAAGGTAATGGTCACCGATTGTCCGGCAACAGCCTGAGACGCCGGGCCTTGAGGCGTGGTGATAGAGGTGACAGTGCTTTCGCTATTGCCTGGTGCAATTTGCACCCGTTCCCCAACGCGGACCCGGCCCGATGCAATGCGGCCCATCAGCCCGCGCGCAGAGGCGAGGTCACCGTCTTCGGGGTTGTGGGTTGGACGTGCGGCAATTTGCACGGCCATGCGGAAGGGGCCATCAAAGCTGGTGGCCGATGCAGACAGGTTTCCCAAAATGTTGATCAATGGCCCGTCGGTGTACCAAGGCATACTGGCCGAAGTGGCAACGACGTTGTCGCCCTTTTTTGCCGAAACCGGCACGTAATGAACGGTGCCAAAGCTAAGGCCTTCGCAGAACGCTTTCATTTCGTCCTTTGCCTGGATGTAGGCCGCTTCGGAAAAATCAACCAGGTCCATTTTGTTGATGGCAAAGACTACTTGATCGATGCCCAAAAGGGCTGCAATGCAGACATGGCGTCGGGTTTGGGGGGTCATGCCATTTTGGGCATCCACCAAAAAGAGCGCGGCATCGGCGTTGGATGCACCGGTGACCATGTTGCGGGTGTATTGTTCGTGGCCCGGTACATCGGCCAGAATAAAGCTGCGTTTCGGCGTTGAAAAATAGCGATAGGCAACATCAATGGTGATGCCTTGTTCGCGCTCTGCGGTCAGGCCATCGGTGATGCGGGCCAGATCAATTTCGCTTGTTCCCTCAGAAACCGCTGCTGCGGCAAGGCTGGCCATTTGGTCGGCAGCCAGCGCGCCGGAATCTGCAAGCAGCCGCCCGATCAAGGTGGATTTGCCATCATCGACACTGCCCGCAGTGGTTAGCCGTAAAAGGTCGCGGCTATCTTCGGGGATGGGCTGATCTTCGGATATAGGCTGTGTGTTCATTAGAAATAACCCGCCTGTTTGCGGTTTTCCATGGCCGCTTCGGAAACGGCATCATCCATCCGGGTGGCCCCGCGTTCAGAGATATCTGCGTTGAGGGTTTCGATCAAAATATCTTCGGGCGTGGTGGCATCGCTTAACACCGGGCAGGTGCAGGTGATGTCGCCGACGGTGCGGAACCGGACCATGCGTTTTTCACTGGTTTCCCCATCAATTTTGGGGATCAACGGGTGAACCGGGACCAGTTGGCCGCCGCGTTCTACAACGTCGCGTTCATGGGTGTAATACAGGGGCGGCAGGTCGATTTTTTCCCGCGCGATATAGCGCCAGACATCGGCTTCGGTCCAGTCACTGATGGGAAAGACGCGCATGTTTTCACCGGGATTAACGCGGCCTTGGTACAGGCTCCACAATTCCGGGCGCTGGCGTCTTGGGTCCCAACCGCCAAAGGAATCGCGAAAGGAAAAGACGCGTTCCTTGGCCCGGGCTTTTTCTTCATCCCGTCTGGCCCCACCAATACACGCATCGAGCCGTAATTCTTCGATGGCATCCAGCAGTGTGACACTTTGGTGCGGGTTTCGGCTTTCGCCTTCATGGGTCAGCACCACGCGTCCTTGGGCAATGCTGTCTTCAACGGAACGCACTTCCAGTTTGGCCCCGGCCTGCTTTGCTGCTTGGTCGCGAAAGGTGAGCACCTCTGGATAATTATGGCCGGTGTCGATGTGCAGCAAGGTGAACGGCATGGGCCCCGGCGCAAAGGCCTTGACCGCAAGGGCGAGCACCAGCGCGGAATCCTTTCCGCCTGAAAACAACAGGGCAGGGCGTTCGAACTGGGCCCGAACTTCGCGCAGGATATAAATCGCTGTGCTTTCAAGGGTGTCTAGATGCCCCGGCGGGGTCATTGAAAATTCGGGTTTCATTTTTGTTTCTTCTGTTCTTTCTTTAATTGCGACATTCATGACGACACCTCAGATTTTGTCGGTGCGGGATTTTCTGATGCGGGGTGCAAACCACATTCCTTTGTGTCGGGGTTTTCCCACCACCACCGGCCCGCGCGGTCATCTTCGCCCTCGTTGATGGCCCGGGTACACGGGGCGCACCCGATGGAGGGGTAGCCTTGTTTGTGCAAGGGGTTATGGGGAACCTTGTGCTGGTCGATATAGGCCCAGACGTCTTCGGATGACCAATTGGCCAGTGGGTTGTATTTGTGTAACCCGTTGGGTTCATCCCATTCACTGTCGGGGACGCCCAAACGTGTAACTGATTGATCCCGACGCATGCCGGTGATCCAGGCGCCATATCCCTTAAGGGCGCGGCCAAGGGGTTCTACTTTTCGGATGGCGCAGCAGGTTTTGCGCGTGTCGATGCTGTTAAAAATTCCATCCGGCCCATGACTGGCCAGATATGTTTGCAACTGTTCTGTGTCGGGCACATACATTTTGAAATCAATCCCGTAACGCGCGCGGGCTTGTTGTACCAAGGCCAGGGTTTCTGTGTGCAGGCGCCCGGTATCGAGCACAAACACATCAATGCCCAGATCATTGGTCGCGATCAGATCGACCAAAACCATGTCTTCGGCCCCCATGGAAGACGCAAGGGTGACAGGCCCATGATCCCGAATGGCATCAATCATTAGCGCCCGCGCGGCTTTGGTGTGGGATATGGCGTGGGTTTGGGGCATTTTAAAACCAATATAACATTACTAAACAGTAGTATAATTATATTATACATTAATATAAATGTATATAATATTATTAAACACTAAATAAATGTATTAAAGGGGGTTGAATCTAGGCGCGTTGAAGCCATATCTAATGTGTAAATTGGTGTATAAAGGGACAACACGTTCCAGAGGTTTTCATGATTGTTTATAATCTCAATTGCAGCGCCGGCCATGATTTTGAGGCTTGGTTCAAGGATTCCAAGGCCTTTGTCTCTCAGCAAAAGGGCCATAAAATTGGTTGCCCGGTCTGTGGTGAAACCAAGGTTGAAAAGGTGCCCGCAGCGCCTCGTATTGGCACGGGCATCGGTAAGGATTCTGAAACCGCAGCCAGAAATTTAGAAGATTCTGGAATTGGTGCTGCGAATGGTGCTGACAGTGGTGCCGTGAATGGTGGCGATAATGATGCTTCTGGCGAACCAGCCGTGCCGACTGGCAAAGCAGAACAAGACATCATGTCTGCCTTGAATGAGCTGCATCGTCATGTCAAAGAGACCTGCGATGATGTTGGCAAAGATTTTGCTGAGGAAGCCCGCAAAATTCATTATGGCGATGCCGAAGAACGCGGCATCTATGGTGAAGCCACAGAAGATGAGGCCGAAGAACTGGCCGATGAAGGTGTGCCCTTTGCCACGGTTCCCAAACCCCCGCGCGAGGACGCTTAAAGCACCGGATGTATGTTGTTGGGGCCTATCTGTTTTCAGGTGAAGAACTGGATATCTATCTCAAGGCCCAAAAGCGCGCGGCCCTTGATGTGGCGGCGCGTGCCAAAGACGGCAAGGATGAAGAATTTTCAAGTTTGGACCCAGCGGATCAGGTGCGCGCCATCTATGACCGCTTTGCCATACCCGATACGTCCATGCATGTGGATAAGGCGGCTTTTGTTGATGAACGCCCTTTGACGATCGAAGAATGCGATGCCATCAAAGCGCCCGAAGAAGATCGGGCAAAGCATAAAGCCATCACCATCGCCATCCCCTATTCGGGCGATATTCATTTGTTGGTCGATCGTCCGACCATTTATTCCGCCCATCAGCCCCAAGCTGATATCCGCGACGGGGTGATGAACCTGATCTGGTTTATGAACGAGGTGGAAGAGCCCCAGCTTGAAAACAACTTCAAGCGCCAAATCGCCTTGATCGAGCGCACCCTGGAAGTCACCCAATGGCAATCCATGGGGGCCAATCAGGAAATGATGGCAGAATTAAAAGCGGTTTTGCTACCCGCTTGATGCCGTCGCGCTCAGAATATAATTAACGCTTTGATCATTGGATGTTTTCCAGCGCCTATGAATTGGGCCATAGGTGAGGCCCGATAAGGCCTTGATTTGAAAGTCGCGCCGGGCAAGATTTTCTGTCAATTCTTCGGGCTTGATAAACCGGTTCCAGTCATGGGTGCCGCGCGGTACCCATCCCAGAATATATTCGGCCCCAACGATAGCCAGCGCGTATGCCTTTGAGGTGCGATTGATCGTAGCAGCGATCAACAACCCCTTGGGGGCAACCAATTTAGTGGCCCCATCCATAAAAACATCCATATCGGCGACATGTTCCAGAACTTCCAGCATTAAAACCACGTCAAACCGTACGTCATCTGATGCGGTCTGTTCAGCCGTTTGTGCTTTATAGGTAATGTTGAGCCCCATGGATGTGCCATGGGTTTGGGCCGTGGCGGTGTTTTTAGGCGATGGATCAATGCCGGTAACGGTTGCGCCCAACCGTGCCATGGGTTCTGCAACCAGCCCGCCACCACAGCCAATATCCAGTATGTTCAGCCCATCTAGGGGCAATTTCGTTTTGGGATCGCGCCCGAAATGGCCACAGATTTGATCGCGGATAAACCCGATGCGAACCGGGTTAAACAGGTGCAACGGCCTGAAAGGCCCATCGGGGTCCCACCATTCATCGGCCAAGGCTTCAAAACGGGCAACATCCTCAGGGTCCAAAGAGCCCTGATTGCCATTTTTGCCTTGTGGGGCTTGATTGTCAGATGATGCTGTCATTTCAATGGGATATTGTGGTTTTCCGTTGCAGGTCTTGCCTGTATAGGCGTTCCAGAGTATGAATTGGCGCCTTCGCGGCGGCAAGCTGTCATTCAAGGCCCTGATAGGCCCGAAAATGGTTTCGGGGTTCTGTAAGGCTCCCAGCGTTTACAACGAATAAATGCCCATTATGGGTCCGTTGTTTGTGGAAAATAGACTTAGCGGAATAAAGAGTTATGTCAGTGATCGTACAAAAATTTGGCGGCACGTCGGTGGCCGATATGGATCGTATCCGGTCTGTGGCTGATCGTGTGGAAAGCGCGGTCAAGGATGGCCACAAGGTCACGGTGGTGGTGTCCGCCATGGCCGGGGTGACCAATCAATTGGTTGAATGGGTTCGCGAAGCCGCCAATGGTAATATCGATGCCGGCCATGATTGCGAATATGATTGTGAATATGATTCTGTGGTTTCTACCGGTGAACAGGTGACCTCTGGCCTTTTGGCCTGTGTGCTGCAAGGGCGTGGAATCAAGGCGCGTTCATGGTTGGGCTGGCAATTGCCGGTTCATACCGAAGGCTTGCATTCGCGTGCGCGGATTACGGCGATTGAAACTGAAAAACTGGTCTCTGGCCTTGATGCGTGCGAAGTGCAGGTGGTTGCTGGGTTTCAGGGCATTGATGATGATGGCCGGATTGCCACCCTTGGACGGGGTGGTTCAGATATCACGGCTGTGGCATTGGCAGCGGCCCTTGGGGCAGATCGATGTGATATCTTCACCGATGTGGACGGGGTTTACACCACCGATCCCAGAATTGTGCCAAAAGCGCGTAAGTTAGATAAAATTACGTATGAAGAGATGTTGGAAATGGCGTCTCTGGGTGCCAAGGTTCTGCACACGCGTTCTGTGGAACTGGCGATGAAACATAATGTGTGTTTGCAGGTGTTATCGAGCTTTAGCGATGCGCCCGGCACACTGGTCGTTGATGAGGAAGATATGCTGGAACAAGAACTGGTCAGTGGAATTACCTATTCGCGGGACGAGGCGAAAGTCACCCTTGTTCAGGTGCCTGACAGGCCCGGCGTCGCGGCGTCGATTTTCGGTCCCTTGGCCGATGCCGAAGTGAACGTGGATATGATTGTGCAAAATGTGTCCGAAGACGGCAATGCCACGGACCTGACCTTCACCGTTGCCCAAGGCGACATTGATGCCGCCATCGCTGTGCTGGAAAGCAAAAAGGATGATCTGGGCTATGGCGCATTGGTGCCGGATCCCAATGTTGTCAAAATTTCGGTGATCGGTGTTGGCATGCGCTCCCATGCAGGCGTTGCCCAGAAAATGTTTCAGATCATGGCGGAAAAGGGCATCAACATTCAGGTTATTTCAACATCAGAGATCAAAATTTCCATTTTGGTGGCCGAAGAATATACGGAATTGGCCGTGCGATCCCTGCATACTGCCTATAATCTGGATCAGGACTAAACGATGGATGGCGCAATGGATCAGTCGCAGGCCGAAGCAGAACTGAAGGCGCTTTGGCACCGGGGCAGCGATTTTCTCGGGACCCGGTATGCCATTATGGGCGGTGCCATGAGCTGGGTATCGGAGCGCAATTTGGTGGCTGCCATTTCCAATGGCGGTGGCTTTGGTGTGATCGCCTGTGGTGCCATGCCCCCAGACCTGCTGGCCGCAGAGATTGAGGGGACCAAAAGCCTTACCGATAAGCCATTCGGGGTTAATCTGATTACCATGCATCCAGAACTTGATGCGTTGATTGATCAATGTATTGCAGCCAACATCAGCCATGTGGTGCTGGCCGGTGGCTTGCCACCCTCCAAAGGGATTGCGCGGCTGAAAGATGCAGGCATTAAGGTTATCTGCTTTGCCCCTGCCGTGGTCATTGCCAAAAGGCTGGTGCGTCTTGGGGTTGATGCCATTGTGATCGAAGGCATGGAAGCGGGTGGCCATATTGGCCCGGTTACAACATCGGTTCTGGTTCAGGAAATTCTGCCGACGATTACGCAAGTTCCAATTTTTGTGGCCGGTGGCATCGGCCGGGGTGAGGCCATTGTTTCTCATCTTGAAATGGGGGCATCCGGGGTGCAAATCGGCACCCGGTTTGTGTGCGCCAATGAATCCATTGCCCATGAAAATTTTAAAAAGGCCTTTATCCGTGCTCCGGCGCGTGATGCGGTGCTCTCGGTCCAGCTTGACCCGAAATTCCCGGTGATCCCGGTGCGCGCACTCACCAACAAGGCAACTGATGCCTTTATGGAACGGCAAAGGGAAGTGATTGCAGATTTCAGGGATGGCAAGATGGATCAGAAAGCAGCCCAGCTTGAGATCGAGCAGTTTTGGGCTGGCGCGCTCAGGCGTGCCGTGATCGATGGTGACGTGGAAAATGGCTCGCTGATGGCCGGCCAATCGGTTGGCATGGTCACCCAAGAACAGCCCTGTTCTGACATCATTGAAGAACTGGTGCATCAGGCCTATGACGTGCTGATGGCCCGTCTTCGCCGAGAGGCTTCAGGATAATGCAGACTGTCTCGACCGCAACGGGGCCCCGCAGGCTTCTGGGGCGGATCAGGGACGTTATGGCCGGAGAGGCCGTTGCTCAGAAAAAACTAAATAAAATTGTGACCCTGATTGCCAATGGCATGGAGGCAGAGGTCTGTTCCGTTTATATCCTGCGTGCAGGTGAAGTGCTGGAGCTGTTCGCAACCAAGGGCCTGAATGTGGCCGCCGTGCATCAAACCCGTCTTCGCGTTGGTGAAGGGTTGGTTGGTGAAATTGCCGCCCATGCCCAGCCTTTGGCACTGTCTGATGCCCAAACCCATCCCGCTTTTGTGTATCGCCCCGAAACCGGTGAAGATGCCTATCGTTCCTTGATGGGGGTGCCCATTTTGCATTCTGCCCGGGTGGCGGGGGTGTTGGTGGTTCAGAATCAGAATGAACGGAATTATTCCGATGAAGAAGTAGAGGCCATGCAAATCACAGCCATGGCATTGGCGGAACTTGTGGCGGGCGGCGCGTTGGTTAATCCCCATGAACGTGCGCCATCGGAAGGCAATGCATCCTTGCCGATCCGTCTTGATGGGGTGCCCTTAAATGCGGGTGTGGCCATGGGCGTGGCAGTCATCCATCGCCCCGATGTGGTTATCCGCCAAGTCGTTGCCGAAGACCCCGATCGTGAACTGGTGCGTCTTGAAGATGCCGTTACCGCCGTCCATCAGAATCTTGATCGTATTTTCGATACCCAAAATCTGGCACCCACCGGGGAACACCGTGATGTTTTGGAAGCCTACCGGATGGTTGCGGCGGATACCGGGTGGATTGAACGGACACGGGAAGCCATTCGCTCAGGCCTGACAGCCGAAGCCGCCGTTCAGAAAATTCGTGAAAACACCCGCATGCGCATGAGCCAGATCAAAGATGCCTATCTGCGCGAACGCCTTGATGATCTTGAAGATCTTGCCCGCAGGCTTCTGGTCCAGCTGACCGGGGGTGTTCAGGGCAGTGGCGAAGAAGAACTGCCCGATAATGTTGTGCTGGTTTCTCGTGCCATGGGGCCTGCTGAACTGCTTGATTATGACACTGCCAAAGTTAAGGCGTTGATCATGGAAGATGGGTCTTCATCGTCCCATGTTTCCATTGTTGCCCGTGCCCTGGATATTCCTGTCATGGGGCAGGTGAAGGAATTGTTTGCCAAGGTTGATTCCGGTGACCCCGTGATCGTTGATGGGGATAACCGCCAGGTGTTTGTGCGGCCTTCCGAAGACGTGCAAAACAGTTTTTTTGACACCCTGAAGATGCGGGCCGCCCGCAGACAGGCATTTACCAAAATTCGGGACCTGCCTGCTGAAACCCTCGATGGGGTTCGGGTGTCGCTTAATATCAATGCGGGCCTAGAGCTCGATGTGCCCCAGCTTCATGTGACCGGGGCGGATGGCATTGGCCTGTTTAGAACGGAAATTCCATTTATGGTCCGTGCGGCATATCCTGATGTCGAAGCCCAGACCGGGTTGTATCGGAACATTCTGGATCAGGCAGAAGGCCGCGCCGTGGTGTTTCGTACCCTCGATGTTGGGGGTGACAAGGCATTACCCTATTTCGAACATGAATCTGGTGAAAACCCGGCCCTTGGTTGGCGCGCCATCCGCATTGCCCTTGACCGTCCCGCCATGTTGCGCCAGCAAGTGCGCGCGCTGGTTCGTGCCGCCAATGGCAGGTCCCTTTCGATTATGTTTCCGATGATTGCCGAAGTTGCTGAATTTGATCAGGCACGCAAGGTTCTGGATATGGAGCTTGTCCGGGAAAAAAATGCGGGCGGCATTTTGCCAAAGACACTCCGGGTTGGGGCCATGGTTGAAGTCCCATCGTTGCTTTGGCAACTGCCAGCCTTGATGGAAAGGGTTGATTTTCTATCGGTGGGGTCCAACGATTTGATGCAATTCCTGTTTGCGACAGATCGGGGCAACCCGCGCACCGCAGAACGATACGATGCCCTTTCCCCGGCCATCCTTAATGTGTTGCAGGATCTGTCTCGGGCCGCCACCAAGGCAGAGGTGCCTTTGTCATTATGTGGGGAAATGGCGGGTCGACCCCTTGAAGCCATGGCATTAATCGGGCTCGGGTTTCGGTCCATTTCCATGAATGCCAATGCCGTGGGGCCGGTCAAAACCATGATCAGGGGACTGCGTCTTCGTCCCTTGCAGAATTACATGAAAACCCTGATGACGGGTTCTGACCATTCATTGCGTGACAAGCTGCGGGCCTTTGCCCGTGATCATGGGGTGCCGGTCACATGATAGCATTGGGGAATCCCATTGGCTTTGGTGCAAATATTTGTTAACAAAGCTTTTTATAGGTTAACGAATTATTTTCCTGGCGGGCGTAAGCAAGGCATTGCGTTTCAGGTTGGGTGCTCATTCCCGCGAAAGGGTGATATGGCGAAGCCAGTTAAGAAAAAAGGGTCTTTATTCGGAAAACCGGCATCTGGTGCCCCGGGTGATGGGGAAGACGTCGATATTTCTGAACGGCCCGATGGATTTGAACTTGTCCATGAGGGCAAGGCGCTGGTCGGCGAACTTTTGCGCAATTGCCGTGAGGCCAACCATCTGGCACTTAGCGATGTGGCCGGCACCCTTCGGATCAGGGAATCTTATCTTGATGCTTTGGAACGGGATGATTTGGACAGTTTGCCAGGTCCGGCATATGCCATCGGATTCCTTCGCAGTTATGCCGAATATTTGGGTCTTAATGGTGAAGAAGCCGTGCGCCTTTTCAAAAAGGAGCTTGCAGGGGCTGTCCCTCAATCGGATCTTGTTTTTCCGGAACCGGTTTCGGAAAGTCGCATTCCCCGTGGTGGGATCATTCTTGTTTCTCTGGTTCTGGCAGGGACGGCGTATGGGCTTTGGTATTCTTTGAATATCGGCGGTTCGGGGACGGCCAATATTGTGCCGGAAGTGCCCAAAACGATCGCTGAAAAACCCAAAGCCGAAAAGCCAAAAGCTGCGAAGCCTGAAGTGAAAAAGTCAGCCACCCAAAATGGTGCTGTCGAAAAGGCAGCTGCGGAGAAAATCGCTGTTGATAAAGCTGCCGCTGAAAAAGCTGCGGCGGAGAAAATCGCTGTTGATAAAGCCGCCGCAGAAAAGGCCGTTGCGGAAAAAATCGCTGTTGATAAAGCCGCAGCCGAAAAAGCGATCGCCGAGAAAATTGCCGTAGATAAGGCTGCTGCTGAGAAAGCTGTCGCCGAGAAAATCGCCATAGAAAAGGCTGCCGCTGAAAAGGCTGTGGTTGAAAAAGCTGTGGCTAAAAAGGCCGCCGCCGAGAAAGCTGCGGCTGAAAAGGCCGTGGCTGAAAAGGCTATCCCGGCACCGGCCGTGGCATCGGTAAAACCCAAAACCCCTGCCCAGATTCCGGCTGTGGTGCCAGTTGAGGTTTCTTCAAAGATTGTCGTGCGGGCGAAGACGGATAGCTGGATTCAAATCCGCAATGAGTCCGGGAATTTAGTGATGACCCGCATCCTGCGTGCCGGTGATTCCTATGCGGTTCCCCCGACAAAAGGGCTTCAGCTGATGACCGGGAACGCGGGCGCGCTTGAAATTCTGGTTGATGGGACGGTTGTTCCGCCCATTGGTCCCTTTGGGGCGGTGCGTCGCGGTGTTTCACTGGATGCTGATAATCTGCGTAAAGGCCCGGCCCCCGCACCTTAGGGTTTCTCCCATACCCCTGGCAGTTTTGTGGTCTAATACCGGGGGGTTCCTTGATTTTTTTATCTCAAGGGCGCAGTTATAGAGCCATCATAATTGCATTTTATTTTGCCCCCCGATTTGGGACTTATCATGAGCATTCGGCCTTATCGTGAAATTAATCGACGCAAAACCCGGCAAGTCCATGTCGGGTCTGTTGCCGTTGGCGGGGATGCGCCCATAAGCGTCCAGTCCATGACCAACACGGCGACCACGGACATTGAAGCGACCATTGCCCAGGTTCGCCAATTGGAAGCGGCGGGTGCCGATATTGTCCGCATTTCATGCCCCGATGAAGAATCATCAGCCGCACTTGGCGCCATCATCAATGCGGTCGATGTTCCCATCGTCGCCGATATCCACTTCCACTATAAGCGCGCCATCGAAGCGGCCGATGCCGGGGCGGCGTGCCTGCGCATTAATCCCGGCAACATTGGGTCACCGGACCGTGTGCGCGAAGTGATCAAGGCGGCCAAGGATCATGGCTGTTCCATCCGGATTGGGGTTAATGGGGGATCGCTGGAACGCGACATCCTGGAAAAATATGGGGAACCCTGTCCAGAGGCATTGGTAGAAAGTGCTCAAAATCATATGCGCATTCTTGAAGACAATGATTTTTTTGATTTTAAAATTTCGGTCAAGGCATCGGATGTTTTTCTGGCCATGAAATCTTATGAACAACTGGCCGCACTGTGTGATTACCCCCTTCACCTTGGCGTTACAGAGGCCGGGGGCTTGCGCACAGGTACCATCAAATCGGCCATTGGCATTGGCGGGTTGTTGCGTGCCGGGATCGGCGACACCATCCGGGTTTCCCTGGCAGCAGACCCTGTAGAAGAAGTTCACGCGGGCTTTGAAATTCTGAAATCCCTGGGCCTGCGTCACAAGGGGGTCACCATCATTGCTTGTCCCAGTTGTGCCCGTCAGCAATTTCAGGTGATTGAGACGGTGGCAAAATTGGAAGAACGCTTGGCCCATGTCACGGCCCCCATGACAGTATCGATCATTGGCTGTGTGGTGAATGGTCCGGGTGAGGCACGGGAAACCGATATCGGCCTGACCGGGGGTGGCAATGGCACCCATATGGTTTTCATGGCGGGCACGCCGGATCACAAAATTTCCGAAGTGGAATTAATCGATCACATTGTTGAATTGGTTGAGGCCCGCGCTATAAAAATTGATAAAGAAACGGAAGATACGGTTTTGAAGAACAAATCAAAGAATAATGCTGCGGCCGGTTCGGCCAAGGCAACAGGTTAAGGGGCGGGATATATGTCTGGATTACAGCCGGTTCGCGGCACCCACGATATTCTGCCCGAACAGAGCCTGCGCCACCGCTACATCGTAGAGACGGCGCGTGATCTTGGTGCGCATTACGGGTATCAGGAAATGGCGACGCCAATTTTTGAATTCACCGAAGTGTTCAAGCGCACCCTTGGGGATACCTCCGATATTGTTACCAAGGAGATGTACACGTTTACGGATCGTTCCGACGATCAGCTAACGTTGCGTCCCGAAGGCACGGCGGGGATTGCCCGGGCGTTGATTTCGGGCGGTTTGGGCCAAAGCCTGCCGTTGAAGTTCTTTTATCATGGGCCCATGTTTCGCCATGAACGCCCCCAAAAAGGCCGGTTGCGTCAATTCCACCAGATTGGCGTTGAACTTCTTGGGGTGCCTACCCCTCTGGGGGATGTAGAGGTGATCTCGCTTGGGGCGCATGTTCTGGAAAATCTGGGGATATTGGATAAAACGGTTCTGGAAATAAATACCCTTGGGGATCAGGCCAGTCGCACGGCGTACCGGGATGTTTTGGTTGCCTATTTTTCCGATTATAAAAATGATCTGTCTGAAGACAGCCAGGCCAGATTGGAACGCAATCCGTTGCGCATTCTTGATTCAAAAAATGAAGGCGACAAACGCATCGTTGCGGATGCACCGGTCTTTGATGATCACTTAAGCGCCGAAGCAGCTGATTTCTTTGCAACGGTTCGCGAAGGGTTGGATGCGCTTTCTATTCAATACAGCCTCAACCCAAGACTGGTGCGCGGGCTTGATTATTACTGTCACACGGCGTTTGAATTCACCACCGATGCGCTCGGGGCCCAAGGCACGGTATTGGCCGGCGGGCGGTATGACGGGTTGGTGAAAACCATGGGGGGGCCTGCAACGCCGGGCGTCGGCTGGGCTGCGGGCATTGAACGTTTGGCCATGTTGGTAGAGGGCAGCGCAGAAATGCCGCGCCCCATCGTGGTCATTCCCCTTGGCGCAGAGGCAGAGGCCGAAGCCCTTAAAATCACCCATCAATTGCGCCACGGTGGATGTGCGGTGGAGCTTGGGTTTTCAGGCAATCTTGGCCGTCGCATGAAACGGGCAAACCGGCTTAATGCGGCATATGTGCTGATCCTGGGCGAAGATGAATTGGCCCGAAACGTAGCAACACTGCGCGATATGGATTCAGGCGAACAAACCGAAATTGCCCTTGATGGGTTGCTTGAACGGCTTGCCCCCAAAGTTCCCGGATAAGGGATTGGCCCGGAAAAGAGACGCTATGGCATCCAGCAGCGATTCTGCAACTAACGCCCCAATAGACACCATCTTTGATCAATTGGTTGTTGTCGGGTTCAATCACAACACCGCCAGTCAGGGATTGCGGGACCAATTGTTTATCCCTGAAGATGCGCTGGGAGCATTCTATAGCCGTTTAATTGCGGCCGGTTTTGGGAATGTGGTGGTGCTTTCGACGTGTGACCGGGTTGAAATTGTTGCCCTTGATATGGACCCAACCAGTGTGGAGCAGCGCCTTAGGACCGTTTTTGCAGCGACCACGGGGATGGCTGCGGCTGAATTGAACGACGGCAGTTTTAGCCTTTCAGGCCCCCATGCCCTTTCTCATCTTTTTGCAATATCGGCCTCCCTTGAAAGCCAGGTGGTGGGGGAATCGGAGGTTCTGGGTCAGGTCAAAGAAGCCCAGCGCCAAGCGGATGGTGCGGGGTGTCTTGGTTCGGGTTTAAAAAGAATTTTTGAACGCTCTTATGTCGTTGCCAAACAGGTGCGCACGGAAACGACGATTGGTGAAAGTGCCGTTTCCCTGGCGGCTGCGGCGTGTCAGGCAGCACGGGATGTCGTGGGCCATTATGAAGATGCCCATGCGCTCTTGATCGGTGCCGGGGATATCAATGTTCCGGTCGTGGAAAAATTACGCCTTCAGGGGTTGCGTCATATAACGGTTGTGGATGTGTTGGCCCCTCGGGCCGATGCCCTGTCCCGGCGCCTTGGGGCGCATGTGCTGGGGATGGCCGAAATCGGTGATGTTTTGGCGGAAACCGACATTGTTCTATCAGGGCTCGGCAGTGCACAACCCATCATCATGGCCAGTTCCGTTTCGGGTGCTTTGAAAAAACGCCGGTTTAAGCCGATGTTTTTTCTGGATGCCGCCGTGCCAAAGGATGTAGACAGTGCCGTGGGGAAACTTGATGGCGCCTATCTTTTTACCCTTGATGATCTGGAGCGCATTGCGCTCAAGGGCCAAGAGCAAAGAACCCGTGCCGCCATTGAGGCGCGTTTGATTGTTGATGACGCGGTTGAAAATTTCATGCAAGCCGAAGCGGTTCGCATGGCGGCCCCTTTGGTGGTGGCGCTTCGAGGCCATTTTGAAGCCATGCGCGCTGAAATTTTGGCGGAAAATCCGGACGTCACTGCCCAAGAGGCAACGCAGCTGTTAATTAACCGCCTGTTACATGGCCCATACCGGGCCCTTCGGAAAATGGGTGGTTCTGTCGATGATGGGGAATCCCTTCCCGAAGCCGAGCTGCTTTCCAGGCTTTTTGGCCTTGAAAAAGACAAAGATTAGAAAGGCCTGCAGGGCCTAAGGAGAGAACGCGTGAGTGTGGACAATAAAAAAACAGGGTCAACGCGACCGGCATTTGAAGAAAAGCTGGATCAGGTATTGGCGCATCATGCCGGGATTGCGGATCAGCTTGCCGATAGTGCCGAATTGCCGTCCACTGAACTGGTCCGGCTTTCAAAGGAATATTCGGATCTTTCAGACGTTGTGGAACGCATTGGGGAATGGAAGGAAGCCACAGCTGAAATTTCCGAACTGGCGACCATGATTGCCGATGCGGGCGAAGATGATGATCTTCGCAAAATGGCCGAAGGTGAGTTCGAAGCGCTTAAACAGCGCATCCCCACCCTTGAAGATGCCATTAAATTGTCATTGTTGCCCCGGGATGAAGCCGATGAGCGAAATGCAATTCTAGAAGTACGGGCCGGAACCGGCGGTGACGAAGCGGCATTGTTTGCCGGCGATTTGTTCCGAATGTATCAGCGCTATGCCGAACTTCGTGGCTGGAAGTTTGAAGTGATGGAAACATCAGAAACAGACCGGGGTGGCTATAAGGATGCAACGGCATCGATATCGGGCAATGGCGTGTTTTCGCGGTTGAAATTTGAATCCGGGGTCCACCGGGTTCAAAGGGTGCCCCAAACCGAAACCCAGGGCCGCATCCATACCTCTGCGGCCACCGTTGCTGTTTTACCAGAAGCCGAAGAAGTGGACGTGGACATCAATGAAAAGGAATTGCGGATTGATGTGTTTCGGGCATCTGGCCCCGGCGGGCAATCGGTGAACACAACGGATTCTGCCGTGCGCATCACCCATTTGCCAACGGGCATTGTGGTGTCCCAGCAGGATGAAAAATCGCAGCACAAGAACCGGGCTAAAGCGATGAAAATTTTGCGCGCCCGTCTTTATGATCATATGCGCCAGCTTCGCGATGACGAACGCGCCGCAGATCGTAAATCCCAGGTGGGGACGGGGGATCGATCTGAACGCATCCGCACCTATAATTATCCCCAAGGGCGGGTCACCGATCATCGGATCGGCCTGACCCTGCACAAGCTGGACCGGATCATTGTTGGTGAAGGGCTGGATGAAGTGATTGAAACCCTGATTGCCGAAGATCAGGCCAGCCGGTTGGCCGCCTTGAAATGACACAATCCCTGGAAGCCCTTTTGCAAAATGCCAGTGCGGCTTTTGCCGCTGGCGGGTTCGAAGGCCCCCGCATGGAGGCAAGGGCATTGGCTTCTGGGGTTCTTGGGTTGGCTCGCGAAGCAATGGTGGCCCATCCCGATATGGAAATTGTGTCTGGCGACATCAAAAAATTTAACAATGCCGTTGATCGTCGTTTGGCCCATGAACCGGTTGCCAGAATTATCAACGAACGGGAATTTTGGAGCCTTTCATTCTCCCTTGGTCCCGATACCCTGGTGCCAAGACCAGAAACGGAAACGTTGGTCGAGTCCGTTGAGGCAGAAATTCAAGATCATGACCGAACATTTTCCATCCTTGATCTTGGGACAGGAAGTGGTTGTTTGCTGTTGGCCTTGTTGTCGGAATACCCCAATGCGGTTGGCCTTGGCATCGATTGTGCCGAAGGGGCTCTCAGAATTGCCGAGACCAATGCCAAAGCGCTTGGCCTTGATGGCAGGGTTCGGTTCCAATGCGGGAATTGGGGTGAGGGACTTGATGGTCCATTCGATCTGATTGTTTCCAATCCGCCCTATATTGCAGACGGGGATCGCGACCTTTTGGCGGCCGATGTGCGCGACCATGATCCGGCGCGTGCTTTGTTTGCAGGCCCGGAGGGCTTGGATGCTTACCGTGCCATTGCCCCGCAAATACGCGACCTTTTAGGCCCATCCGGGGTTTCGGTTATCGAATTGGGTGCGGGCCAAGGGGGGCCTGTCAGGGCGATATTTGAAGAATTCGGTCTTGTTGCGCACCGCTCACGGGCTGATCTGGCAGGCATTGAAAGGGCACTTTCCCTTATAAACCCCCTTGAAAACCGTGGGGTAGAGCCGGGGGGAATAAAAGTGAAAAAAAAGGTTGGAAAAGCGGGGATTCCCGTCTAGTTTTGCGGACGTTGAGTACGCGCACTGGGTGCGCCGCTCCCATCCTGGAAAGTCTAGCCACATTGTGGCGGCACCGGATCCGAATTGGGGTCTGGGTTGTTTCGGCAAAACCTTAAGTAATGCCGAAGGTGAGGGGAGCCAACAAGTCAGATAACTCACAACCACAAAAAAAGTTGTCATACCGCATGAGACAAGTATCGAACGGAAAAAGACCCCGTGGACGACAGCAGGGTCGCAATAACAAGCCATCCAACAACAGAAACCATTCTTACGATTCCACTGGCCCCGAAGGCAGGGTGCGCGGCAACGCGAGCCAGGTTTATGAAAAGTATTTGGCCATGGCCAGTGATGCACAAATGGCAGGGGATCGGGTTGCATCTGAAAACTATTTTCAGCATGCAGAACATTACTACCGAACCATGAATGCCCAGTTGCAGGCCAACCAGGCCAACCAGGCCAATCAGGCCAATCGCGGCAATCAGCCCAATCAGGGCCAGAATCAGAATCAGGGCCAGAATCAGAATCAGGGCCAGAATCAGGGGCAACAGCAACAGCCCAATAAGCCCTCTCAGCCACCTGTTGAGGTGAATGGTGCTACCGAACCAGCCGCACCGCCGCCTGCAACAACTGAGGCCAATAGGGCCGAAGACGGGGATCAGCCAGATGCTGCCAAAATTGTCTCTCCATCAGAACTGATCCGGGAAATTTCGGAAAATGGTACGGACAATGGTG
>Ga0233439_10002896_pt1 | contig 18623 bp, 15 predicted proteins | sample SI_123_September_6_FD_182713 | JGI IMG/M metagenome (GOLD analysis project Ga0233439, IMG submission 182713) | Seawater microbial communities from Saanich Inlet, British Columbia, Canada - SI_123_September2016_100_MG | ecosystem: Environmental > Aquatic > Marine > Inlet | place: Canada: British... | reverse complement strand
CAACATAAAAATCCTCCGGCAGATCAAGGGCCAGGGCATAGGCGTGGCCCAACATGCGGGACAGACGCTCCATGCCTACGTAATAGGCCAGCATGGCCGGACGCAGGCCGGGCGATCCATCAGGCCACAGGTTCGGTGCGAAATCGGGATAAGACAGCGGCCCGGTATAATATGGCTCGTCAGGCAGATCGTCGGGACCAATGGCAAAGACTTCCTTGTAATCGGGAGGTGTCACGCCGCCATGCATCTTCGCCAGGGTTTCTTCCCCATACGGGATATAGCCGCGATTTTGATCATTACGGGGGCGGCGCACCGTCAGTTTTTCATCTAACGGGCGGTCGAAGAATTTATGCGCTTCACCATACAACGCATCACTGACCACCTTTGGCACGCCATGGCCGGAGACGACCAGGAAGCCGAGGGTTTCGCAGGCTACAGCAACTTCTTCCGCGACGACCCTGCGATCTTCCGCGCTGCCGCCGTCTTGAAACGGCGTTAAATCAATGACTGGAATTTCTGACATAAAATCCTCCCTATTCAGGAGAATTCTAGTCCGCAAATGGGTCCTTGACCAGAATGGTGTCCTCGCGCTCCGGGCTGGTGGACAGCAATGCCACGGGCGCACCGATCAATTCTTCGATACGGACAATATATTTGATCGCCGTGGCTGGTAAATCCGCCATGCTGCGGGCACCTTGGGTGCTTTCCGACCAGCCTTCAAAAACCTCGTACACGGGTTCGATCCTGGCTTGGCGGCTCATCTCGGCCGGCAGGTAATCCACCTCCATACCGTCAACCCGATAACGGGTGCAGACCTTAATCTCCGACATACCATCCAGCACATCCAGCTTGGTCAGGGCAATACCGGTGATGCCGCCAACCTTGATGGCCTGACGCACCATGACCGCATCAAACCAGCCGCAACGGCGGGAACGCCCCGTAACGGTACCGAATTCCTTGCCCCGTTCGCCCAGGCCCCGGCCCACGTCATCATGTAGTTCGGTGGGGAACGGCCCCTCACCAACCCGTGTTGTATAGGCTTTGGTGATGCCCAAGACATAGTCGATGGCATCCACACCAATGCCCGCGCCCGCACCAACCTGTCCGGCCAGGGTGTTGGACGAGGTCACATACGGATAGGTGCCGTGATCAATATCCAGCATCGCCGCCTGGGCACCTTCGAAAAGAATACGATGGCCGGCGCGGCGGGCTTCATCCAGGTCGCGCCAGACGTTGGACGCGAAGGGCAGGATTTTCGGGGCTACCTCCCGCAAGATCTCAACCACGCTATCGGCATCAACCTCGGCATGGCCCAGGCCCCGGCGTAGGGCGTTGTGGTGCAGTAAAAGCTGTTCAACCTTTTCCGGCAGGGTATCCAGGTCCGACAGATCACAGACCCGAATGGCCCGACGGCCGACCTTATCTTCATAAGCCGGGCCGATGCCACGCCGGGTGGTGCCGATCTTGCGGGATGTATTGGCATCCTCGCGAAAGCCGTCCAGTTCGGAATGCAACGGTAATATCAGGGCCGCGTTGAAGGCCAGCCGTAGCGACGATGGTGTGATTTCCACGCCCTGTGTCCGCAGGCTTTCCATTTCCGACAGCAAAGCCCAAGGATCAACCACGACACCATTGCCAATGATCGAAAGCTTGCCTTTGCGCACGATGCCCGACGGCAGCAGGCTCAACTTATAGACCGCGCCGTCGATAACCAAGGTATGGCCCGCGTTATGGCCGCCCTGAAAACGCACCACGACAGAGGCCCGTTCGGACAACCAGTCAACGATCTTGCCTTTGCCTTCGTCGCCCCACTGGGCACCCACTACCGCTACATTCGCCATATTCTTACCGTTCCAAAGCTAAAAAATATTGTCTACGTTCAGGACAGAACCACAGCGACAGCCTGATCATCGCGCAAAATATGGTCACAGCCGAGGGTCTTCGCCTCAGCCGCCGGGTCAACCTTGTCATCCAGGCACTGAATGGTAACCCAGCCCTCAGCCCGTAATTGCCGGGCACGTTCGCCCAAAGTGCCGAAAGGCAGATATAGCCGCCGTGGCGCTTTCTGGTCCGGTATGGCGCGCATCAGACTATCAAGATACAGGGTGAAGCCAATGGCGCTTTCACCGTTGGCCAGGGGATAGCGCCCGCCCCGGCCCAGTTCGCCGCGTACGCCTTCGGCAAACAGGCTGAAACTCATCCCCGTTTGATATTCAAAGCCCCGGCTTTCGCCGGGATCAACGGTCAAGGTCAGGCCGCCATTGTCTTTCTTCAGGCAGGCGATCAATTCCGCCAGATAGTCGCACAAGGCACGGGCGGTATCAGGCAAATCCAGGTCCGCCAAAGCCTTGATCGCGCGGTCAGCAGGACCCGCTGCGCGCATCACAGCGCCAAGCTGTTGCCGCACGCCAGGTGCCAATGCCTCAATCGCGGCGCCATCACGTTCGTCCAGGGCCTGACGGGCGGCTTCGCCTTCTGCCCCTTTCAGGCCCAAAGCCTGGGTCAACAACGGTACTAAAGACGGCACAGTTAAATCAACAGACAGGCCTTGCACGCCAAGATCTTGCAAGACCTCCGCCGCCAACAACACCACCTCGGCATCACCCGCAACGCTTTCGGCCCCGATCAATTCCACGCCGGCCTGGGCGTATTGTCGTTCGGGTCGCAATTGGCTGCCCCGCACCCGCAAGACCTGGCCCGCGTAACACAAACGCAGGGGCCGGGGCGCATCCTTTAGCCGGGTCGCCGCAATCCGGGCGACTTGGGTCGTCATGTCGGCCCGCAAGCCCATCATGCGCTGTGATATAGGGTCCATCAGGCGGAACATATGCCGGGCAACACCAGCGCCGGGGCCGGCCAGCAGACTTTCCTCAAACTCGATCAGGGGCGGCTTCACCTGCTGGTACCCATGCCCCTCGAACTGCGCCACAAGTTGGGCAACAGAGCGGGCCTCGTGCCCGGCAAACGGGGCGAGGTCATCGTGCAGACCTTCGGGCAGTAATGCCAATTCAGCGTAGCCAGTCATCTGGGTCATGGTCTTAATTTAGGGAGCCTAGAAAGTTGAGCGCCTTTGCCTGCCCTACATGGGGCAAGGCACGGACCGCCGTCAAGACCGCGTCATTAATGGGCTGGTCAACACCGATCAGGGCGATGGCATCGCCGCCCTCTTCAGCCCGGCCCAGATGGAACGTGGCGACGTTGACGCCATTATCACCCAGCACAGTTCCCAGGGCACCAATCAGGCCCGGCTGATCTTCATTCGTCAGATACAGCATATGGCCGACCAGCTCCGCCTCCAGCTTGATGCCCTTGACCTGGACGATGCGCGGCCGATTATCGGCGAACAAAGTCCCGGCAACATCCCTGCTTTGGTTTTCCGTGGTGACGGAGACGCGAACCAAGGTTTGATAATCACCGACCCCTTCGCTTCGGGTTTCCTTGACCTCTATGCCCCTGTCTTTGGCAACGATGGGCGCATTGATCATGTTTACGTTCGAGATCAAAGGCCGCAACAGACCTTCGAGAACTATGGCCGTCAGCGGACGGGTATTAAGGCCGGCGACATGGCCTTGATATTCTATATGCACCGACTGCAGGGCGCTTTCGGTCAACTGCCCGGCAAAGCTGCCTAATTCCCGCGCCAGGCTGAAATAGGGCTTCAGACGCGGCGCTTCTTCCGCCGAGACGGAGGCCATGTTCAAGGCATTGGTAATAGCACCGGTCAACAGATAATCGGCCATCTGTTCGGCCACCTGCACGGCGACATTGACCTGCGCCTCGGTGGTGGAGGCACCCAAGTGCGGCGTTGCAACAACGGCATCAGAGCCGAACAAGGCGTTTTCCTTTGCCGGTTCCGACGAAAAAACATCCACCGCAGCACCGGCGACCTGTCCCGCATCTATCGCGGCGCGCAGATCTTCTTCCACCAACAGCCCACCTCGGGCACAATTGATGATGCGAACACCGGTCTTCATCTTGGCAATGCTGTCGGCATTGATGATGCCGCGCGTGGCATCGTTTAAGGGCGTGTGCAGGGTGATAAAATCAGCCCGGGCGAACAAAGTATCCAAATCCACGCGCTCCACCCCAAGATCAAGCGCGCGTTCTTCCGAGAGGTAGGGATCAAATGCGACAACCCGCATTTTCAGGCCAATGGCCCGATCACAAACAATGGCACCAATATTACCACAGCCGATCACGCCCAATACTTTGCCGTATAGTTCCACCCCCATGAAGCGATTCTTCTCCCACTTGCCTTCGTGGGTGGAGCGGTCAGCGGCGGGGATTTGCCGGGCCAGGGCCATCATCATGGAAATGGCATGTTCAGCAGTAGTGATGGAATTGCCAAAAGGCGTGTTCATGACACAGACGCCCTGGGCGGTTGCGGCTTCCTGGTCGATGTTATCGACGCCGATACCGGCCCGGCCAATGACCTTCAGGTTGCCCTTCGCGGCCGCCAGGATTTCCGGCGTCACCGTGGTGGAGGATCGGATCGCCAAGCCATCATATTGATCAATGATCTCTGCCAGACCTTCCGGTGTCAGGCCTGGTTTTTCATCAACTTCCACGCCGCGATCACGAAATACTTCCGCAGCGCGGGGGCTCATTTTATCGGAAATCAGAACTTTAGCCATAATCTACAATATCCCTAACGGTCGTACGTGGCCGCCGACAAAGCTTTCGCTAGGCGGCTGGGGAAAATTTCGCCTTCACTTCGCCATAGGCCCAATCCAGCCATGGCAACAAGGCCTCTAAATCAGACTGCTCCACCGTCGCGCCACACCAGATGCGCAGGCCGGTCGGCGCATCCCGGTGACCACCGATATCCAGGGCGGCAGCCTCGGATTCCAACAACGCGACCAACTGCTTGGCGACAGCGTTGCCATCGGCATCGGACAGAGCGGTAAACCAGTCATCCACAATGGACAGGCAGACGGACGTGGTAGAGCGGTTAGCCCCATCCCTGGCGACATAGCCAATCCAATCTGTTTTGGCCACCCAGCCTTCCAGCACGCCGGCATTGCCGTTGACGCGTTTGATCAAACCCTCCAGACCACCCACCGATCTGGCCCAGGCCAGGGTATCGAGGTAATCCTCCACGCACAGCATGGACGGGGTGTTGATGGTCTCTCCCTTAAACGGGCCTTCCTGTAGCTTGCCGCCTTTGGTCAGGCGGAAGATTTTCGGCAGGGGCCAGGACGGGGTATGGCTTTCCAACCGTTCTACGGCACGAGGGCCCAGGATCAACATGCCGTGGGCCGCCTCACCCCCCAGCACTTTTTGCCAGCTGAAGGTCACCACATCCAGCTTGTCCCAGGGCAATTCCATGGCGAAAGCCGCAGAAGTAGCATCGCAAATAGCCAGGCCGGCACGATCATCGGGGATCCAGTCAGCGTCTGCCAGGCGCACACCGGAGGTGGTGCCGTTCCAGCAGAACACCACATCGTTGTCGAAATTGACCTCGCCCAGATCCGGCAGCAAACCATAGTCAGCATCCAGCAACCGGGTATCAGGCAGTTTCAGTTGTTTCGTGATATCCGTCGCCCAGCCGGCACCGAAGCTTTCCCAGGCCAGGACATCCACGCCCCGGGCACCCAGCAAGGACCACAATGCCATCTCCACCGCGCCGGTATCCGATGCCGGTACAATGGCGATGCGATAGTCATCGGGCACGCCCAGGACCTCGCGCGTACCCTCTATCGCGGACAACAGCCGCGCCTTGCCTTCGGCAGAGCGATGCGAGCGGCCCAGAGACGCATTGGCCAGAGCATCGGGGCTCCACCCTGGGCGTTTTGCACAAGGGCCGGACGAAAAATTCGGCCGATCGGGTTTACGGTCAGGCTTCTGGTTTGGGCGCATGGCACCAAGTCCTTAAAAATGGCCCGCAAAGTATACTTGCGGTATATGGTCGTTTGATAGTCGTCTGAGAACGGGGGCGGAGTTTACGTCCCCGCCCTGCCCTGTCAACCGTGTTTTGCCGCACTGCAACATAAGGTCGCATCTGACATCCTATCTACTGCCGGTCCCCAATGCCCCCAACCTGCTCCAAGACCCGAGCGCGACAACAAATAACGAGTGGAAAATCCCAATGATCCCCTGCCAGCGACACCTGTTCGATATTCCCGACGACATCGCCTATTTCAATTGCGCCTATATGTCCCCCCTGATGCATAAAGTGGTCGCTGCCGGGCGGGAGGCGGTGGCGTTAAAGGCGCAACCCTGGCAGATCAGCCCACCGGATTTCTTTACCACCCCTGAACGGGCACGGACATTGTTCGGGCAACTGATCCATGCCCAGGCCGATGATATCGCCATAATTCCCAGCTGCAGCTACGGCACCGCCACGGCGGCGCAGAATATTCCCGTGGCCAAAGGCCAGACAATGGTGGTGTTACAGGATCAATTCCCCTCAAACGTCTATCCCTGGCGGGAATTGGCAACAGACCGCGGCGCGGAAATTGTAACCATCCCCCGCAGCATGCCTCGGGGCGGCAATGACGGCTGGACCCCGCGCATCCTCAATGCCATCGATCAGAATACGGCCCTGGTTGCCTTGCCACACTGTCATTGGACCGACGGCGGCCTGATCGATTTGGTGGCCGTCGGCCAAAGGTGCCGTGAAAATGGTGCCGCCCTCGTCCTGGACATCACCCAATCCATCGGCGCGTTGCCGTTCGATGTAGAAGCAATCCAGCCTGATTTCGCCATCGCAGCCGGGTACAAATGGATGATGGGCCCCTATACATTAGGCTTTTTATATGTCGCGCCGAAGTATCAGAACGGCCGGCCCCTGGAACACAACTGGATCGCCCGCAAGGACAGTGAGAACTTTGCCGGTCTGGTCGACTACAAATCTGAATTTCAACCTGGCGCCCGGCGTTTTGACATGGGAGAAAGTGCCAACTTCACCGCCATGCCCATGGCAGTCACAGCCCTGGAACAATTGTTGGAATGGGGCGTCGAGAATATTCAGGAAACACTGGCGGCGATGACTGCGACAATTGCCGAACGCGCCGCGCCTTTGGGCCTCTGGGCATCAGCCCCCAGTCTGCGGGCCGATCATTTTCTGGGCCTGGGTTTTCCAGGTGATGTCCCCGATGGCCTGCCCGAACGCCTGGGTGCAAACAACGTCTATGTTTCCGTGCGTGGTCAATCCATGCGCGTGACGCCGCATCTTTTTAACAACGAAGCGGACATAGACCGATTGATCAATGTATTATCAGACGTGCTGTAAAGATTATCCCCATCAGGAAACAATATTGTTCACCGGCGTACCGTTGTCTTCGCACAGGCAACCCTCTACCTATCAACAACAGTTCATAAATCCATAGGAGCACTATTCATGTCAGAAGCCGTTATCGCCCAGGAATTCCCCTACATGACGGATTTGGAAGCGGGCAAAGATTATTATTGGTGTAGCTGTGGCAAAAGCTCGAAGCAGCCATTGTGCGACGGCAGCCACAAAGGCTCCGACTTCACGCCAGTGAAGTTTCAGGTAGACAAGGCCAAGTCTTATGCTTTGTGCGGCTGCAAGCGCAACGACGGCCAACCTTTCTGCAATGGTGCCCATAACCGCCTATAGATCGCGCGCCACAGCTATTGAAACGGCCCCAAATGCGGCTGCGAATGCAGCTGCATCGGGGCCGTTTTTTTGAGCGCCATGTGTGGACTGATCGCACCTTCAGACTACCTTAAGACTTTCCGAATAATTTGATGACGTGAAGCGCTCCCTGGCGGCAAACGCAACGCCGTCTTGCCGCAGAAAATTTGTATCCGTGTTGAGTTTCAGCCATGCAATCACTTGAGAATACCGGACAGCAGGTCATCATAAACGATGGCGACACCGCCGCCTCGGTCCAGCAGCAGCTGGAAACTGTGCATAGCAATATGAAAGAAGCATTTCCTGAGATCGCACGTGTCGCCGTCGCGATCTATGACCACGGGACCGACCGCCTGAAGACCTTCATTCACAGCACCGAAGGGGCGGTGCCATTCTCCCATTACGAGGCAGCCCTGGGTGAGGTCCCCATTCTGGCCAGTCTGGCAGCAGCACATCAGGACAGGCGGGTCAGCGATCTGACCGTCCTTGGCCCGGACCACGTGCGCAGCCAAAAGGTCATCGAAGCCGGTTACCTGTCCAGCTACACCCGGCCCTTCTTTAACCGCGGCCAACTCATCGGTTTTTTGTTTTTTGATGCGCGGAAGAAGGCGTATTTCGACAATATTACCCTGCATCATCTTTCGACTTTTTCACATCTGATATCCCTGCTGGTGATCAACGGTTTGACGCCCGCGCAGATGCTTCGTTCCTCGGTCAATGTGGCGCGCGATTTAAGCCGTTACCGGGACCAGGAGACCGGTGCCCATCTTGACCGGATGTCGCGCTATGCCCGCGTCATTGCCAACGATATCGCCGTAGAAAAGGCGCTGTCGGATGAGTTTGTGGAGTTCGTCTTCCTTTTTTCGCCCCTGCACGATATTGGCAAGATCGGCATAGAAGACAGCATTTTGTTAAAACCGGCCCAGCTAACAGAGGCTGAATTCGCAATTATGAAAACCCACGTCACCAAAGGCGTCAGAATGGTCGATGCCATAATCGGTGACTTTGGCCTGACGGATCTGCCACACACGGAAATGCTGCGAAATATTGTCCGCTTTCATCACGAGTGTTTTGATGGCAACGGATATATGGAGGGTTTGATTGGCGAAGCCATTCCCCTGGAAGCGCGCATTGTCATGGTTGCGGATATCTTTGATGCCCTGACCAGTAAGCGACCCTACAAGGAAGCCTGGAGCGTCGAGCGGGCCCTACAGTTCCTGAAAGACAAATCAGGCACTATGCTTGATCCCAGATGTGTCAACGCATTGATCGAGAATCTATCCGAAATCGAAACGATCAAGGCGCGATTTACCGACGACGAAATTGAGGAAGTCGGCTTTCGTGAGGCCTATTTTTCCGAAATCTAGTACCGGGCGAAATTCGCCCCGGGGGTAAGCGCATCCTCCACCGAAGGCCAGATAGCCAACTTGTTCGGCGACCCGGCCCCGGTTGGAGAAATCTTCGCTATTTCGTTGGCAATGTCTGGGTATAAGCCACGATATCGACCAAGTCCTCAATGTCGAGGACGGTCAACGCGATCATCCCGACCCCGGGCTGGCCAAAGCGTATCTTGTGCAGAGCCTCCCAAGGGTTTTTGACGGCGACCGTTCCGACGTACTCGGGTGACTTTTCGTCCTTGAAGTTAAGCTCCTTGCCATCAAAGCCGTGGCAGACGGCGCAGACCGTTTGATAAAACTGCGCACCACGACGGGGATTGCCTCTCGCAACCTTGGTCTTGCGGTCGATGTAGCGATCGACATCAATCTGTCCGCGGGACAGGAAGACCGCCATCTTCTCCATCGCGCTGTGGCTGATCCCGGTATTTTTCAGGGCGTGGGTGTCGTCCATCAGAATTTGGTGGATCTTGTCGGGATCCATACCGACAACGCCGCGCACGCCTTTGACGCCGCTGAAGTGCGAGCCCTTGGCGTAGGTGCCATCCTTACCCTTGTAGTCCCACCCGTGGCATTCCTTGCAGCGCCAGGTGCCGGAACCTTTCTTCTTGCCGGCGGCAGGATAGGCCGGATGGGTCGTCTTGGGGGGGGCGATCTCCAGAACGGCCCACCATTTATCGTAGAGTCGGCCGCCACGGGCAATATCCCAAATTTCAGTCCGCATAGGCGGCTCTCCGTCGGCTCGGGCCAAAGACGGCACTAGGGACGGGGCCGCAACAAATGTCATCGCGGCAGCAAGAGCGCTTGTCGTGATAAAATAATGAATGTGAATTTTTTTCATGTTTTCTCCTTTTTCATTAATTTACCCGTTCCAGGACGCCAGGAATTCCAGCCCTTTTCCCGACAATAACCTTAACAATGAGCCGCTGGGATTGGTGAGAGGCAATCATTTGGGTCGCGAGAGCGACGGCCATTAATTCAAAATTTCTCCAGATCATTCCGCTCTAATCAGGTGGACGGGGCGTATTCCAACAACAGGTCTTTGGCATCCACCGACATACCGGCTTTTACGGCAATGGCGTGGATGCGACCGGGGCGCGCGGCACGGATAGCGGTTTCCATTTTCATGGCTTCGATATTCATTAACAAATCACCGCTTTCCACGTCCTGACCCTGGGTCACCGCGATGGTACCAATGACGCCGGGCATGGGCGCTGCTACCTGATCGGGATTGCCCTCCTCCGCCTGGGGGTGACGCTCGACCGAAGCTGCAATCTCCCGGTTCGGAACACGGATGGTGCGGGGCTGGCCGTTGAGTTCAAAAAACATTTTCACAAAGCCATCTTCATCCGTCTCGCCCATAGCCTGATAGCGGATGACCAGGATTTTGCCCGCCTCCAATTCCACGGAAATTTCCTCATCGGGCTGCATGCCATAGAAGAAAGTATTGCTGGGCAGGACATCCACGGGGCCGTATTCGCGGCGGTGGGCGGCGTAGGTCGTGAAGACGTCCGGGTACATAAGATAAGCGTTGAATTCCTCATCCGAGACCCGCCGGGCAATCTTTTTCTCTGCCTCCGCCCGCAAAGCGTTCAGATCAGCAGATGGCACATTGGCGCCGGGGCGATCGGTCATTGCCGCCTCACCTGCCAGGACCTTCTTTTGCAGGGCGCTGGGAAATCCGCCGGGCGGTTGGCCCAGTTCACCCCTGAAGAAGGAGCGTACGGAGTCAGGAAAGGCAATTTCCTTGTCCGGGTCCTGCACCTCATCCCGGCTGATATCGGCGCTGACCATCATCAACGCCATATCGCCGACCATCTTCGACGACGGTGTGACTTTGACGATATCACCCAACATGTCGTTGACGTCCGCATAGGCCCGGGCCACGTCGTGCCAGCGTTCTTCCAGCCCTAAGGATCGCGCCTGTTCCTTCAAATTGGTGAATTGCCCGCCGGGCATTTCGTGGAGATAGACCTCGGACGCGCCAAACCTCAGATCGCTTTCAAACGCGGCGTACTGCGCCCGCACCCCTTCCCAATAATCGGAAAACGCCCGGATTTGACCGGCGTCGATGCCGGGGTCACGCTCCCGCCCCCGCAGGGCCCCGACGACAGAGCCCAGATTGGGCTGTGATGTTAAGCCCGACAGGCTATCCATAGCCAGATCAACCGCATCGGCACCCGCGGCTGATGCCGCCAATACACTCGCGGCTGCAATGCCGGAGGTATCATGGGTGTGAAAATGCACCGGCAGGCCGGTTTCTTCTTTCAACACCCGCACCAATGTGGTGATGGCATCAGGCTTGGCCAGACCTGCCATGTCCTTCAGGCCGATGATATGACTGCCTGCAGCCGACAGCTCCCGTGCCATCGTCACATAATATTTCAGGTCATATTTCGGGCGGGCCGGATCATGCAGATCGCCTGTATAGCAGATCGTGCCTTCCAGCAGCTTGCCGCTTTCCAATACCGCATCCATGGCGACGCGCATATTCTCGACCCAGTTCAGGCTGTCAAAGACCCGGAACAGATCAACGCCGGAGCTGGCCGCCTGTTTGACGAATTCCTGCACCACGTTGTCGGGATAAGTGGTGTAGCCAACGCCGTTGGCGCCGCGCAACAGCATCTGTAATAGGATGTTCGGCACCTTGGCCCTTACTTGACGCAGTCTGTCCCACGGGCTTTCGTTCAAAAAGCGCATGGCCACATCGAATGTGGCCCCGCCCCAGCATTCCAGGGAAAACATTTGCGGAAGATTGTGGGCGTAGGCATCCGCCACCTGGACGATGTCATAGGTGCGCATGCGTGTTGCCAACAAGGATTGGTGGGCATCACGCATGGTGGTGTCTGTCACCAGCAATCGATCCTGTGCCAGCATCCAGGCGCTGAATTTCTCCGGGCCCAGATCATCCAGCAACTGCTTCGTACCCTTGGGCAATACCTCTACAAGACGCGCCGGTACTTTAGGTATGCGTGAGGTGGTCGGCTTGGGGCGGCCTGCAACCTCGTCATTTCCGTTAATGGTGACATCGGCGATGAAACGCAGCAGGCGCGTTGCCCGGTCCCGACGATGGCTCAGCTTAAACAGCTCCGGCGTGTCGTCGATAAAGCGTGTCGTATAGTCGGCCGTTTTGAATTTCGGATGATTGATCAGGCCTTCGACAAAGGTCAGGTTGGTGGTGACGCCGCGAATACGGAATTCGCGCAGGGCCCGGTCCATCCGCGCGATGGCTTCCCCCGGCGTCGGGGCCCAGGCGGTAACCTTTTCAAGCAAACTGTCGTAATAGCGGGTGATCACCGCACCGGAATAGGCGGTGCCCCCATCCAGGCGAATGCCGAAACCGTTTGCCCCGCGATAGGCTGTGATGCGGCCATAATCGGGGATAAAATTCTGCTCCGGATCCTCCGTCGTGACCCGGCATTGCAGGGCATGGCCACGCAGGTGGATGTCTTCCTGGGCAGGCACACCCGATGCCGCGACATCACCAATACGGGCACCGGCAGCGATACGGATCTGTGCCTTGACGATGTCAATGCCGGTCACTTCCTCGGTCACCGTATGTTCGACCTGAATGCGGGGGTTGACCTCAATAAAGTAGAATTCGCCGTTATCGGCATCCATCAGGAATTCTGCCGTGCCCGCATTCACATAGCCCGATTGCCGGGCCAGGCGCAGGGCCGCCTGACAAAGATCTTCGCGGCGGGCGTCGCTAAGGAAGGGCGCGGGCGCGCGCTCCACCACTTTTTGATTGCGCCGCTGCACCGTGCAGTCCCGCTCGAACAGATGCACCACATTACCGTGATGGTCGCCCAGCAACTGAACCTCCACATGCAAGGCCCGGCGCACCAGTTTCTCTAAATAGACCTCGTCATTGCCAAAGGCGGCACCGGCTTCCCTTCGGCCAGCCTCCACTTCCTCCAACAACGCGCCCTCATCCTCGATGACCCGCATGCCGCGCCCGCCGCCGCCCCACGACGCCTTTAGCATCACGGGATAACCGACTTTATCGGCCTGGCGGCGTATCTCACCTGGGTCCGTCGACAAGGGACCCGTGGCCGGCATCACCGGCGTGCCAGCCTGCACAGCGACGTTCCGGGCCGATACCTTGTTGCCCAGGCGGCGCATGATATCCGGTGTCGGGCCGATAAAGATAATCCCCGCCGCGGCACAGGCATCGGCGAAGTCCGGATTTTCCGAAAGGAAGCCATAGCCGGGATGGATCGCATCCACACCGGCCTCCCGCGCCACGCGGATCATTTCCTCTATAGACAGATAGGCCCTGATGGCACCCAGACCGGCGCCGATTTGATAGGTCTCATCGGCCTTGAAACGATGCAGGGCCAACTTGTCTTCCTCGGCAAAGACGGCCACGGTGCGCAAGCCCAATTCATTGGCCGCGCGCAGGACCCGGATGGCGATTTCACCACGATTGGCGACCATGATCTTGGATATTTTCTGTTTCAGGCTCATGGTCATATTCCCTCGTTCAAGTTTGATCTATTTGCCGTAGCAACTCTTGCAGCGGAATACTCTGGGGCGCGCCGCGTTCTGCGGCCAGCCTGTTGGCCAGGCGCTGTAGGGTCAGATTGGCCGGGGTCGGTATGCCGTATTGACGCCCCAGCATGACAATTTCGCCGTTTAGATAATCCGCCTCAATATTTCCCGTGCCCCGCACCAGACTTTGCCAGGATGACCCCCCGCCCCGGTCTTCACCCGCCACAGGCGCGGATTTCATCAAATCACCCCGGCGCGCCTTTTCCTCCGCCGGGCTGGCGTAATCGATGCCGGCTGCCTGGAAACAAGCCTCTGCCTCGCGCCGCATCAGACCGCGAATTTCCTTCGTCTCGTCGCCGGGGGGGGGATACGGCGGCCATGGCGTTGCCCAGGTTCATGATCAGCTTGCCGTATTTAAAGCGCATCACGGTAGGATTCGGCACGGCGGAGAAATTCACTTTGTCCAACGCTCCCGTGACTTCGGCAACCAGATCATTGCTGCCCGTGGGATAGATACTGGCATCCAGAACGCCGGTCTTCCTACTGGCATGGGTTTGTACCACGCCCGGTTCCAACGCCATTGCGGGCAGATAAACCATCATGGCGTGGACATTTTGAAACCGGCGCTGGGCCATGCGTTCATTGGCTACGCCATTTTGACAGCAGAAAATGGGAATTTCATCACCAGCTGCGGCGCGCAGGTCGTCCAAGGCGGCTTCCGTATGCTGGGTCTTCATGGTCAGGATGACAACGTCATCGGGGCGGAATTCAATCTCATTCGGATGGCCGACCGCTGCAATCGGTAGGGTCATTGGTTTTTCCGGCGTTTCGTAGCGCAGGCCGTTCCGTTGAATGGCGGCCAGATGATCGCCGCGGGCGATCAATACCACCTCCACATCACCTTGAAACAATTGCGCACCGATAACCCCGCCAACGCCACCGGCACCGTATATAATATATCGCATAGACATCCCCCTACTGACGGACAATGCTACACTACTTTTGCAATGATCAGCAGAGGAATAGCCATGCCGGACAAGACTGACGAGACGTATGAAATTTACGCCATTAAATACGGCGACCGTATGGGTGAGAGGGGCACCATGTTCGTGCACGGCGACCCCCACGATGCGCCCATGGCCATGGACTATTACATCTGGGTCATACGCAGTGAGCAACGCACCATCGTCATCGATGTGGGCTATGGCAAGGCGGAGGGTGAGGGTCGCGGCCGCAGTTTCCTGCGTTCCCCGGTAGAAGGTCTGGCGCTGTTGGATATAGATGCCAACGAGATTGAAGACGTCATCATCACACACATGCACTATGACCACGCGGGCAATTTGGAACTTTTCCCGAAAGCCCGCTTTCACATCCAGGATGAGGAGATGTCGTTTGTCACCGGGCGGGCCATGACCCATGTTGGCCTGCGCCACGCCTTCCGCCTGGATGATGTGCTGGAAATGGTCCGCCTGACCTATGGCGACCGGGTGGTCTTTCACGCCGGCGAGGAACAGATCGCCCCAGGCGTCACCGTGCATCATCTGCCCGGCCATACCCGGGGCTTGCAGGCCGTGCGCGTCCTAACCCAACGGGGCCCGGTCGTCCTGGCCTCAGACGTGGCGCATTATTACGAAAGTTTTGAGGAGGAAACGCCGTTTCTGACCCACGAAAACCTATTTGAGATGATGGAAAGCCACCGCAAGCTACGCGCCCTGGCCCCTGACAACAGCCACATCGTACCGGGGCACGATCCGGCGGTCCTGGAACGCTATCCCGCACCCAGCCCCGCGTTGGAAGGTATCGTGGCGCGCCTCGATGTGCCGCCCAATGTGCGGGTAAAAGGTTAGGGCAGGAAAGTCGCCAAGCCTTTTCGGATATCGTATTTGGGGTCATAGCCCAAGGCGTCCCGCGCCCGGCTGATGTCCAGGGCGCCTTTTTGCACGCATTCAACGTTGAAGCTGGCATCCCCGTGGCGGAAGGGTTCGTTGCCAACGCTTAATTGCGCGCCGGGCACCAGGTCTGCGGCGATCTCGGCGATCTGGCGCAGACTGACGCCTTGGCCGGTGCCGACGTTGTAGGCATCATAAGCATGATTTTCCTTGTCGATAGCCAAAAGCGCCAAATCAACCACATCATCGATATAGGTATGATCGCAGACAAAATCCGCGCCAAACGGCTGGTGGAATGCTTCCCCCGCCATGGCCGCATTGATGAACGTATTGGGCACACGGGCGCGGGGCAGATCCGGGCCATAGACCCAAATGGCGCGCAGATGAATAACCTCCAGGCCATATTGTTCCCGATAGCCACGGCCCAGATGCTCCACCGACAACTTTGATACCCCGTAGGGGTGGATGGGGTTTTGCGGGTGGTCTTCGTTGATCACCGGGCTTTCGAAGGGGCCATAGGTCTCTTCCGAACTCATATGCACCATACGGGTGGTCCCGAACAGGCGCATGGCCTCAAACAGGTTAATGCTGCCCTGGACATTGACCGCAAACGTCCGTAGCGGCGTTCTGACGGAGGCAACGACACCCACGATGGCGGCTGCGTGAAAGACACAATCAGGCAGGTCGGCCTGAAACAGCGCCATCACTGTCGGGCACTCCGTTACCTCGCCGATAACCGGGCGCACGTTGTCATGCTGTGCCGCTATCTTTTGCAGGGCCGGGGAAAGCGCAACATCAAACGCCGTGACCTGATCCCCTCGCGCCGCCAGGGCCGCAACCACTGCCGCGCCCACGAATCCAGAGGCTCCCGTTACCAAGATGTGCGCCATATTTGAACCGACCCTTTTTATTACAGCCCCAGAATGCCATGATCCGTGCCATGATCTTGTCAGAAACAAACAATACCAGATAATGTAGGAGAGCGAGCCATGGCAGCGAAGAAAACACCTTATGATCTAATCCCCCAACTAGGAAAATTGCGGGACGAGGTTCTGTTCGGTGACGTTTGGGAGCAGCCGGAGCTATCAAAACGTGACCGCAGCCTGGCCACAGTGGCAGTGTTGATCGCACTGTACAGGACCGAAGAGTTGAAAGGTCACATGGCCCGCGCCGTAGACAACGGCGTCACCAAAGAGGAGCTGTTTGGCCTGATTACCCACCTTGCCTTCTATTCCGGGTGGCCGACGGCGGTGAACGCGGGACGTGTCGCGTTGGAAGTATTCGAAGGCCAGGATTAGGGAGTAATTGGTAAAATGACAAAAATTGGATTTATCGGCCTGGGCACCATGGGGGCCAGCTTTGCCACCAACCTGATCAAGGCAGGCATGGATGTGACCGTCAGCGATCTGCATCGCCAGGTTGCCGAACCGCACCTGAAGGCAGGTGCCAAATGGGCCGAAACCCCACGGGAATTGGCCGCTGCATCAGACGTCATATTGACCTCCCTGCCGGGCCCACGGGAAGTTGAGTCCGTGGCCCTGGATGAGGCGGATGGCCTGATCGCGGGCATGAAGCCGGGCGCGGTCTATTTTGATCTCTCCACGAACTCCCCCACCACGGTGCGGAAAGTGGCAGCTGTAATGGCGGAACGGGGCATGCACTGCCTCGATGCCCCGGTCAGTGGCGGCCCGAAGGGGGCGGCGTCAGGCAAGCTGGCGATCTGGGTCGGTGGTGACAAAGCCATATTCGAAGCCAATCGCGGTGCTCTGGACGCCCTGGGTGATCAGGTCCGCTATATTGGCGAGATCGGTGCCGGGTCGGTGGCCAAGCTGGTACATAACGCGGCTGGATACGCGATCCAAACGGCCTTGGCGGAGGTCTTTTCCGTTGGCGTGAAAGCGGGGGTTGAGCCATTGGCCTTGTTCGAGGCGGTGCGCCAAGGTGCCAGGGGGCGGCAGCGTACTTTTGACAGCCTCGCGGAACATTACCTGATCAATCAATACGATCCCCCCAGCTTTGCCCTGAAGCTGGCCCACAAGGACGTATCGTTAGCGGCTGAACTGGGCCGTGAAATGGGTGTGCCCATGCGCCTGATCGACCAGACGGTTGCGGAAATGACCGAGGCCCTGGGCCGGGGCTGGGAAGACCGGGATAGCCGGGTGTCCATGCTGTTGCAACAGGAACGCGCGGGCCTGGACTTTGCCGTCGATCCAAAAGACGCCCAGGCGGTGATTGATGCCGACTAAACGACAGAAACCTCCCTTCCGCGCTGACCATGTGGGCAGCCTGTTGCGCCCAGCCGTCCTGCACGAGGCCCGTGCCAAGGCAGCGCGGGGTGAGATCGATGCTATGGCTTTGCGCGCGGTTGAGGACGCTGCCATTCGCGAAGTGGTGACGCTTCAGGAAAGCCTTGGTCTGCAAGGCATCACGGATGGGGAATTCCGCCGCACCTGGTGGCACTTTGATTTCCTCAGCGGTTTTGACGGGTTTGAATTGGGCGAACCCCTGGACAAAGGCACCTTTCAGGGCAGTGAGGAACAACCACCCCGGGCCATGATCACCGGCAAACTGGCCCGCACAAAGCCCGTCATGGTGGACCATTTTAGCTACCTCAATGGTTTGACGGACCGGATGGCGAAATTCACCGTGCCCGGCCCCTCTATGGCGCATTTTAGGGCCGGACGCGAGGGCATCTCGCAGGCAGCCTATCCTGACCTGGCCGAATTCTGGGCTGATTTAACAGCGGCCTATAGGGTGGAATTGGGCGATCTGGCAGACCAGGGTTGCCGCTATCTACAGCTGGACGATATTTCTTACGCATACCTGTGCGATGACGACATTCGTGCCAATCTGAAATCCAGGGGCGACGATGCGGACGAGCTGGCCCTGACCTATGCCCAGGCCCTGAACGATGCCATCCGTGATTTGCCGGAAGATGTCTCCACCACCATGCATATGTGCCGGGGTAATTTTCAAAGTACCTGGGCGGCGCAGGGCGGTTACGAGCCGGTGGCGGAGAGGGTTTTCAATACAGTCAATATCGACGCCCTGTTCATGGAATATGATAGCGCGCGGGCGGGCGGCTTCGAACCCTTGCGGTTCGTGCCGAAAGACAAGTTGGTGGTCCTGGGCCTAGTCACCACGAAAACGCCCGAGCTTGAGGCCAAGGACACATTGAAACGGCGGATTGACGAGGCAGCCCAGTATATTGATCTGGACCGCCTTTGCCTTAGTCCGCAATGCGGT
>Ga0233439_10002890_pt1 | contig 18646 bp, 20 predicted proteins | sample SI_123_September_6_FD_182713 | JGI IMG/M metagenome (GOLD analysis project Ga0233439, IMG submission 182713) | Seawater microbial communities from Saanich Inlet, British Columbia, Canada - SI_123_September2016_100_MG | ecosystem: Environmental > Aquatic > Marine > Inlet | place: Canada: British... | reverse complement strand
AAAACGCTATTCTGATGCCGCATGGTGTTGATCCTATTTCCGTGTCCAATTCGTCGCGAAACGATTGGATGCAAGTAGAATCAATGCCATGCACCTTGTCTACTAAATCTAAACCGGACAGCAGTGGACTTGATCGGGGCATCCAGGGCAGTATCATAGGAGCATGTCATACAAATCCTTCCACTGAGGATTTTGTTCTTCGATCAAATTCAATTTCCATTTTCGCGGCCAATGTTTGATGCGCTTTTCCCGGAGTATGGCATTACCGATATCGTCATGCCGCTCGGTGAAAACGAGCGTCTTCAATAGGTGCGTTTTGGTAGAACCTTTGACCGAACCGGATTTGTGCTCCCATGCCCGGCGTACAATATCGGAGGTGAGGCCTACATAAAGCGTCCCATTGCGCTTGTTGGTCATGATGTACACCCAGCCACCCTTCATCGGCTCATTCTGGCGGCACTGGATCACCCGGACAAGCCGGGTGATGACGGGGGTGGGAACCGGATGTTAGACTTAGGGGGCGTACGATAAATTCCGGAGCCACCCTCAATGCTGTCACCCGAAGACAATGAACTTCTGACCCGAGTAGGGCCAGGCACGCCCATGGGCGAATTGATGCGTCGCTTCTGGATACCGGCACTGCTGGAAGAAGAAGTGGCGATGCCGGACGGAGCGCCGGTAAAATTACGGCTGCTCGGCGAAGACCTGGTGGCGTTCAAGGATACGGACGGGCGCATCGGCATTTTGGACGCCTATTGTCCGCACCGGCGGGTTAATTTGTACTATGGCCGTAACGAGGAATGCGGATTGCGCTGCGTCTATCACGGCTGGAAGTTCGATGTGGACGGCAATTGCACCGACATGCCGTCGGAGCCGGACAAGACCAATTTCGCCGCCAAGGTTTCGCTAACAGCCTACCCAACCGAAATTCGCGCCGGCGTGGTCTGGGTCTATATGGGCCCAAAAGAAGCCATGCCGGAGCTGCCTCAGTTCGAATGGTCGTACCTGCCCGCCGACCGCACCGCCGCCACCAAGCGCCTGCAAGAATGCAACTGGGCGCAGGCGGTCGAGGGCGGCATCGACAGCGCCCATATATCATTCCTGCATGCCAATTTAGGCAATGCCGGGCGCGGCAATTTCAATTTGAAGCGGGACAGTTTCGCGCTCACCGATCGCCATCCCAAATTCTTTTTGCACGACACCGATTGCGGCACCCAGATCGGCGCCCGGCGCAGCGCCGAGGACGGCCGCCACTATTGGCGCATCACCCAATTTCTGATGCCGTTCTATACCATGATCCCGCCGGTCATGGACGGCGGCGACAACTCCGACGGCATCCCTTTCGGCGGCCACGCCTGGGTGCCCATCGATGATGAAAACACTTGGACATGGTCCTTCGGCGTGCATCCTGGCCGCGCCTTCACACCGGAAGAAGCCGAATTGTCGGGCGGGCGCAGCGGCACCTGGGGGCCCATCGACGAAAACTACCGGCCCCTTCGCAACCGGGACAACGACTATCAAATAAGCCGCGAGCGCCAGCAGGCTGAGAGCTTCACCGGTATTGAAGGCGTACCCAATCAAGACGCCGCCGTGCAGGAAAGCATGGGGCCCATTGTCGATCGAAGCTGTGAATGGCTGGGGGCATCGGACGCCGCCGTCATCGCGTGGCGCGCCAAGGTCATCGGATATGCCAAGGCGTTGCGGCAAGGCCAGGCGCCGGCCATGGCAACCAATGGCGCCAGCTATAACCGCCGCGCCTGCTCGGTCTTGCTGGACGCCGAGACGGACTGGATCGAAGGCGCTGACTGGCTTGTCCATGGCGGCCCGGTACCTGAGGCCGCCGAATGACCAGCGCCGCCGAAAACGAAAAACTGACCCGCGTCGGCCCCGGCACGCCCATGGGCGGCTTTATGCGCCAGTTCTGGTTGCCCGCCGCCCTGTCGTCGGAGTTGGTGGCCGACGGTGATCCCGTGCGGCTTATGCTTTTGGGTGAGAAGCTGATCGCATTCCGGGACACCTCGGGCCGGGTTGGCATCATGGACCATCGCTGCCCGCACCGCTGCGCGTCATTATTTTTCGGGCGCAACGAAGAGAACGGCATCCGTTGCGTCTATCACGGCTGGAAGTTCGACGTGGACGGCAATTGTTTGGAGATGGCCAACGTGCCGCCCGCCCAAGATTTCAAAGCCAAGGTGAAAGCCAAAGCCTATCTGGCGCGGGAGCGGAACGGCCTGATCTGGATATATATGGGCGATGCGGCGGACGCGCCGCCGCCGCTGCCGCCCATCGAAGCGGCGCTGCAGCCCGAAGACGAGGTGGATTTCCGCTTTGTGCAGCGCGGCTGTAACTGGCTGCAGGCGTTGGAAGGCGATCTCGACACCTCGCACTTAAGCTTCCTGCATTTTGGCGCGGTGGCGCAGGACAAGGTGAAGCAAGATAACGATCAGCGCCATCTGGTGGAAAACAAGGCGCCGGAATTCCTGGTCCGGGAAACCGATTACGGCATCATGGCGGCGGCCCACCGCCCGGCCGATGCGCACAGCACCTATTGGCGTTTCGCCCATTATATCTTTCCCATTTGGGGGCTGTCGCCGAACTGGCCCATTCAAGCCAATGTTCTGGCCCGGGGCTGGGTACCGATGGACGACGAGCACACCATGTTCATGGAAATCATCCGTAAAAATGTACGCTCGGGCTACACCGCAAAGGACGGCGCCAAGCTGGCCGGCGCCCAGGTGATGGATGTGCAAAGCGCCAACGATACCGGCTGGTTCGGCCGCTGGCGGTTGCAAGACGGCGCTGGCAACGACTATGGGTTGGACAGGGCCGTACAGGCCTCGGAAAGTTACAGCGGCATTGACGGAATTCACTTACAAGATCAGGCGATAACCGAAGGTATGGGCGCCATCTCGGACAAGACGTGGGAGCATTTGGCGCCCAGCGATGTGATGATCACCCGCACAAGAAAGCGGATATTGGAGGCCGTCGCCGCTTATGGGAAAACTGGCGAAATTCCAACGTTTTTCATGGACGAAGACGCCCTCAAAAATGTCCGGGGCGGCAGTTTCACGGCGCCTCAGGGCACCGATTGGCTGGACGCCTACAACGCGCAAATGCGCATCGCCGCCACAGCGCATCCGGCGCCGCCGAATAATTTTTTAGCCACTTTTTTGGCCCGCCGCCTTTAAATCCACGTCCACCGCTCCCAACTAAACAGTATAGCAAAATCGCCCAAAAATACGGGCCGGATGTGGTGAAATCGACAGAATGAATATTCAAGAAAACAAAACCAAAAGCTCGCGCATTCTTGTGGTCGATGACAATGCGGTCAACGTACGCCTGCTGGAAGATATCCTGGCCCAATCGGGTTACAGCAATGTCTTTTCGACCACCGATCCGACCGAGGTCGCGCCGCTCCACGTCAAATGGAATTTCGATATTATTCTTTTGGATATCCGCATGCCGAAGCTCGATGGTTTCGGCGTCATGCGCCAACTGAAAGAAGTGATCCCGCCGGAAGATTATGTTCCGATCCTGGCGATCACCGCCGAAACCGATATGGAAACCCGGCTGCGCGCCTTGAAGGAAGGCGCCAAAGACTTCATCAACAAGCCCTACAGTCAATTGGAAGCTTTGAACCGCATCGCGAACCTGCTTGAAGTGCGGGCGCTCTACACCGAGCGCCAGCGCCAAAACGTGTTGCTGGAGGTCAAAGTCCGCGAACGCACCCTGCAACTAGAGGCACAAAATCTGACGCTCGAGGACACCAGGCTGGAGATCATCCGCCGGCTGGGCCGCGCCGGCGAATACCGGGATAACGAGACCGGCATGCATGTTATCCGCATGAGCAAAGGCTGCAAGGAGATCGCGTTGGCCGCCGGCCTGGGCGAAGAATTTGCCGAAAACATCCACCGCGCCAGCCCGATGCACGATGTCGGCAAAATCGGCGTGCCGGATAATGTCCTGTTGAAGCCCGGCAAGCTGGACGCGGACGAATGGGACATCATGAAAACCCATGCAGCGATGGGCGCCGACATCATCGGCGACGCGGAGTTCGATATCTTGAACATGGCCCGCACTATCGCCATTACACACCACGAAAAATTTGACGGCTCCGGCTATCCGAACGGCCTGGCCGGCGAGGACATTCCCATCGAGGGGCGCATCGCCGCCATTTCCGATGTGTTCGATGCGCTGACTTCGGAGCGTCCCTATAAAGAAGCCTGGCCGGTGGAGCAGGCACAGCAATATATCAATGACAATTCCGGCACCCATTTCGATCCCACCCTGGTGCGCATATTCAATGATATTTTCGGCGAGATTCTGACTATCAGGAACGCCTACGCTGATTAAATTTTTCCGGCTCCGATTTTTTTTCGGCGGCATTCACAATTTCTTAAAATCCTTGCGCTAATCTCCTCCTCAACAAACTTGAATGATCGAAGGAGGAAGCAGAATGCGCTTTTCGATCCAATACCAGAACACCAGCGGAAAATGGATTGTTATCGATACCGTGGAAGGTTTTTCCTACGTCGGCAGCTACCGGACCGAAGAAGATGCAATGCTCGCGGCCCTTGCCCAGGAAGAACGCACCAGACAGCAGCGAGGCACACAACCGTCCAATATGGTCGCATAATTTAGAGTTTCGAACCCCTACCCCCAGTTTACCCCAGGCATCCACGTCGCATCTCTCCTCCTCCCCCGACTCTCCCCCAGCGGCGTGGATGCCACCCTTAAACACCCATTAACGCTCCGTTAACCAATCATCGGTAATGCTAGCTACTCCCGTATCAAGAATTGATACATTCAGGTGAGCTAGGAATGGCATGAAAGTTCGTTTTATGGCGCTGCTGACGGTGGCGCCTTTTATCCTTCTGGGATGGTTTTTCTCGGCATGGCTGTCGGAAAACACGGCGCTGGCAAAGCCGTATCAAGAATCGGTTTCCGCCCCAATCGAAGCCCAATACCAATCAGTGCGCATTATCTCGCTGGTGCGTTAGCGCCGGATTTCGCTAAGCGCCGCCGCGTAGCCCCGCCCCAATTGACGAAACGATCGGGACAAGCATATTTTCGCCTGTATTTTGGCGGATCGGGATAGTAAAGCCGTACCGCAGCCTAGAAAACACAGGAACAACGCTCATGAAACTTTACGCCCGTCCCGCCTCGCCCTTTGCCCGCAAGGTGCGGGTGATGATCATCGAAACTGGTCTTGCAGACAAAATCGAGATCGAAATGCTTAGCACCATTGAAGAGGTGCAAAACATGCCGCCGGCGCGCAATCCGCTCGGCAAAATACCGGCCCTGGAGTTGGACAGTGGCGAGGCGCTGTTTGATTCGCCGGTAATTTGTGAATATCTAGTCGGCATCCACGACGCGGCCCCCCTGCTCCCAAAGGACGGCTGGGCCCGCTGGCACGCCTTGCGCCTGCAAGCCGCCGGTGACGGCATTGGTGACGCGGCGGCTGCCATGGGCGCCGAAGGCATGCGCCCCGAAGACAAACGCCTAAGCCGGGCGCTCGAAAATCAATGGAAAAAAATTACCCGGACCACGGGGTTGCTTAATGACAATATGGATTGGCTGGACGGGCCCTTGAACATCGGCCAGATTGCCGTCGCCACCAGCCTCGGTTATGCGGATTTCCGGCTGGATGACTACCAATGGCGCGATGAGCGTCCCAACCTGGAAGCCTGGTTCGCAGAATTCAACGAGCGCGCCTCGATGCAGGAAACTTTTTTCGCGCGCCCCAGCTCATGATTTTTTGTAGGCCATATCCTCTTGCAGGATATGCACGTACCACCATTGCCGCAAAAATTCGACCACTTCGCCAGCAACGGCGCGGTCGCCATCGCGAAACCGGATAAAAAGGCCGTGTAGCTTTTCGTCCATTTCGGCGTGCTTGGCATGATGTTCGACCACACCGGCAAAGCCGGCATCGCGCATGAATTGTTCTTCGCGCGCGAAATGGTCATCGGTATAGTCCATTAAGGTCTCGAATATCAGTTCGATGAATTCCGGGCGCCGCTCGCTGTCCGAGGCGGATTCCAACTCGTTGATCATATCGAATATTTTTTTGTGGTCGGCATCGAACTGATCATCGCCGACACTGTATTCTTCTTTCCAATCCATCGGACCCTCGATCCTTTCCGCCCTCGCCATGGATTTATTCTAGCATTGACCGGGCCTTATGGAAATCCACCCGGAATCATATTCCCGGCAGATTCTGCCGCGTACCCCCGGCTGCACAATGAACCTTAAAAAACTCCTAACGATTCAAACGGGTTAGTTTGGCACGTCCGTTGCAACCAGTAAGGAACAATAATCGGCGGCGCAAATGCCGCTCAAATGCCAGGTTGAGAAAAATAATGAATAAAGCCACCGGGGTCTCGGCGTGGACCCGCATTTCTACGATATTCTCCGCTTACCGTGGCGCACCCGGCGTGTTTCCGGATTTCCCGGATGCCGCCAGCGCCCTCGACGAAATTTCCCCCCCCGACGTCCGAACGGCCCCTCATCGGGCTAGCGCGGCCTTTGGCTTGCGCGAAAGAACGGTGGGCGCCCCGGCGGCGCTGTTCGCTCGTAAGGGTTCGCACAATAATGCGGCCCACGAGCGAACAGCGCCTATCGGTGGTTGGTTGGAGATTGTGCAAAGTCTAAAAGGGTTCGGCGTGCGCGGCCAGATCGCCGGCATCAATCACTATATCAATAGGGCCACGGAAACTCTGCAAATCGCGGACTACGCCAAGTCGCGGCCCTGGACGTCGCCGCTGGATCTGCTGCAATGCGCAGACCAATCCTGCGCTTACGCACTAGCCAAATATCTGTCGCTGCGCCTGCTCGGATTCCACGCTCACCGGCTGCGGCTGGTCTGGATGCGCAGCAGAGGCGGCCAGCAACATGCGGTTCTGACGGTCACATTGTCGGGTAAGACGCTGGTCCTCGATAGCCGCTCGGACGTGGTCCTCTCGGATGCAGCGTTTGCCGAGACGCCGCCCTATGTGTCATTGAACCCGGCTCGTTTTTGCCTGCATTGGCACCCGTCCGAGCCCGGCGGCGCAAAGGCAGCCCTTGGCCGCCTGGAGAGGCGCCTGGCCGAAAATTCAGATACCATCCATTAAGTTCCGAGCCGGCTATTCCGATTTTTCCCGGCGCGCCCGGCCTTCTTGCCAGAGAGCACGAACCCGCTCGTCGGTCTCGGTGAAGGCGTGGACGATTGCGCCAAGCGCCGCGTCCTGGTCAGCCGGATAGCTGATCGCCATGCCCGACGGGGTGCGGAACAACAGCGACGAATATAGAGCGGGGTTGTCCTTGGCGATGGCGGCGAAGCCGTCGGCCAACAACAAATTGACCACATCGTGAAACAGATAGACGCAATCATCGCCGGCGCACGCCTTAACCGCCTCGAAATCGGCGCGCTGGGCTTCGTTGGTGTGCCAGCCGTCGATCAGCGCAAAATCCACCGGCCCGCCTAATTCGGCGCCGACAATGGCCGCCACGTCGTCCGGGCTTTTGCCCTTGCGGGCGCGTACGTCCAGGCCCAGCCGAACGCCCATCGCATTGGTAAATTCGATGCCTTCTTCTTCCACCTCGGTCGGGCAAAAATCGATAGCGACGATGCGGGCATCGGGGTTGAGAATCGCCAACGCCAATGTGCTCCAGCCAAAGGCGTTGCCAACAACGAACAATCGCCGGGGATGGATCACGGCGAACAAATGTTCTAATAAGGCAAGCTCGGCAAAGGCGATGCCGCCGCCCTCCGCCAATTGAACGCCGTCCCGGTACATATAGGTGAAGGGTATGTCCTGGGAATTGAAGCCGGGAAAATGGCCGGGGCTCAAGCTGGTCTGGACGGTTATCCCCTCGCCTTCGTAGAGAGACAAGAGATCGAGAAATACGCTCATTTGACGCGGGCACCCTTGACTGACTTAACGCAATATTTCCGGCGGCTCATAACATTAACACTTGGGCGCGCCACTTGTGCTATTATTTCCGGTTCAACACAGGAGCCATGACAATAAATACCGAATTTACATCCCGGGAACGAGAGCGCTTCCGAAATCTCCTTGAACTGGCTGAAAGCAGCAAGTTCGACGGCGAGCGCACCAATGCCATGGCGGCGGCCACGCGGCTGGCGGCCAAGCATGGGCTGAGCCTGGAAGAAGCCGCCCGCTATCAAGGTCAGGAGGCGCAAAAAACCCAGCCCAAAACCCGGCGCCAGCCAGGCACATCCGATCCTTTCGGCTATCCGGCTCGGGCCACGACCGCCGATGTCAGCCACGCGGCGCGCATGGCCGAGGAAAAGCAACGCTGGAAGGATGCCGTTGATCAAGCCCGGCAACGGGGCCTCGATAAATCGGAGAAATCCCGCGCCGGGGCCGACCGCCCGAAGCGATTTAACCGCTCGCGGCGCAATCCGATGGCCCATGCCACGGTGCTCCTCAAGGAAACTCAGCTGTCGCTGCATGAAATAGCCGATATCTCCGGTCTGGATATCTATGCGGTCGTCGGCGTGAAATTGAAGATGCGCAACGGCGCCTGGCGCTAATACCGCAAACGTCGAAACCTCAAATTTCTCTTGAATCCCGTTCCAGAACGGGTCTAATTTTGTGTATTGGGAAGTTTTTCCACTGTTTTCGATCTTATATAAGATTGATTCGGAGGAGCAAAATCAAAACACCCAAGCTGATCGAGTCATATTACTCGATAAATCGTATCAAGAATTAGAGGGGATGCGTATGTCAACGGGGACAGTAAAGTGGTTCAACCATGCCAAAGGTTATGGCTTCATCATGCCCGATGATGGCGGGCGCGATGTGTTCGTGCATATCAGTACAGTGGAATCGGCGGGAATGCAGGGATTGACCGAAGGCCAAAAAGTCAATTTCACCGCGGTCGAGGAAGCCAAGGGCTTGAAGGCGACCGATCTGGCTGCCGGCGAATAGGCCCGGGCTTAATTCTGGAGTGAGGCGAGAGCCGATATTCGAGCGGCGCAAAAGGCGCGCGCGCATTGAACGGCCGGGCCGGGACGTCTAGGCTTTACCCATGCGCATCGACATCATATTCGATACCATCTGCCCTTGGTGCTATATCGGCAAGAAACGGCTGGAGGCGGCGCTGGCATCCGCGCCCATGGACGATCTGGAGATTCACTGGAACGCCTTCCTGTTGAACCCGGAAATGCCGGACGAAGGCATGGACGAGCGCGAATATACGCGCACCAAGTTCGGCGGAGAGGCGCGCGCCAGGCGTGTGCATGCAGCGATTGGGCGCACCGGCCAGGCCTCGGGCATCGATTTCCGGCTGGACCGGATTAATTGGGTTCCCAATACCATCGATAGCCACCGCCTGATCCGCTACGCCGAACGCCACGGACGCGCCGCCGCAGCGGTCGAGGCCATATTTCAGAGTTATTTTCTGGAGGGCCGTGACATCGGCATCCAGGCGGCACTTCTCGATATCGGCGAGGCGGTCGGGCTGGAGCGGGCCGGTCTATCCAAATACCTCAAAAGCGGTGAAGACCGGGCCGATGTTTTGGAGCAAAATATCCGCGCCCACCGGCTTGGCATCTCCGGCGTGCCGGCGTTTATCGTCGATGGCCAGTTTTCCCTTTCCGGCGCCCAGGACCCGCAAGTTATCCACCGGCTTTTAGAAGTCGCGGCTGAAAAGCGCGGTGAGATATTCGATACCGGCAATCAATTTTCCGGCCCGCCATCCTGAAATTCCGCCTACTGCCTGAGCGCCGACAATTCTTTTAGCAGGTAACGCACCCCTTCCAAACGATCCGCCGGTTCTTCCCAATCGCGGTTAAAAACCAGCTTCTGGTCGGGCCGGAGGCGCGCGGTGCCGATCTGGGTGGTGATGAATTGCACCAATCCCTCTACATTATCGAACCTATCTTCGTGAAAGCCGACAACCGCGCCTTTCGAGCCGGCTTCCAGACGGGCGACACCGGCATCCAGGCACAAGCGTTTGATGGCGACAGTTTCCAGCAAATTCTCCACCGCATCAGGCAACGTGCCGAAGCGGTCGATCAATTCAACGGCGAAGCCTTCGATCTCGCCCGGCCCAGTCAAATTGGCGATGCGCCGGTAGAGGGACAAGCGGACACCGAGATCAGCCACATAATCGCCGGGGATCAAAACCGGGATACCCACATCAATGCTCGGCGAATAGTCCGAGCCGCCGGACGCCTGGCTAGCATCGCCATCGCCGCCGCCGATTGCGGTGACGCGCGCCTCGGCCACCGCGTCTTCCAGCATCTGTTGATACAATTCGATGCCAACCTCGCGGATATGGCCCGACTGTTCCTCGCCAAGGAGATTGCCGGCGCCCCGAATATCCAGATCGTGGCTGGCCAGCATGAAGCCGGCGCCGAGGGAATCCAGTGCCTGCATCACCTCCAGGCGGCGCTGGGCCGCCGGCGTCAGGCGCCGGTCTCCGGGCAGGGTGAGGTACGCATAGCCGCGCAGCTTGGAGCGACCGATACGCCCGCGCAATTGGTACAGTTGCGCCAATCCGAACATATCTGCGCGGTTGATGATGATGGTGTTCACCGACGGCAGATCGAGACCGGATTCGATGATATTCGTGGATAGCAATAGATCATAGGCACCGTCGTAAAAATCACCGATCACGTCTTCCAAATCGGTGGCCGGCATCTGGCCGTGGGCGACGGCAACCTTCACGTCCGGTACCAGCTCGGCGAGGAACGACTGCAGCCGCGAAATATCGGCGACGCGCGGCGTCACGTAAAATATCTGGCCGCCGCGAAACCGCTCGCGATTGATCGCTTCCATAATTACTACCGGATCCTGGGGCAGGATAAAGGTGCGCACCGCCAAGCGGTCCACCGGCGGCGTGGTGATCAAGCTCATTTCGCGCACTCCGGTCAGCGCCAATTGAAGAGTGCGCGGAATCGGCGTTGCGGTCATGGTCAGCACATGCACATTGGATTTCAGCGATTTCAACTGCTCTTTGTGGGCGACGCCAAAATGCTGCTCCTCATCAACGATCAACAGACCAAGCCGGTCAAATTTTACGTCTTTGGCCAATAATGCGTGAGTGCCAATGACAATATCGACGGCGCCGCTTTGCAGCCCCTCTTTGACCGTCTTAACCGTCGCCGGCGGAACCAGGCGCGATATCTGCGCCACGTTCACCGGAAAATCGGCAAAGCGCTGGACGAACAATTGATAATGCTGGCGCGCCAAAAGCGTCGTTGGAACGACAATGGCGATCTGTTTGCCTTCCATGGCGGCAACAAAGGCGGCTCGCAAGGCAACCTCGGTCTTTCCGAAACCCACATCGCCGCAGATCAGGCGGTCCATGGGTCGGCCCTTTTCCAGATCGGACAACACATCAGCAATGGCCGCAGCTTGATCTTCGGTCTCTTGATAGGGGAATGCGGCGCTGAATTCCTCGTAGGGTCCGGCCTCGGACTTGATCACCTCGCCATTGCTCAGTTCGCGCGCCGCCGCGACGGCGATCAACTGGCCGGCCATTTCGCGGATGCGGTCTTTCATACGGGATTTGCGCGCCTGCCAGCCGGCGCCGCCCAAACTGTCTAGCCTGACGCCGCCCTCATCCTCGCCATAGCGGGACAGAATTTCAATATTCTCCACCGGTACGAATAGCTTGTCGCCGCGCTCATATTCGATCTGCAGGCAGTCGTGGGACACCATCCCGACATCCAAGGTGATCAGATCGTGAAAGCGCCCGATGCCGTGGTCTTCGTGCACCACCAGATCACCGGGACTGAGGCTGGAGGCTTCGGCCAGGAAATTTTCCGGCTTGATGCGCGGTTTGCCGGCGGCGCCGACGCGCTCGCCAAGCACGTCCTGCTCGCTCACTAATACGAAATCAGGGGCGCTGAAACCGTGCTGAACGCCAAGCACGGCGGCCCAGACTTTGGGATCCCCTTCGCCGTGCAATTGCGGCCAGGAGGTACCGTCCGGGGCCGGCGTGGCGCGGATACCATGTTCGCCGGCGATCTTCAAAAACCGTTGCCGGGAGCCTTCGGAAAGGGCCGCCAGGATTACGCTGCGCCCGCCGGCCAAGGTCTCGTCGATGAAGCCCCGCAACGCATCATAGACATTTTCGCCGGGCCGGGCGCGCACATCGGCGAAATCGCGGCCCGGCTTGCCGCCCGCATCATCGATTCCGGCCCCGTCCACAGCTGCCTGAAAGGGCTGCAAGGTCAGCACCGCGCGCGCCTCCAAACATTGCTTCCAATCGTCATCGGTGAGGTACAGACGGCTCCTGGGCAGCGGGTTATAGGGGATATCCATCAATGTCAGGCCACGCGCCGAGGTGGTTTGGCGCGCCTCGAAGCAATCGGCAATCGTTTCGTCCCTGGCCCGGCGGGCGTCTTCAAACTGGTGGTCCAGGACCAGAGGTGCACCGGGCAGGTAATCAAACAAAGTGCCCAGGCTTTCGTGGAACAAAGGCAGCCAATGTTCCATGCCCTGATAGCGGCGCCCTGCGGAAATGGATTCATACAGGACGTCTTTGTCCGATGCGGCGCCGAACAGAGCCCTATAGCCGACGCGAAACCGCTCGATAGTCTCCTCGTTCAAAGTGATCTCGCCGACCGGCTCCATATCGAAGCCGTCTTCGTCGCCGGTGGTCAATTGGCTGATCGGATCGAAGACGCGGATGCTGTCCAGATCGTCGCCGAAGAAATCCAGGCGCAACGGCGCCTCACGGCCCGGCGGGAACAAATCCAATATGCCGCCCCGGACGGCGTATTCGCCGGGCTCCATCACCGTTGCAGTGCGTTGGAAATTATTGGTTTCCAGATATGCGGTGATGCGCTCCCGGCTAGCGCCGGATTTCAGCGAAACGCCCAGTCGGGCGCCGGCAAACTGGGCCGGCGGCACCATGCGCTGGCCAATGGCGGCGACGGTGGTCAGTACCACCAGGGGAGCGCCGCCTTCGCCGCGCTCCGCGAGATTGGTCAGGGCATCGACGCGCCTCGCCATAATATCGGCGCGCGGGCTCACCCGGTCGTAGGGTAGACAATCCCAGGCCGGAACCTGGATGCATTCGGCGCCGCCGCCAAAGAACCGAATGGCATCGGCAACCGCCGTCATGCGCCGGTCATCGCGAGCGACGAACAGGATTGTGCCGGCTTCCTCGGCCATGGAGCCAAGCACGGCGCCATCGTAGCCTTCCGGCACGCCGGCCAGCAGCGTCTGCTTGCCTGTTCTAATAAAGGTCATGGGGATGCATCAAAGTGTGTTCTTGAACTGAATGATTTGTTGCAAAACCGGATTGCCCGCAAACGCGGGATCGTCGGCACCGTCCGCCATAATCCATTTCATCAAATTGTTATCGCCCTGATCGAGCAGCAATTCAAAGGCATCCAATTCGGCATCAGTCATGATTTCCAGGCGCAGTTGCGCAAAACCGCCGAGCAGCCGGTCGGTTTCCGTCATGCCCCGGTGGTTGGCCCGGTATTGGATTTTTTTGCGGCGCGTATCCATAAAATTGGGCTGGATATATCCTTTGTGTGTACGTGGCCTTGAGTGCAGGATATAAATCCAAAACGCCCGTCTGTCAGCCCCTTCGCATCGGAAATCGCATGCGCCCGGAAATTCTTTTTCCGCTCTTTGCTCCGGTCACCAATTTGCCGGGTGTCGGGCCGAGGCTTGCTAAGCTCATTGAGAAATGCGTCGGCTCGCAGCTTGTGGACATGCTTTGGCATCTACCGGCGGGCATTATCGACCGCCGCTATGCGCCAACCATCGATGCCGCCCTGCCCGGACGGGTGGCAACCATGACGGTAACGGTTGATCGGCACATACCATCCCCCAACAAACGGCTGCCCTACAAAGTTATATGTTCCGATGATTCAGGCTCCATGGCGCTGGTGTTCTTTCACGCCCGCGCCGATTACCTGCGCCGCACCCTCCCGGAGGGTGAAAAGCGGGTGATCTCCGGCAACCTCGAAAAATTCAGCGAGGAATTGCAGATGGCGCATCCCGATCACATCGGCACGCTGGACGAGCTGGAAAGCCTGAAAACAGTGGAGCCGGTCTATCCGTTGACCCAGGGGCTGACACTCAAAGTTCTGTCGAAAGCCGTGGGCGGCGCCCTGGATGTGGCGCCGGAGATGGCGGAATGGCAGGACGCGGCCTATTTCAAACAGCAGAGCTGGCCCGGTTGGAACGACGCGCTTCAGAGCGTCCACGCGCCCGCCGATGAAGCCGCATTGGCGCCTTTGGCTCCAGAGCGGGCGCGCCTTGCCTTCGATGAATTGCTGGCCAATCAATTGGCCTTGGCCTTGGTGCGTATCAATTTAAGGCGCGCAAATGGCCGCGCCATCATCGGCGATGGCCGCTACCAAAAACGTATCCTGGACGGCTTGGCGTTTCAATTGACCGGGGCGCAATTGCGCGCCGTGGAGGAAATTTCCGCCGACATGGCCGCGCCCTTGCGTATGCACCGATTGTTGCAGGGTGATGTGGGCGCCGGCAAAACCATCGTTGCCGTGCTAACCATGCTGGCCGCCATCGAAAGCGGTGCGCAGGCAGCCCTGTTGGCGCCGACCGAGCTGCTCACCCGCCAACATTTCGCCAATATACAGGCGATGATGGCGCCGCTTAAGGCAAGCGACGGAATCGAGATCGCCATACTGACCGGACGCGAAAAAGGCAAAAACCGGGAACGTATTCTGGCCGGCATCGCCTCCGGCGAAATTCATATGGTGATCGGCACCCACGCCTTGTTCCAGAGCCATGTTAATTTCCGCGATCTGGCCTTCGCGGTGGTCGATGAGCAGCACCGCTTTGGCGTCCATCAAAGGCTGGCACTGGCCGAAAAGGGGCGCAATCCAGACATGCTGGTAATGACCGCGACGCCCATCCCAAGGACCCTGACGCTCACTTTTTATGGCGATATGGATGTTTCCAAGTTGGACGAAAAGCCGGACGGGCGCCAGCCCATCCAGACCCGCACCATATCGCTGGAACGGCTCGATGAGGTGGTCGGCGCGGCCAGGCGGGCGCTGGAGGCCGGCGCCCGCATATACTGGGTCTGCCCGCTGGTGGAGGAATCCGAAACGCTCGATCTGGCGGCGGCGGAAGAACGCTATGCGCATCTCAAAATGGTGTTCGGTGACGCGGTCGGGCTGGTGCACGGCCAAATGAAGGGGCCTGAAAAAGACGCCGCGATGGCCGATTTCGCCGCCGGGCGAACACAAATTTTGGTGGCCACCACGGTCATTGAAGTGGGCGTCGATGTGCCCGAAGCCTCGGTCATGGTGATCGAACATGCGGAGCGTTTCGGCCTTGCCCAATTGCACCAGTTGCGCGGCCGCATCGGGCGCGGCGCCGCCGCATCCACCTGCCTGTTATTGTTTGGCGCGCCCCTCGGCGAAGCGGCGCGGGCCCGGCTGAACATCTTGAAAGACACTGAAGACGGCTTCCGCATCGCAGAAGAAGATTTGCGCCTCCGGGGCGCCGGTGAATTGATGGGCGCAAGACAAAGCGGCATGCCGGCCTTCCGCATGGCCGATATGGCGGTGCATGGTGAATTGCTGGCGGCAGCCCGCGACGATGCGCGGCTGATTATCGAGCGCGATCCGGACCTGACCGGCCCGAGGGGCGCGGCTTTGCGTGCTTTGCTCTATTTATTCGAACGGGATGCGGCGGTCAGGCTTCTTCGCTCGGGGTAAGGTCCTTGGTTTTTTTCTGGACCAAAATCGGCGCCTTGTTTTTTTCGCGCAATATTTCCAGCTCCTCGTAAACGCCGGAGGAAACTTGCGGCTTAGATTGCTCTTCCAGGGTGCGCCGGTCCGGCGGCGTGACGATGCCCCCCGAAATCACCATCTTGATAGCTTCCTCAACGCTCATATCCAGATAGGTTACGTCCTTGGCCGGCACAAACAACAGGAACCCCGATGTGGGGTTGGGCGTCGTCGGCAGGAATACGTTGACGGTCTCATCCTCGGTCAGGTTCTGCACCTCGCCCCTCGTGACGCCAGTGATGAAGCCAACCGCCCAGATGCCGCGCCGTGGATATTCAACCAGCACGGCGTCCCGAAAAGCATTGGATTGCTGCGCCAATACGGTTTCGAACACCTGCTTGGTGGCGGAATAGATGGAGCGCACGACGGGCATGCGCGCCAAGACGCGCTCGCCCGTATGGATCACCCAACGGCCTAGCAGGCCGGCAGTCAGGGCGCCGATCAGGGTTAGAAATATAAAAATCACCACCAGGCCAAGGCCGGGCAGTCCGAACGGCAGATAGGTTTCCGGATTGTACTGGGCCGGGATCAGCGGCGTTACACGGTTGTCGAGAAAATCGATGAATATCCACGCGAGGTACGCTGTGATGCCGAGCGGCGCGGTTACCAGAAGGCCGGCCAGAAAATAGCCGCGCAAGCGCCCAAAGAAGCCGCGCTGGCGTACATCTCCGGCATTATTTTTCTGCCCGATCGAAATATCAGACTCCTGAGGTCCGTCCATACAAACTTTTTTCCGCAGTTACGCTCCGTCCTACGCCGAGCACAAAGCCAATGCGGAAGGGAGACTATTTACTCTAATCATCCGGCTCGGATGTGCCACGAAGGGCCGCGTTCAGCTACCCAGTTGGCGTTCGACCATCGAGCGAATGTTCTTAACAAATATACCAAGTAAGCCCCGAATGAAAGGATCACACTTGGCCAATTTGCCGTGAAACATGGTGCGGTCGATGACGATCAACGTGCTGCCCGCCCGGGCGCGCGCCGCCGCCATGCGCGGCTGGTCGTCGATCAGCGCCATTTCACCGAAAATACCGCCCTTTTCGACGGTACCCAAAACAATATCCTCGCCATCGCTGTTTTTGCGGACGATTTCTATGGTGCCGTCCTGCACCACATAGGCCTGATTGCCCTCCTCGCCTTCCTTGAACACAAAGTCCCCGGATTGGAGGGTCAGCCTGTCGAGTACGCCTTGAGCCATTTGTAAAAACGTCCCTGGTGCAATCCGCAATAAAAGCCGCTAAGCTTTAACCGGAATTCATATGCCAGTAATCAGGCTTAAATTACAAGTGGATAAAGACCCTAGATCAAATGGATAAAGTCCCTAAATCGGAATCAGACGCAGCTCTCGATGACCGCCCGCCAGCCGATGACGGCGATAAGCGGACCTACCTCGATTATCCGTTCGTCGGTGTCGGCGCCGTGGTCTGGCGCGGCGATGAATTTCTTTTGGTGCGCCGGGGCAAGGAGCCCCGCCGGGGCGAATGGACCATACCCGGCGGGCGCCAGGATCTTGGCGAAACCGTACGCGAAACGGCGATCCGCGAGATCAAGGAAGAAGCCAATGTTGAAATCGAAATCGCCGGTCTGGTGGATGTGGTCGATGCCATCAATCACGACGATGACGGGCGCATCCGCTTTCACGCCACGCTGGTTGATTTCGCCGCCCGCTGGACCGGCGGCGAGGCCAGCGCGGGATCGGACGCCATGGGCGTCGGCTGGTTCCGCCTCGAAGATCTGACAGAGCTTGGCCTTTGGGACGAAACCAACCGCATAATCCGCGAATCGGCATTGATTGCTCAGGTCTAACCGCGCCGGTATGCTGTCCCATGACCGATCAAATGACCGAATACGCGCTGGTATCCATATTTTGTCCCGACCGGAAAGGGCTGGTAGCCGCCGTCACCGGGCGTTTGTTCGACTTGGGCATCAACCTTGGCGACACCTCCTTTTCGGTCCTCGGCCAAGGCGCCAAGTTCACATTGGTTTGCGAATTGCCGGCGGCTATATCCTTCGAATACCTCAAAAGCGAATTGACCGATATCGAAATGCTGCAAGGTGCCGAAATTACGGTCACGGATTTCACCCTGGAACCCCTGCACGGCCCTTCCCAGCGCATCACCCACCGGATAACTTTGAGCGGCGGCGATCAGCCGGGAATGATTGCTTGCTTGTCCGAGCTGTTCATCGAGTTCAAGGCCAATATCGTGCGCCTGGTCTCCGAAACTGGAAATGATGGCGGCTATACCATAAGAATTTCCGTCTATATTCCAACCGGCGCCACTGATGCCTGCCTGGCGGCGGTGCAAAATACCGCCGAGGGATTGCACCTGTCCTATCGCAGCGATGCAGTCTGAGGGACTTTGATCCAACCCGGTTTTGTGGTAACTTTAGATTAGCAGTTCATTCAGATAACAGGCGAACATTATGGCTCGTTCGAAAGACACCTTCAAAAATCTAACTGGCGCGGACAAGGCAGCGATTTTCATGCTCTCGTTGGAGCAGGAGTATTCATCGAAGCTGTTCGAGTTAATGGATGTAGAAGAGATCAAGGAACTGTCGTTGACGATGGCCAATCTCGGGACCATTGATGCCGAAGTTGTGGAGCGGCTGTTTATGGAGTTTGCCGACCAGTTGTCCTCGGGCAGTTCCTCGTTGGTCGGCAGTGCCGCTTCCACCGAACGCCTTTTGCTGCAGACCATGGATCAGGAGAAGGTGGACATGATCATGGAGGAAATCCGTGGTCCCGCCGGTCGCACCATGTGGGATAAGCTGGCAAATGTGAACGAACAGGTTCTGGCGAATTATCTGAAGAACGAATATCCGCAGACCGTGGCGGTGGTGCTATCGAAGATCAAGCCGGATCACGCTTCCCGGGTTCTGGCGGTGCTGCCGGAAAATTTC
>Ga0233439_10002888_pt1 | contig 18648 bp, 17 predicted proteins | sample SI_123_September_6_FD_182713 | JGI IMG/M metagenome (GOLD analysis project Ga0233439, IMG submission 182713) | Seawater microbial communities from Saanich Inlet, British Columbia, Canada - SI_123_September2016_100_MG | ecosystem: Environmental > Aquatic > Marine > Inlet | place: Canada: British... | reverse complement strand
TGATGAAATGCACAAGGTCATCATCACCAATCCAGTCGCGAAGATCGGGCGGTAACAGAAAAGCTTGGCTGCGGTCGTAGGGAATGAAATTTGCCATGCAGAGAGTATAACATAAATGCAGTGCTAATCCGACAGACTGTTAGAGCGAAACCAGGACTACACTCTCAGAAATCTACTTTGGCGATTGCCCCAACAGCGCCTCCGCCAGGGTTTCACTCACATTATCAGCCGCTTGCCGTAACGGATCAGCGGCCAGGTGGGCGTAGCGGCTTGTGGTTTGTGCTGAGGCGTGCCCAAGTAGGCCGCCGGTCATGAAGAGGGTTTGGCCGCCCATGACGGACCATGACGCAAAAGTGTGGCGCAGATCGTGCAGGCGGACGTCGGGCAGTTCTGCTATTAATCGAATGCGCTTCCAGGCTTTTTCCATGGCGTGTTTGGATAGGCACTTGTCGGCCAATCAGTGGTGCGTTGGCGCAAATATTTGCTTCAATTCTTCGCCGACACTTCATTACAGGTGTGTAAAATGACCTCACCGTCGAGGATCGGCTCGGCGATACTGAAGAAGGATGCAACCGTGTTCGAATTATTGTGTTGGTCCATCGCCGTCTGATCCGTGAAACGCTCATATGTCGTAAAGATACATGGGTCCGAAGAATCCTGCGAAATGAAGAACCCCTTCGTATCAGGCTCATTTTTCGCCACGTTCTCGGCGACCGTAAGGAGTGCTTGACGCATCGTTTCCTCATGTCCCGGTTTCGTTCTGATGACTGCGGTGATGGTCAGCATGGCTTTCTCCCTAGGTGTTGATGTTTGGCGGGCTGGCCGCCAGGCCGGCAAATTCGTGGACCAGATCGGCTTATGCAATTGCCTCAGGCTGGCGTTCTCAGGCGATGCACCTGATTGGGGGTCATTGAGTGGTCCAGTTTGAATGTTAGTGCATGACCGGCCTGGTTGCCATCGGCACGATAATTCAGGTGTAAATCATGGAAACCGCATTTCCGCTTTTGCTGCAATGGACTGGCTTGACCCCCTGGTCTGACGCGCTATTTCTTTATGTGTGTTGAAGTCTAGAGCAATTCTGATCCGACGTGAATCGCCCTAAGCACTGGGGCGATTCTAAGTGATTGGAAAAATTGCTCTATTCTTAAGAGTCTGAGCATTTCTTGATCGGAAATGCTCTGGGATTGCGCCGCAAGCTCGTGGGAAACGAAACTCGGCGCCAAAGTGGTGGTGGTGGGGATAGTGGCTGTCAATTTCGCAGAGTTATATCGAAGACTGTTTAGACCACTGCTGTTGTTAATTGTGCTGGCGGCTTGCGAACCGGCCAATGAAGTGCCAACGGTCCTGCGCATCGGCGTTTTACCCGATCAATCACGCGCGGCGCTCGAGCGCCGCTATACCCCACTGTTTGATTACCTTTCGAATAAACTGGATATCAAATACGAATTGGTGATCCCGCGCAGCTATGGCCACTTGCTGGCCCTGTTTCATGAGAAAAAGGTCGAACTTGCCTACTTCGGCGGTCTGACTTTCATTAAGGCAAGGCATGCCGACGGTGCCGTGCCCATTGTCATGCGCGATGTCGATGCCCGATTTTCTAGCTATCTACTGGTGCGCACGAACGATACCGCGAAATCCGTACAAGATTTGCGCCAGCGGGTGCTGACTTTTGGACCAAAATTATCTACCTCAGGGCATTTGATGCCGCGCCACTATCTAATGGATATGGGGATATTGCCGGAGACCCACTTTGCCGAGGTCTGGCATTCCAACGCACATGACGAAACGGCACGCTTGGTCCGCGATGGCGTGGTGGACGCCGGCGCGATAAACGGCCTTATCGCCGAGGCGATGTTCGCTGATGGTCGTTTGCGCCGGGATGAGGTACGCGTACTTTGGAACACCCCACCCTATCCGGATTATGTTTGGGCCATGCGCAAGGAAATCGCCCAACCGCTGCGGGCTGCAGTGCAGGATGCCTTTCTCGCTCTGTCAATCCAAGATGCCGAACATGCTGATGTCCTGGTTGGTATTGGCGCAGGCCGGTTTCTACCTGTGCCGCTTCCGGAATTTGAGAGACTCGAGCGGATCGCCGACAAACTCGGCCTGATTGAGGGATAGTAGGCGAGGATCAATGGCTTGGACCCGAAGCATTGCCGGAACATTCTTTTGGCTCGTAACTTTTTTGGTCATGGTTTGGGGTGCCACGGCCGGGTTATTGCTGTGGGAAGGGAAGAACGAAGCCCGCCGCTTTGAAGTCTTGAGTAACTATTACATCGTGGCATACGAAGCGGCGGATCGAATTGGTTCCGAACTTGCTTCATTCGACCATGAACATGGTCACGCTGATGGTGTCGTGCCGCCTGATGTGCGGCGGTTACTTTCGGGAAGTATCCATGTCATCCGTCATAGGATCGAAGAAATCCAAATTGCCGAACAAAAGTACGGTGATACTAATTCCGGCGCATATCGCCGCATGATTGCCGAAAATAATGCCTTCGTGGCGGCAGCCGTGCGGGATGCTGTAGAAACGCCTGGAGGCGATACCTTACGGAAGGTAACCGAACGGTTCCGAAATCGGGCGGATCAGTATTCTCGTTTGCGAAAGTCTGAGTTTTTCTCGGCACGGGAAGACGGTCGTGTCGCTGCGAACGTCGAGCACTATGGTGCCTTGATGTTCTTGGCGGTCGTCCTGGCGGTCGGTTTCTTGGCCGTTCGGCTGGCACGAAAAGAAATTCGAATTCTTGAGGGCCGCAGCCATGCTGCCGAGCAGGCCATGCGTAAGAGCGAAGAGCGTCTGCGCCAGTCCCAGAAGATGGAGGCGGTCGGCCAGCTGACGGGGGGCATTGCCCATGAATTCAACAATCTTTTGCAGGTCATCATGGGTAATCTAGAGTTGCTGCAGGGTGACCTGCCGGCTGGCGGCGAGACGGGGCGCAGATTTCAGGCGATAAGCAGAAACGTGTCACGCGGTGCCGACCTGACGGACCGTTTGTTGTCGTTTTCCCGGCAGCAGCCTTTGGCACCCAGTACCGTGGAGATGGCGACGGTGCTGGCGGAGATGCGGGGCATGCTGGGGCAAACCCTGGGCGAGACGATCGAGGTGAAAGTCGAACCGGCAGGTGATGTCTGGCGGGCGGTGGCCGACCTTGGCCAGTTGGAAAACGCCTTGCTCAATCTTGCTATCAATGCCCGTGACGCCATGCCCAACGGCGGTGTCATCACTCTGTCGGCCAACAACATTCGGCTTGACGAGCAGGCGGTGGTAGACGAGGAGGCAACGCCCGGCGATTACGTCGTGCTGAGCGTGACCGATACCGGCAGCGGCATGACGGACGAAAATATCAGCCATGCCTTCGAGCCCTTCTTTACCACCAAGGATGTCGGTAAGGGGACCGGCCTTGGCCTTAGCATGGTCTATGGTTTTGCCCGGCAGTCGGGCGGCTTTGCCGAAATCAAAAGTGAGGTCGGGCGCGGTACTTCGGTGCGTCTGTACTTGCCCCGCTTGATCCGAGCCGAGGATGATGAAATCGCCCCCCAGGATAGGCAGACCGAGGCCGCATTGCCCGGTAGCGGCACCATTCTTGTGGTCGAGGACGATGCTGATGTACGGGAATCTCTGACCGATCAGCTGATCGGTATGGGGTACCGGGTGATTGAGGCCGAGGACGGGGACGCGGCCCTGGCCGTTCTGGCAGGTGTACCGCAGATCGATCTGCTGTTCACGGACGTGGTGATGCCCGGGGGCATGAGCGGCCTTGAGTTGGCACGCCAAATCCAGTCGCTTCGGCCCGAAATTAGGGTTCTCTACAGCACTGGCTACAGTGACGATATCGTCTCCGAAGCGGAACATTTCGATAACGATCTCATAATGCTGCGCAAGCCTTTTGCCAAAGCCGAATTGGCCGCCATGATTTCAAAAGTTCTGAATTAGACCATGCAGTGAACGCCATCTGATGGCGCAAAGCGGTTGTGACATAGGTTGTCGTTAAATAACAGACAAATAATGCAGGCTGAACAGGCTGTTGGCGTCCGTCCAGGCGCGCATCGGTTCGCAGCCGGCGCGCCGGGCCAGGTCCTGAAACTCGGGCACCGAATATTTGTAGGAATTCTCGGTGTGGATGGTTTCACCTTCGGCGAAGGTGATCGTCTGCGCGCCGAGGGTAATCGACTGAGCCCGCCGGCTCACTAAATGCATCTCGACGCGCCCGGCGTTGGCATTGTAGAAGGCCCGGTGGCTGAAGGCGTCGAGGTCGAAGTCCGCGCCGCATTCCCGGTTCAGGCGCCGCAGCAGGTTAAGATTGAATTCCGCCGTCACCCCCGCGGCATCGTCATAGGCGGCATCGAGTATGGCCGCGTCCTTTTTCAGGTCGATACCAAACAACATGCCGCCGCCCGGCCCAATCAGGCGGGCCGCGTTCGCAATGAAATCAACTGACTGCTCGGGGTTGAAATTGCCCAGTGACGAGCCGGGAAAAAACACCACCCGCCGGCCCTGACCGGACATCGCTGGTAGCGTGAAAGGCTGGGTGAAGTCGGCGCAGACCGCGTGCACGGCGAGATCGGGAAAATTACCTGCCAGGGTTTCCGCGACGCCGCGCAGGGCAACACTGGATATGTCGACGCCGACAAAGGCCGCGGGTCGGTCAAGGGCGGCGAGGAGGAGAGCGATCTTTTCCGATGAACCGGTGCCGTATTCGATAATGCAGGCATCCGCGCCAATCATCTCCGCGGCCTGTCCGGCAATGTCGCCAAGCAGCGCCGTTTCGACGCGGGTTACGTAATATTCGGGCACCTCGCAAATACGCTCGAACAGTTTGGAGCCCCGTTCATCGTAGAAAAACTTGCTCGGCAAAGTCTTCGGCGTCGCGCCGAGTCCGGCCAGGGCCTGGCCCAGGACACTCTCCCGGTCCGGATGAATATCGGCGAAGGAGGCGATGGTGGAGCCATCATTCATAGTGCTTTAGTCCAACAGGTTAGGAAATTCTAGGTTCGCGAAGAAGATTAGCCAAGAGCATGTCACTTTTGAAATGCCCAAAGCGCTGGGACTCTTAAGAATTGAAAATTGCTCCAATCATATCGGGCCGAAAATAGTCCTAAAACGGCAATCGGACAACAGCGATGAACACGGGCTGTTCGGTGCGGTCTTTATCACCGCAACTTGGTATTACCCGCCCGGTTCAACACTTTGCCGTAGGCCTTATCTTCTAAGGTCTGGAAACGCTCCCGCCGCTTTAGTCCGCCGCGAAACAGTACAAAAGGCCCGCCCCGCCGGTGGATTTCAAGTTATCCTGGCTGCAGCCGCGTGAATGATGCGCTGCGGTCCAGGATATGTTGCCGCCGCCGTGGCGGTCGTGGTGTCCCAGGCTGGCGCTGCCTTTGTCGTTGGAGGTCCAGTTACCGCAGGTATGATCACCTTTTTCCCAGGGGAAATAGGCCGTGCCGTCATCTTTGGAGCCGGTCAGAATGTCATGCCGGTTGGGCTTGTCGCCACGGCCATTGACCACGTTACCATTTTCATCCACCGCCGTGCGCTTGACGAGGTTGGGACTGATATGCAGCTGATCAAGATCAGAGGCGATGAGATCGCCCTTGGCATTGTACCAGGGTCCTTGGCCAATTCTGTCCCGGGCCGCGATGCCGCGCCCTTTGGTCACTTGCGTGGAAAGATAGGCCCGCCAGGTTCGGCCTTTCGAGCCCGCTGCCGTCGCCAGCTTTAGGCAATGGGCATCGGCTCCCGCCAAACCGCCAAGGTTGCCGCCGTCACCGATGCCAACGGAGGTGACGAAAAACCCCATGGAATGATCTGCGGCCAGCGCCCCCGGGCCGCTAAGCGCAACCATCGAGCCAACAACGATCGCACCTGTGGTCAATAATTTACGGATGTTCATTTCGAAGCCCTTTCCCCAATATCTAATGGCACGTCTGAATGCGTAGGTGAAATTCTAGAGCCGCCATTGCTGTCTGCCTAGGTACATGCAGCTGACTTCACGGTTAAATGAACAAATCGATTATTTCGTGACCCGGCCGATTGTGGTGATTTTCACCGATTTTGGTTCGGTGATGCAGGCTTCCCGACACAGGGCGCATCCGGTGCAGGTGTTTTGATCAATACTGGGTTTGGGGCCTTGCCAGGTGAGGGCACCGGGGACGGGGCAGGCATGGGCGCAAGCCCCGCATTCGGGCCCCGCATAGGGCAGGCAGCTTTCTTGATCAATCCATGCGACGGCGAGTTTGGGCAGCGATGGCGCGTCATCTGGGTCATCGCCAAGATTACTATCGGGATCACGGTCGGGTTCATGGTCGGGATCATCATCCGGTGCAACCGGCAGCGCCAAAGCATCCGGCTCGCAGGCGGTGACACAGGGCCAGTCCTGGCACAGATGGCAGCCCTTGTTGGCCATGTCCAGGGCGGGGGTGCCCAACACCTGGATACCCAGCTTCGCGGGCAGTTTGAAGATCACATCATGGGGACAGGCGGCAACACAGTCGTCACAACGGGTGCAGGCCAGTAGAAAGTCCAGCTCCCGCTTGGCAAATGGCGGGCGGATCCAGCTGGCGGCGCGCTGTTCGGCGCTGTCCGCCAATGTATCGACCACGGCACCGGCCGCCCGGCGCGCGCCTGTTTTGAAAAAATCCCGCCTTTTCATCACGCCCCTATCTTTGCGCCGATTGGGAGGATTGGGCAGTGCGAATTTTGGCGGTGATCGCCTGGCGTCGCCTGACGACCGCGATGACGATCAGCAACAATAATACACCGGCCCCTACATAGGCGAAGGGACCCAGCAAAGGCGGGATACCAACGCGCAAGGGGAAGTCCACCACATAGGGTTCGCCGTTGCCTTCGAACCGCGCGGTAACGAGGTAGTCGCCGGCCTCCGGAACCGTAAAACCTTGGCGGTAGACTTTGTCGTCCGGGGGCTGGGTGCCCAGGTGATCTTCATGGCCATCGTCGCCCAGAAATGATGCCCAGGGCATTTCCCGGATCGTGAAGGCCACCTTGCCGTCATAGGGCACACCGTCGTCGATGCCAATAATGTACAGGCTGACCCGCGCGCCTTCGCCGGGCTGGGGAAAGGCAGGATAAATCATGTAGGTCATCTGGTACTGGCCCACTTGAACCTCTGCCTGCATGCTGGGCGGGGTGTTGCTGTCTTCGTTTAGGTTATAGGCGGGCCGGCCCAGGATGTGATGGGCTGTCGCCTGTCCGGACAGACCTAGGAAGCCCGGTAGCATAGCAAAGAGTGTACTGGCCAACATGATCAGGAATACAACGCGCATTTTTCAGGCCTCGTCCGTCTGGGTCAAGATTGGCAGGATCCAGATTGGTTTGCTGGGATGTGGGCATATTTCTACACATAAGCCGCAGCCGACGCAGCCTTTTCCGACCACGGGGCGATAGATATTGGCGAAATCAAAACTGATGGCATCCGCACCCAAGGGGCAGATCGTCACGCAGGCACCGCAGACCCCGCGATCCACCCAAGGATAGCAGGCCGTCCGGTCAATCTGCGCGATGCCCATGGCAACCTTTTTCCGAAGCGTCGGTGACAGGGCCGCGGTGGGGCAGACCTCCATACATTTTCCGCACAAGCTGCAGGCCCGGACGCTGGGGTCGATATAGGGTGTGTTGATCTCCGTGCGACCCATACCACCGCCCTCGCCGCCCTCGCCGCCCTCGCCACCATCGCGACTGTGAAATTTAATGCACCGGGGCGGGCAGACCTCCCCACACAAACCACAGCCGATACAGGCGCTGACAAAGGCATCATCATTCGGCAAGGCACCGGGTGGGCGCAGATGGTTGCGCCGCGGCCAGGCTTGGTTGGGCGCCAGAAGCGAGATAAAACCATAGGGCAGGGTGCTGCCGATCAAAAGCGCCGTTACTCCGGCGATCCGTCGTAGCAGGCTGCGCCGGCGCATCAGGCGGCTGCCTCGTCTACATCCCTATCAAGATGCTCATGTTCGCGACGGTATTGGCGACCCAAATGGCCCGGGCCCTGTGGGGCCAGGTCAACCAGACGAAGGTTAAAGGTCAGCGCATCGGTCGGACAGATTGCAATGCAGGCAGCACAATTGGTGCATTCCTGGCCGAAGCCGTCATGCCAGGGGTCCAGTTCAAATTCGCAGACCGCATTGCATTTCTGACAATCGTTGCAGGTTTGCACTTGCCGTTGGATACGCACCAGGCGATAGCGGCCCAGCAATGAATAAAGGGCCCCGCCCGGACAAAGATATCGGCAAAAACCACGGCGGGAAACGAAGAAGTCAAACAGCAGGGTGGCGGCGAAAAACACCATGCCGACGCCGAAGCCACCCTGGGCAATGGCATAGTACAGCTCGCGCCCGATGATGGCTGGGGGATAGATGGCGGCGACCATGATAGATCCGCTCAAAATCGACAAACCCAAGCCCACGGCCAGGACGACGTATTTGATGCGGCGGTCAAATCGGCGCATACCGGTTTTCAATCCGATTAATTGTAACCAGGCCGCAAGATTGGAGTTGAGCTCGTACAGAAAATTGGCCGGGCAGATCCAGCCGCAAAATATCCGCCCGAAAAACGCGGTAACAACAATGGGTATCAATGCGGTCAGCAGGAACGGCCAATACAAGGTCATGCCGGCTGCCGCCTGACCCACCGCCGCCAGGGGGTCCGACAGCTTCAGGCCCCAAAAATTACCCGACCAGGTGTTGCCCTTCACGGCATCAAGGTCCGTTGCCGGGTCATTGGTCAGCGGCGATGTCAGGGCTTCCATGACATCGTAGAACTGTTTCTCGGACGGTGCGATCAGATCATAGGCGTGGGCTGCCACATAGGTTTGATAGACGTGCAGACAAGGCAGGGCAATCAACATGGCAAAGACCAGGCTAAGGCTTAACCAACGCAACTTGTTTAAATGCCGGGATATGCTGAAGGACCGTTGTGGCGTCATGCTCAACCCCGATCCGGTATAATGCGGATAGCCTGGGGCATCTGGATACAGGAACGTTCACACAGGCCGCAACCAACGCATTTGTCGGTAACGTGGGGTTGTTCCAGGCGGGCCACATAGATGGCCACATCGGGCAGCGGGCAGGCCCGGTAACAGACGCCGCAGGTTTTGCCCTGAAAAGACAGGCACAGGTTTTCGTCCACCACCGCATGGCCCATATGGACGTCTTCCAGTATCGCCTCGGCCTCGCGGGGGATTGGCTTGATCGCCCCGGTGGGGCAGACATCGCCGCATTTCATACAAAGGATGCAGCTTTTTTCCCGGGGGATGATGTAGGGGGTATCAATGGCCTCGGTACCATTTTCAATGCCGAAGTACTTGATGCACCGGTTCGGGCAGATCTCCCCACATTGGCCGCAGTGAATGCAACGGCTCAGGAATTCCGCCTCCGGCAAGGCCCCGGGGGGACGCAGATAACGCAGCGGTGAAGAAGATGCCGCCCCGGCGGTTGACACATTGCCAGCCGCCATGGCGACCAGGGCACCTAAGGTGCCGGTCCCCATCTTCCCCATGAATGTTCGCCGCCGCATGACCCGCGACCTATTCCCCTATAATCCGACCCGTGGCCTAGGCCACTAAATTTTTTCAATCCGTGCCGCGCACTTCTTGAAATCGACCTGCCCCGACACCGGATCCCAAACCCGGGAGGTGATGCCGTTGGCCAGCCATTTGTTCTTCTTCGGATCCGCACTATCAGCCACGGATAGATTCCACGGGCCGAACATATAGCCCCGTGGCACAGAGTTACGGGCCGGTTTGACCAAAGAATTGGTGCCGACCTGGGCCCGTGCCTCTAACGAGCCGCGCCGGGTAACGACGCGGACCATATCGCCATCCTTGATGCCCAGATCCTTGGCGTCATCGTCGTGCATTTCCACATACATCTCGGGCACCAGACGCCGTGTCGTGGGGCTGCGGTTGGACTTGGCGGTGTGGAAATGTTCATAAACCACGCCCAGGCCCATCCAATAGGGATATTTATCCTCGGGCACTTTGTCCCAGGTCATACCGCGAAAATCCTCGTCCGGAATATCCGGCGTCAGACCCTTGTCCCGGGCCTCCACGATCAGGTCCATATTATCGATGGTGTAGTGGTCGTCTTTGCCCTTGGCACCGAACTCCATCAATTTCCTGGTCAGTTCCTCCCGGCCTTTATAGTCCTGCAGGCACAGCTTCATGTGTACCTTGCCGTCCTTGGTCCGGAAATAGCCGTAGGGCCGGTTTTCCCAGGCCCCTTCCTGGGACATAAAGCGGCGCTTGGTGCCGCCCCGTTGGGCAATTTCATAGGTCGGTGCGGGCCATTGGATGCCGCGCAGTTCCGCCAATTGCTCATAAGGCGTCATCTTGTCCAGTTTCTCGACTTCAAGAATACCGGTCAGATCCGTATCCGTCCCGGCAGAGGCCTTGATGATATCCCGGAAGATTTCCTCGGCACTGTAAAAACCATCGTCCTTGCGCTCATAGGGCAAAGCTTTTTTCATATCCAGCCCCAGAAGAGTGCCGATTTCCTTCGCCTTGTCGATCACCATGTCCAGGTCAGGCAGGCAGCCCTTTGGCGGTTCAGCCGCTTTTTGGCAAATATTGATGCGCCGCTCTGAACTGATGTAGACGCCCTCAACCTCACCCCAGGTGGCGGCGGGGAAGATCACGTCGGCATACAGATTGTTGGGCGCATGGCGATAGATTTCCTGCACCACATTGAAAGTTTTCGATAATGCCGGTCGGACCAGATTGTGCACATCGGGCAGATCGATATGGGTGGCATAGACCAGGAACATGGCCTTCACCTCCCCCTTCAGGGCCCGTTCCATCATACCAACTGCATAGCCTGGGTTTTTTGCCTTCATGGCGTTGATCAGGTTCTGCTCGGGCACCCCCCAATGTTTCGCCATATGCTTGCGATGGGAGGCGTTTTTGAGGGGCTGGTTAAACGGTAAACGTCCCGTCAGCCCGCCCGTGAACCGCTCCCCCATGGCGTTCGGTTGTCCGGTCATGGAGAACGGGCCGCAACCTGGCTTGGCCAGGTTACCGGTCAGGGTCAGCAGATTAATGATCGAGATAACGTTGTGCTGGCCGTGCATGTGTTGGTTATAGCCGATGCCCCACATGATGATGACGCCGCCATAGCCGCCGCCGTCATGCTTGCCCTTGCCCCGCGCCAGGCGTTTGCGGGTGGCGTCCGCGAACATGCCCGCCACTTTGCGGATCAATGCGGGTGAGACGTCATGGTTGGGTCCGCCCATGCGGTCCTGAACCTGTTCCGGGCTGTAATCAGCCAGAACACCATCGACATATTCTTTCCAACCAGCGGCGTGTTCCTTCACGAAATCCCAATCGATCACGTCCTTATGTTCGTTCAACAGGACATGGGCGATGGCATTCAGGAAGCTGATATCACCATTCAGGATCGGTACGTGGACCGAATTGTCGGGGTTGATATCTTCATAGCCCATGGCGGTGCCGGTGTGGCGGGGGTCCACAACGACGGTGGGTATATCTTTCTTGCGTTTGTGATCAGCGGCACGCCAGAAAATGATCGGGTGGGATTCCCGCGCGTTATGGCCGAAATGCATGATCATGTCCGCCATCTCAATATCTTCATAGGCCAATGGCGGGGTATCAGACCCCAAAGTGGCGAAATAGCCCGTCACCGCAGAGGTCATGCACATCCGCGCGTTGGCCTCAATCGTGTTGGAGCCCAAGACACCTTTAAGGAATAAATTCTCCAGATACTGGCCTTCCATGGTCAGCTGGCCGGAACCATAAAGCGCTACGGAATTGCCGGTGTATTTCTTGGCGAAATGGGCAACTTTGTGGGCCACCATTTCAGAGGCATCGTGATAAGGCACGCGGGTGAAATGCTCCTCATCGAAGGAGCCCTTGGTCTTGGAGGTAAATTCCATGTCGCCATGGCCGGGCTTGTTCCATTCCGCCCAGACATCCTTGCGGACATAGCTGTCACCTTCCATGCGGTCCACGTACATAGGCTCGGCCGCAGTCAGGCCTTTGATACATTGCAGGCCAAAATTGGTCGGATGGTCCTTGTCCGGGCGCATGGAGACGATTTTGCCCTTTTCCACCTGGATGATGGTGCCGCAGCCAACGCCGCAATAGGGGCATTGGGCGAGCGCCGTCGTCCGCTCATCCTCATTTGGCGTCTCGGCGGCGGAAACCAGTTCCGGATTGGCCCCAACCATCAGCCCGGCAGAGGCTGCCGATCCGGTTACGAAGCTGGAGTTTTTCAGAAAGTTGCGACGGCTCATAGCATTCTTGAAGCGTTTCATAATTCTTTTCTCCGGTCTCTATCGGCTCTATTCGTCGGATTTTGTCTTGGCCAATTGGCGCAGATAGACAATGACATCGTCAATTTCCTGATCGTTCAGATCGGCCAGCGCGGCGGGCCCCTGGAACGCCAGCATGCGTGTGTTGGAGCGGCCTTTCTTGATGGTTTCGCGCAGGAAGCCATCGGAGACTTTGTTCAAAAAGCCCGGCAGGCCGATCGCCGTGCCGGTGCCGCCCGCTTCATAGCCGTCACCAGCGACGCCGTGACAGGTGGAGCAGATGTTGTCGTACCATTGTTGGCCCAGGCGTGGGTCGCCATGAGCGTCTGCCTGGCTGTCAACTTCAGCGGCCATATTCGGTCCAACCGCATGAGACCGCAAAAAGGCGACAATGGCGCGAATATTGCCGCGGCCCAGATGCGCGAAAGGTGGCATGCCGGTGTCTTCCCGGCCATCGCGAATGGTGCCGGCGAAATACTTATCAGAGGCCAGGGCAAGCAATTCCGGATTGGTAAGCGAGGGCGCGACGCCCGGTTCGCCAATAGCATCCGCCCGATGGCAGACTTCACAATTCTCTGCAAAGAGCGCCTTGCCTTTTTTCAAAGCAGCCGGCGTGGACCCGGCAGCGAATGCGCTTGAAGAAACCGCCAGAAATGCCAATCCCGCCAATCCGGCAATTCCGGATAATCTAGCGAGAATTTTCAGACTTTTGACCATGTTGATCTCCTTCATTGTTTGAAAGCAAGTTACGTCCTGTTTCTCTTGTTCAGCAATGCGACATATTTACCCGTCTTCGGAATGGCCCCCGGCCATGCCCTTGTGGCATTGACGGCAATCGGCTTTTTCAGCTTCCAGGCGGTCATGGATCAGGTCCAGCACAGCGTCGGGATCGAAATCTTCGGGCAAGGCGTGCGCAATTCCCTTGTGGCAGTCGATGCAGGTCATTTGCCAATCCTTGGTTATTTCGTGCATCCGGCCCGCGACCTTGCGCTGGTCCCCGGGTGCCATGAAAGTGATATCGTGGCAATTGCGGCATTCCCGGGACTTTGTTTCTTCCATGCTGGCCCATACCTTCTTCGCCAGGGCCAATCGTTTGGCTTCGAATTTCTCTGCCGTGTTGATTGAGCCTTTGAGCCAGTGAAACAGTTCCTGGCTGGCCTGTATTTTGCGGATGACCTTGTGGTTCCATTCCTGTGGCACATGACAATCGGGGCAGGAAGCGCGGACGCCGGTGCGATTGCGGTAATGGATGGTGGTTTTGTATTCCTGATAGACGAATTTCTGCATCACGTGGCAGGAAATGCAAAATTCCTCTGTGTTGGACAGTTCCATGGACCAATTGAAGCCGCCCCAGAAAATCACGCCGGCAAGAAATATCCCGATGATTGCGACAAAGGGCTGGCGCGTGAAGGCTTTGCGCAGAAACATATATGCCGCCAATTGTCGCATCATCTTTCCTGATGCGCGATGCCGAGCATTTTAGCGACCTGTGATCGCCAAAACACCAAAACGGGTCCGCATGACCGAACATTTTTGATGCCGTCGTGCGCGGATTGCCGGTTAACCAATTGATGAAGGACCCCCATCCCAAACAGCTGCGAAACGCCCTTTGCGCCCAGCTTCAGTACCGTATTCAATTTAAGCTAATTTGACATTGATCTATGTCAAGCTGGGGTCTGGCGCACTTATGGGATGATTTTGACCGGCATGGTGGCAAAGCTGCGGATGAAGTTGGAATAGACACGTTCGGGCTGTTGTAAAACCTCCAACCTGATGTCCTGTGCCAGGATTTCTTCCCATAAGATGCGCAGCTGCAGTTCAGCCAGGCCGTCACCGACGCAACGATGAATGCCGGCACCAAAGGATAGATGCCGCCGCGCATTGGTGCGGTCGACCTGGAATTCGTAGGGGTCTTCGAAAACTGTATCATCAAAATTGCCGGATATGTACCACAGGGCAACTTTGTCGCCCTTTGCTATCTGCTGTCCGTTCAGCGCTGTATCCTCCAACACGGTGCGACGCATATGAATGACCGGGGTCTGAAAACGGATGGTCTCCTGAACCATGTTCGGTACCAGATCGGGGTCGCTGCGTAACTTTTCCATCTCACCAGGGTTGTTATGCAGGGCAAGCAGGCCGCCGGTCATGGAGTTCCGGGTTGTGTCGTTGCCACCGACGATCAACAGAAACAACGTGCCGATAAATTCTTCCCGGTCCATATTCTTGGTTGCATCATTGTTGGCTAGCATGGTGATTAGATCAAAGCCCATCTCGCCTCCCGCCCCGCCATTCATCCTTTCATGCCACAGGGGCGTGAAGGCATCGGCCATACGCTCCAACTCGGTGTAGCGTTCTTCCTCCGTCTTCACCAAAGGGTTGGGGGCGTTCAGGTTTGCCGTTGCCACATCAGACCAATGGATCAAATCCCGACGGCCTTCCTGGGGGTAGTCGAACATGGTCGCCAGCATCATGGAGGTCAGCTCAGTTGAGACCAGATCCACCCAATCGAAGACTTCGTTTCGCGGCAATGCCGCCAATACTTTGACCGTGCGTTCCCGGATCAAACCGGTCAGGTCCTTCAGGCTGGAACGGTTGGCGATCGGTGCCACGGCACGGCGTCGGCCGGTATGTTCGGGCGGGTCCATGGAGACGAAGCTGGGTCGATCCATATTCGGTGCGATGTCCTGTAGCTGGATGCCGCCGAATTTGGCCTGATTGGAAAAAACCTTATGGTTCAATTCAACCTGATTGATCAGGTCATAGGTGGACACGGACCAATAAGGTCCATAGGCGCTATCACGGCATCGATGCACAGGGGCCTGTTGCCGCAGCTTCTCAAAATAGGGTGGCCAGCTATCTGCCCGGTAAAGCTCCGGGTCGGCGACGTTATAGCTTTCCAGAGGTATTTCGCCGACGCTGCCGGTAGGCTTGCCTTGAGCCATCTATCCTCTCCCCCCGCTTGCCGCAGCAAAGCCATTAAATCATTTGCCCATATTGTGTAGCATAGCGCATATGTAGATTTTGCGGCTGGGAGATTTAGCGGATGTCGGATGGGAACACAGGCTCTGGGCCACGGCTAAATAGCGGCGTTCTGGTCGTTTTGGACCGGTTTCCCACCTTTGGCATTATTGCCCCAATCAACGCTCCAGCCAACGCGACAACAACCCAGTCTACTTCCAATCGGGCGGCGGAATAATGGTCGGGATGATGAACACGCCGGAAGGGAACGAATTGGTGCGCCGGTTGCTCCGCCGCTATGAGGTGGAACAATTCTATAACGCCGAGGCGGATTTGCTGGACAGCCGCCGGTTCGATGCCTGGCTGGACTTGCTGGCAGACGATATTCGCTATTGCATGCCGCTTGCCAGCAATCAGGAAGCCGATACCCGGACGGCAGAATTCAGTGCCGAGGGCAAGGACCTGAACCGGTTTGACGAAGGTAAGTTTGAACTGGAACAACGGGTCAAACAGATCCACACCGGGCCGCACGGGGCCAAAGAACCTGTTTCCCGCACCACGCACATGATTTCGAACCTCAACGTGGATGCCGGCGATGTGGGTATTCTTCACGCGACTTGCCGCTTTTTGGTCTATCGCAACCGTGGGGAGGTGGAGACGGATTTCTATGTCGGTAAGCGCCGGGACCAGTTGCGCCGGGACACCGACGGCAGCCTGAAAATCACCCGCCGGGAAATACTGCTGGATCAGCCCGTCCTGCCGGCGAAAAATCTGACGACGTTTTTTTAATGGAAAATATAATGAAAAGATGTAGCCTGCGCGGCCCCAAAATGGCCTCAACGACCTCAATGGTCTTGCTGATCTCTGCTCTGTGTCTCTGCCTCCCGGCAATTGCGGTGGCGGATGCTTATACAGATGCCCAGGCCGCCTATAAGGCAAAAAAGTTCGACCAGGCCATCAAGCTTTATACCCAGGCCGCCGTTCAGGGCCATGGGCCGTCCCAGACTGACCTGGCGGTGATGTATTTCTTTGGCCGCGGGGTGAAACGGGATTTTGCCGCGGCCGGAAAATGGCACCGTATGGCGGCGGATCAAGGCCAGGTTCTCTCTCAAACCAATCTGGCCGTGATGTATGATAACGGTCAGGGCGTGCCCCGCGACTATGGCGAAGCAGCCATTTGGTATGCAAAGGCCGCCATGCAAGGTGATGCCTACGCCCAAAACGCCCTGGGTGCCCGCTATCAATACGGCAAGGGCGTGGCCCAGGATCTTACCCAGGCGGTGCATTGGTATGGGAAGGCGGGCGCACAGGGCGTGGCCATGGCGCAGTTCAACCTGGCCTATTTGCATGAAACCGGCCAGGGCACGGCACAAAGTTTCGCAAGTGCGGCGACATGGTATCAAAAGGCCGCCGAGCGGGGGGAGGTGGAGGCGCAATACAGGCTGGGTCTGCTTTATACCCGTGGCCAGGGCGTCGAACAAAGCTTTGTCGAGGCGCGAAAATGGTATCTGAAAGCCGCCGCGCAAAACCACGCCATCTCCCAAACCAATCTGGGTATATTCTATGCCAAGGGTGAGGGCGTGGCAGCGGATTATATCCAGGCCTTTAAGTATTTCGCCCAGGCCGGTGATAACGGCGATGAGGTGGCCCATAAATACCGCGTCCTGATCGCCAAACGCTTGTCCCCGGATGAGCTGGCGAAAGCCAAAAAACTGGTCCGTGCCGGGCAGGAGGCCCACCGGGTGCAAAGAAAATAGGACCGAGCACCATAGAATGGAAATATTAGATGGCTGACTATCTCGATACGCTGGCGGATTTTGCGGCTAACTTTGCCACCGACGAATTGCCGGATCGGGTCAGCGCCCATACCAAATTGATCATGGCGGATACCTTCGGGGCCATCGTCGGCGGTTCGGTTGAGCCCGAAGTGCGCGCCCTGGCGGATAATTTGTGCGCTGGGCCAAAAGAACCCGGCGGCAGCGCCACGGTTTTAGGTATAGGCAAAACCGCTGATCCTGCCACTGCCGCCTTAATTAATGGAGCCGCTGGCACATTTTTGGAAATGGATGAAGGCAACGGCCCGGCCATGGGCCATCCCGCCATCCACACCATTCCCGCAACCTTTGCCGCTGCTGAAAAATACCATTTAAGCGGTCGCGATTTTGTAACGGCAGTCGCCATCGGCTATGAAATCGGCGGGCGCATCGGCGGGGCGGCGCGCCTGCGGGGGGAAATGCATCCCCACGGCACCTGGGGCACCATTTGCGCCGCCGTCGGTGTCGGCCGCGTGCTGTGTTTCGATGCGGGGCAAATGCGCGCCGTGATCAACATCGCCTCCAACCTGTGCCTGGCGACGTCGCGGCCCACGATGTTGCAGGGTGCCACCGTGCGCAACGCCTATGCGGGCATCTCCGGCCAAATGGGGCATTTATCCTGCAACCTGGTGCGGGCGGGTTTTACCGGTGAGCAGGACGGCATTGCCAATGTCTACGGCAATGTGGTCTCCACCAACTTCGACCCCGCCGGTGCCATAAAGGACCTGGGCGATGATTGGATCGTCGCCCGCAACTATTTCAAACTGCACGCCTGCTGCCGCTATAACCACGGCGCTCTTGATGCCTTGGCAGAGATCACCCAGGCCCACTCCCAGGTCGGCCCCGAAACAGTGGACAATATCGCCCGCATCGACATCGCCTCCTACGACCTGGCCGCCGAATTGGATGACCAGGCTCCCGATAACATGCTGGCGGGAAAATTCAGCGTGCCCTTTGCCGTCGCCACCACCCTGATCAACGGCACTTCCGATGTGGAGGCTTTCACCCTGGACATGGTCCGTACCGAGGCGATCCAAAACCTAACCAAGCGCGTCTTCATCACCGAGGACCCCGCCATGACCGCCCAACGATCCGACCTGGAAGCCCGCCCCGCATCCCTCAAAATCACCATGCGCGATGGCCAAACCTTCGAAGCCAGCAACCAAATCAACCGCGGCAGCCCCAGTGATCCGTACTCAGCGGACGAGCTACGCCGAAAATACAACAGCCTCACCGCACGGGCCTGGAGCGCGGCGGACGCTGCGGCGGTGCATAATATCATCATGGGTTTGGATGAGTTGGGCGGTGTGGCGACGTTGCAGGCGGTATTGCGGCAGGCGGATCAAAACGTTTGAACCGTTATTGGAAAACCTGGATGAAGCTGTTTTTGGTATCAGGGAAATTAGGAAGAAAGACCTGATCCCGATGTGCTGCCCCCGATGTATAGGCCGCCTGAAAATTGGAATGGCCCCGCCGGAGCGAGGCCATTCTGGGTAGCGGAGGTTAATATAAACTCAGTTTAGGACGATGGCAGGTCTAATTGCTGCCGCCGCCGCCGCTGCCGCCACCGGGACCGCCGCCGCCGCCGCCTCCAGGGGC
>Ga0233439_10002887_pt1 | contig 18653 bp, 22 predicted proteins | sample SI_123_September_6_FD_182713 | JGI IMG/M metagenome (GOLD analysis project Ga0233439, IMG submission 182713) | Seawater microbial communities from Saanich Inlet, British Columbia, Canada - SI_123_September2016_100_MG | ecosystem: Environmental > Aquatic > Marine > Inlet | place: Canada: British... | reverse complement strand
GTTTATGTAGTAAGTTAATGATGGTCTTGAAATTTGCATTAATTTTAATACATCTTTAGATTTCATTAACACTTAATAGTGACTTTTCTTTAACCCTAATAGTTTTTAATAGTTTTTCGGACCTGATATAAGAGGTTTTTCCCACACCTTTGTCTCCCAATAGTAGTATTCTTGTTACAATAGTCTCCATTACAATATTATGTTAAGTATTGTTGAGTATAAATTAATCAAATTGTACTTTGTATCCTTAATCAAATTGTATAGTTCCGCAACATCAATACCATATAGGTCAGGTATTTTATAAGTATTTGCAATATCATATTTTATATCTCCAAAATGAAAACCATCATGAGGAAAACATGGTTTTTGAATATTTGTACCAGTGAATGCACAAATATCGTAAGCTGTCTTATATCCTGAAGTATTTATATTGACAGTACGCATATGAAGCATTATTTTCTTATGTACAATACTAGGTTGGTCTAGAATAAGTCTAGTGAAACCCTCGCCAGAATATTCAACGACATTTTTAACATTTAGTTGATTGGTAATTTCAACAACTTTTTTATTAATCATTTCATAAATTATATTTTGTTTAATATCTACATCTAAATTAGATTCAAACAATTTAATAATAGTGTCAACAATAGGTGTTCTAACATATAAACATTCATTTTGTTTGTGCGTTAATTCGTCAAAAAATATTTGAATTTCATCAATATGATCTGGAAACGCTTTTAGTCATGGATCAACCAACTTTGTATTTGTCTCAACTTTATTATCTATTAGTACTGCTCTTACAATCTTAGGTCTATCAGGCAACATATGCTCCACAGAACAAATTTTACTAATGTGATGATTTAACAAACGTTCCATATTAATATTATTTTTCAATGATATGTTGGCATTATCACATTGAAAATATGTTGACATAGGAGTAAAAAAGTTAACAATCCTAATATATTTTGCATTAGGATTGTCTTTCTTAATGCCATCATATTTACTGATATCATACTGATTATTGATACCATTATCATATTCCGGATTGTTCTTACACATTATAAATATGATATTGGCTGCAGGATAATAATCTAATAGTTGTTTATCACTTGTCAATGGACAATCAAAAATATTCAAGTTAATGGTACATTTGTCATTAGCATATGTCACAGTTTTCATTGACATACTATGACTAGGTTTAATAGATTCATTAAACTTGCCACTAATTAAATGTTCAACAAATGTGGTCTTTCCAACGCCAGAATCACCTAATATTAGAATGTTGCGAGTATAAGTATATATCTTAGTATCTATAGAATAACTCTGTTATAAATAAATTAATCAATTTTTACACATAATAGTTACCTTCCAACTTTTGTTTTTTATCCATAGTTGATAAATGTTTATTAATTCGTGGCCTATTAAATCCTCCCAACCTAATCGTGACATTTAATTCTTGTAAAAAACTATTGATACCTTCTTTGACAGTATCTGGGAAACTAATTAAAGATGTATCACCTACCTTTGACAATATAATAGTTCGACTACCATATTCTAGAGATAGAGACATACACATCATAATATCGTGTTCAATAATATATAATGTCTTATTAGTATCAGCCATATATCGTTTGATCGCTTTAATAACATCTAATCTTGATTCAATATCTAGGTTGGATGACGGTTCATCAAGTAAATAGATATTTGTTTCTATTAATAATGTTTTACATATCATTACTTTTTGTAATTCACCACCAGATAATTGGGATAATAGTTTTGTTTCCAATTGACCAATCTTTAGAACATTTTTAACTTGGGACTTGAATAAGGATGAATGATAATTGTCACAATGTAAATATTCTAATACTGTGCTCACACTTTTTTGTACACACATTATTTGTTGCTTATATGATGATATAGATGGAAACATCTTTTGAATATATTTCATAAATGTCGATTTACCGGTTCCATTAGCACCTAAAATTATATTAATTGATCCATTTAAATACACATTACCGTTGGGAATAATTAGTTTCAAAGATGGATAATTAATTATTGTTCCAGTATATGGTATAGCTGTAGCTGGTACAATAACTACTTTCTCTTCCGTAAGATTACTTGGTGTCAAGTCAAAAGTATAATCTCTGAATCTCAAGTTCATTTTAGATATGAAACCTTCCAAATATTCATTAATGCCATTATTAACTGTTAAGGGATCAGTACACACACCATATGATCCCGGTTCACCAAACAATATTACCACTTCGTCAGATAAGTAATCGGCAATCGACATATCGTGTTCAACAGTAATGACATAATTATCTTCATTAACACAACTTTTAATCATTTGTCCAACTATTAATCTCTGTTTAATGTCCAAAAAATTAGTAGGTTCATCGAAAATATATACGTTTGCCTGTTTACTACATGTGATCCAACAATAGAAACGTTGCAGTTCACCACCACTTAAATTAATAATGTTAGTGTCCTGTATTTTATACAATTCCAACATATGATACCAATCATTAATATGTAAATTATTCAAGTCAATATATTCTTTTATAGTTATTGAATGTTCTCTCATGTGTTTAATCTTTTGTTCCTTAATTGAAAAGGTTAACTGATTTGATAGCAATTGTTCAAAATATAATTTCAATACGCTTCCTCTAAATTTTGTTGAAATATCTTGAACACCTGTTAAATCCCCAAAATTAGGACGTATTTGTCCCGTGAGAATATTTAACACTGTACTTTTACCAATACCATTTTGACCTATTAAAGTAATAACTTTATTTTTACTTAATTTAGGTAATCTATATAATTGAAATTCATTTTCACCGTAACGATGCATAATATCATTTGGTACTTTTTCAGGAACATTTACTATTTTAATTGCTTTATAAGGACAGACTGTAGTACATTGATTACAGCCATTGCAACCTGATTCATCAATAGTAGCCGACGTCATGTCTTCAATATCAATCACTATACGTCCCGTTTGTTGAACTGGACATCGTTTCATACATTCTTTATTACATTTCAATGGTTTGCATTTTAATTTATCAATTATTGCAATACGAGGCATTGATATGATAATGATCTGCATATTAAATCTAAATAATTCAATTATTTATGGAAAAATTGAAAAATAAATTAAGTATGGTATTTATTATAATAATTAGTAATGGCAACCAAATATGCTGTAGGTGATAAAGTAAATTGTGGAATATGTATTGGTACTATCGAAGATTATAAAGATGGCAAATATCTTGTGAAACAGACATATAATAATAGTATATGGTTACATGATCATGAATTTACCAAACATTTGACATTAAAGCCATTGACATTTTCAGAAGATGCAATGATAAAGTCATTTGCTGCGGTAAATTTACAATCTCAATATGAAATCGGGGACAAAGTTCAACGTTATAGAGGTGATCTTATTCAATGTTGGGATGGTAGTTCTATGGAAGCCATAGCTATCGGTCTGATAGGTACAATTCAAGATATTGGAACACATTATTGTACCATTTACTTTCCACAATTATATCCAGGATTAACAGATGCAAATGTAACTAGAACGTTACCAGTACCATATACCGATATTAGAAAAATTGATTTATAATATGTATAGCGACATTAATATTAATTATTAATGTTTAGAATCAATCGTTACAAATCTTTAATTAAAAATGCAAGATATTACAGTGTGAAAAAGCCTAATAAGGAATTAATTAATTATGGCGCAGGTGTTCCAATATTAATGTCTACTATTGGTATTAGTGCAGGTGGCATTGGTTATTGTGTATATAATTGTTGGAACGAGGATACATTAACAGTTGATCATAGAGTTGCATTTTTTACTATAGGTTTTATGATAGGTACGATACTCATATGAAAAATATCATCTTTATCTAGTTCATGTCTACAATATGGACATGAGTGTTTATTTTTTAACCATACCTGTAAACAAGATTTGCAAAATTGATGATCACAATCTGTAATCACATTACTTTTTGCATCACAAATTGGACAATTTAATATTTCATTTACTATTTTTGTAGGCAATGGTTTTTCAAAATAAAACGAATCTATATCAATAAAAATTAATTTATAATCATTTTCACCTTGAAAATCTAATAACCATTTACAGAATTCTAAATCTTGCTCCTCTGAAGCAACTTTTAATAATTGTTTGAACTCATTTGCACTTAATAATACATTAAAGTGTTCGCAAATCCAACGGCATATATGTAAATTATTATAATAAGGGTCAGGCATGTTTGTTATTTCACATATGTCTGTACTAGCATATGAAAATAACCATTCGAATATTGCTAGATCAGAACCACAATAATACCATATATGTTCAAATAATTTTATATTTATAAAATTGTTGTTCGTAATTTTTAATTCTGATTTTAAACTGTATAACCATTGTACTACATCCATATCACAAGAAACACATAGCATTGTAAAAATTTCATTAAAGTTAGTTGTTGTTAGACTATTTTTATTTGTTTTATACATCCATTTGCAAACTTGCAATGTTGTTTTATTGTCATAATTTTCTAAACAATTAAATGTTATATCATAAGCATGTAAATCTAAATCTTGATCTTCATGCATTAGCCATAAACATATTTCATATTGTCCATAAAATATTGCCTGTGTTAATAATGTATCTGCATTATGAAATAACTCTCGATTTACATCATATAACCATTTCAATACCGGTAATGTATCAAATTTACATGTATTTAGTACTAAATTAAATTTTTGCTGCTCTATATGATCCACTTCAGGTTTAAGATCAAAAAACCATTTATCGATTGCTATCTTAGGTTCAATATCTATTATCCATTTACATATATCTAATAAATTATGTATACATGCATTATGTAGCGCACCAATATAATATTTAATATGCATTGTGTCGATGTTAGAATGTATAAATTTACACATCTCGAGATTATTATGTTGACAAGAGATGACAAACATCGATTCATTAAATGGTTCCTTACATTTATTATGTAACCATTGTACAATATCAAAATGATTATGTTCAATTGCATCGTACAATGCTCTATAATATGTATCGAATGTAAAATGTTCATATAACCATTGTGCAACAGATAAATGACCGTTTTCGCAAGTTATATTCATATAGTCATCGAAAATATAGTCATCAATACATCTGTCTCCAATATAAAATTGCAATAACCATTCACAAATATGTAAATGACCACGTTTACATGCATTATACAGACATCTCATGTCAGCGTGCATCATATTCATATTAGGATGCATATCCTTAACGTATTTTGCTCCATCTAAATCTCCTGTTAAGCATACATATTCAAAATATGTTTCAATATATAGCATTACATATATTAATGACAAATAGTTAAATGCATAATATTAAATATTTAAAGTAATAACATATTATGTAGGTAATGAATCATACAAAGTTATCCAATTTTGTGGATCACGATATTAAAGTAAAATTATTAGAAAACCATGATTTATCATACTTTAATGAAAATGGATATTGTGATTATCGAACAGGTTGTGACATATGTGAAGTTGGTGATGCGTATGGATTTAAAACAAATTTTATGAATATTGCTGATATGTCCGGTAACCTTTTTAATTTAAATAATTTGGAAGTAATGGTACCGGGGTCATGGTTAGAAGATGACGATAAATCTATTTATTTGCATAATTATTATGAAACAACTGATAAAGATGCAATTGAAAGAATATTTAATTGTTACAGTAAATTTAAAACATTGGATGATTTTCATTGCAGAGAACTCGATGTGCGATCTGGAACAAGTTGTAGCACATCAATATGCAGTTGTTTTAGTGAACATGTTGGATTTACAACGATTGACACAATTCAAAGTGCACATGTTTGTACTAATTGTTGCATGTGGCTAAATGTTATAGATCCATCTGTCAAAAATAAGTTTACACATATCAATCCATTTAAATTATTTTGGAAAGATATTTATAAAGATTATTTATATGATATTATTGAATTTGGTGACGAAAACGATAAAAAACTATTTAACTAATACTTTGATTAATAACATTAATGGACAATGATACTATTGATACATTACATACAGAATTGTTAGGTACACAAGATAAAACTGTTGACGCATTTCCACAAATGTTTGATAATTTAAACGATCGTTTTACCGTCTTAGCATGTGATCGAACTGTTTTAGCATCACGTAATATAGGTAATGATCCAAACATCAAAATCGTCGTTGTTTTAATAATTTAACATTACATATTCCTAATGTTGATAACTTGCCATTAAATAAATTAATTAGTGGTGCAAGATTAATGCAATATTGTGGTGATTCAATTATTGTACAATATGGTACAGATGCTGATATACTTGTTCTCAAAGATTTTTTTAATGTTAAATGTGTATGGAATAAAAAAACTAAAAACACAGAATTGGATTTTGGATTAATTCATGATAAAATGTTGCTAGGATTTTATAATTTTTTCCCATTTCATATACAAATTAATATTATTCAAAGTCGATCATATTATGGAGATGATTTTTCTGTGATGGCAAATATATATGAAATTGAAGAATTTAATGGCAAGGATAATTATCAAAGTGGTTTTGAAGACGATAAAAAATATAACATTCCCTCTGGATATCAACGATTTATGCATTATGATATTAGAAATTGTGAAGGTGATACAAATATCGATATTAAGAAAATTAAATCTGTTTCTCTAAAGATTAATGGCACACTTGTATTAAATAAAACAGTTCAAGAATTAATAGATGATAATTTATCATTAAATATTTCACCGGATGTATTATATATTATGTTCAATAAAGATATGTTCAATAATTGTAGACAAACTGTCAATATGTCGCGAATTGATAGTATGAAAATGACTGTTGAAAGCGATTACAATTTACCATTATTAGTAAATTGCGTATATAGTACTCCATATGGTTTAAATACCGAATGCGCACCAATTAGATTCTTTTCTAATTAATCATTTTTTTCGTTACAATATATAAAAATTATATTATATACATTATTAAATGGATCTTACAAGAGAAGAATTAATATTAGTAAATAAACGATACAAACAAATTATTGATAATTTACGCAATGATTCAGTTAGTGTGCATGAATACAATAAACTATTTCATGAACATCAAAAATCTCTTGATCAAATTAATACATTAATGATGAGGGAACAAGATGCAACTCAAACTATTGAAAAATTAGACAATATTATATATAATTTACGACAATCGAAATAATTGGTTAAACAATATATCGTATATAAAATTAATGCATCATAATATCGAAAGTGCCATAGTAAATTTAAAATATGATATCATAGATCTTGAACAATCTGACATTAATTATATTGAAGACATTGGTATTAAAAATGATAGAGCTACATTACGTAAATTAACTAATGACGATGAAATATATACATTAAAACAGACCATTAATGATAAACAACAGCAGATCAATCGTTATATTAAAGAATCTGATGCTAAAGGTGAGAGAATATCATTACGTAACATGACACAAATTAGTAAATTAGATTTAACACAATACATGGTAACATATATTGATGCAAATAGTGAATATTTTGTTAATGCTATTTTACACTTGAAATGTAAAAATGGCACTGATGAAATATCATATAAAGAAAATGTTATGTATGATAAATGTTATCATGTTAATGGTAATCATCACATCAATGATAATAAAGGAATTATATATAATGTTAAATACCATGTTTTACAAAATGATATTCCTAATTTTTTATACGATAATGCACAATATGTTACCATGAATAATAATTGTTGTTATATAGATCTTCCAGTAAGACTTTTTATTAGTTTTTAATTTTTTTATAAACTGTGACGCCGCGCAATTCCTCAATAATATTCACAATACATTTTTCCAAGTTGTTGAATAACATTTAATGGTATATCTTCCAAGAAAGTATTTTGTAATGTTCTAAATTGTTCAACTGTCATTAATGGCTTAACATGGTGATCAAACTTTGTGTAAAACGGATGCAATTCTTTATTCATTTCATCAATATAATCTAAATCCATATTGTCGAAATTACTTTTTTCAATATATCCATTGGGTAAGGACAGTTAGCATTTCCCATTGCAGAATAAAATTCATTAATAGTATCATCATCTGTATCAAATTGCATTACTTTCTTACCGACATGAACATAAGTATTTTCACTGACATGCAACAAAATAGTGTTACCGTCAAAAATACTATTACGGCCACCAGAAAATGTTGTCATTTTTGTTTCCGGACTTTTACCAATAAAAATACGTTCGCAATCGCCATCCATGATAATAAGAGAATATTGCCAAGCATTCTTCATATCATCATCATGATATTCTCTATCTTGCATAAATACTGTGGCATGATTACCATTCACCTTTACCATATATGGTCTATCGCCGTTAAAATGCGTAAAGTATGTTTGTTCTGTCATTAATAACTTTATACTATGGTCAAAAACATTAGATAATTTAATTTTTTAAAAAAATTGAATAATATATAACAGGATGATACTTGATAAATATTGTTAATGAATTTGGATTTCACATTATGGACATCAATGTATCGTGATAAAGATAATAAAGCTATTGATGCAATTGATTATAAATTAGAAGTTAAATATTGTTATAACGATTACATCATGGCTAAGGAATTGGATGTCTGTAAAACAACTCTAGATAATTATGAAAGTGATTTATGTAAAAATATAGCAAATTTATGTAAACAATGTCCTAAAGAGAAAATCTGTCAATTCAAATGTATTAAATATTTGGAAAAAAATTGATTTATTATATATGAAGACAATTTAATTTATTATATTTAATGCCTAAAAATACACGTTTATTTGAAAAGTTTTATGATGTTATGTATCCAGTCATGACAATTGGAATGTTTACATTTACAACAGTTGTAGATGCGGACAGAATATTAAATATATATAAATATGATCCACGTTTATATCACGAACCATTTTTTGGACAAGCTACACCACTTTATTCAAAACAAGAAGCTTTAATATATGGTGCAACAAAATATATGGTTTATAATATGGTGACGTCAGTAATGTGGCCTGTTACAATCATACCTGTTATGATGCCTCATATTATGTTATATTATGATACTAATTGAAGCTTTAATTTTAAATTTTCCACGGTCATTAATGCAACTTCTTTGCTATGTGTCTCTGCCATTAATTCTATTTTATTATTTAACATATCTATTTCGTATTTATGTTTAAGATCCATAGCTGTAATTTGTGCAATAATTTCAGTTTTATCACCTTCATAACTTTTACCAACTGTGTTATAATAAGATTGTAAATATTTTAAAGTATTTTTATCAGTACAAACCATTTCTTTTTCACTACCATATTCAAGATGTGATTCAGTACTAATAAAATGATCCTTGATGTCTTTTTCTGCTTTTGATAGATATGTTTTGTCAATATATGAATAGTATTTTAACATAAGATTTGAACCTTTGATATATTTATAATGAATCTGATGTTCTTTCAATCGTCTCTGTAAGTCCTTAGTGTAACCGTAAATAGAAATTACATCATCATCCAAGATTGATGAATCTAGGTTCATAGATTTACGTAATGATTTGCCTGTACCCAAAGTAATAAAATAAATTGATGCTATAGATCCAGTGTTTGCTTTCAATGATTGATTAAATTCTTTGATTGGTACACCAAGTATATCTGCTGCTAACTTTTTCTTTTCATTAACTGTGCCAAGTTGGATGGTGAATAGAGTTTTAGTTGCCCATTTAATAAATTTAGACACATTTCCTGATCTACTTGAGAACAGAACTTTTAATATACCTTCATATGTTAGATAGTAGTTTTTCTCTTTGTTATTACCCGGGATTATCTGTTCAAATTGTGTATAATGTTTCTTTTCATATTTTGAATCTTTTCTAAGTATAGTATCTTGTAATTTTTTAATATCAAATCTTTGTATAATATCCTTAAGATTGAAAAATATTTTGTCACACTCTCTAACACCTCTAGTTTCAATCTCTAGCACATTACCATCATCATCGCAAAACTTTTCTTTATCCTCCAACACAATTAAATCTGGCAAAGGAGGTAACACTTCTTTCTCGCTATTGATCTCGTTATTTAATTCATCATTATCTAAAATATACTGTCGTCTAATCATAATTTTGTCTAGCTTGATACTTTTGCCATTTGATTCTGACCATATATCATCTTTACAACGAGCATAAATATAATCTGGATGTTCTATTTTAAATGTTTTCATCATCTCTCTACCATTACGTATTCCTTTGCAGTATATTTTAGCATTCTTGATAATGTCTAAAGCATTATAGTAATATTTCTTGTTGATGTACACTTTATTCATTAATAGTAATATTGGTAATTGTTTAAGTGAATTCATATTTTAATAAAAAATTGAATTTAATAATTATATCAAATGTCATTAGAAATTCTTCTTTATTAATTACCATCATATAATGTCCACATGTAACACAAGTAGCTCTGGTCCAATGGACATGGATGAAGAGTTACCTAGTTATGAAATGTTCGAAGAATGGGCAAATGCAGTTAATGTGCCTGTTGCTGTCTGTATAGAACCTGTCATAGCTACATTAGTACCAAAAGCTGAACATTCACGAGCAACAAAAACAACTAGATGTGCAAAAGTTGTCAAAGAAAAAATATATAAAAAAGCAACAATACCCGCTGCAGTAAAAGAAAGAGTGTGGGATAAATATATTGGTGATACTATTGCCATAAGCAAATGCACATGCTGCAAAATAGCAGAAATACGCATGCGATCCTTTCACTGTGGTCATGTCAAATCCGAAGCCGAGGGTGGCAAATTGACCATAAGTAACATGCGACCAATTTGTCAAGGTTGTAATACTCGTATGCGCACCAAAAATATGCACGACTATATGTCCGAAATGGACTACGGATCGTTTGAGTAATTTATTTAACACAAAATCTGTAACTTTCTAATATACACATTACATTTCACATTTGTTTTCACTATAAATTGTACTACACAATGTTCCTTCATAGCAATAAAATCTATAAAAGTACACGTTTCATATATTTCTATATTATTATATGTATTATTAATTATATTTGCATTTAATACATTTAATTTAACATACCCATCGCTATAACCATTAAATAATACACGATATTTCTTACCTTTCCTAACTTTTACAATATCCATATTGAGTAAAGCATCACAATCACTACTTAATACATGATAATCGTGTTTAGAAACTAAATTTATTTTTTCAGTATAAATAGGATAATAACATTTTACATTTCTTTCAAATGTTTTAGAAGAATTTCTATTATAATAATACTCAAACGCTTCTCTACATACACTTTCGTCAAAAGGTGGTAAATTATTAATAGCGTTACATATTTCATCCACATCTAAACTTACTTTTATTGCATATTTCATGTCATGATTAAATATAAACGGTTTTTTCATAATTATACTTTCAATACCTGTCATAGGTTCACCATCATGAATCGTAAGTCTCAAATTACATTTTTTACTACTCATAAATTCTTCTATATTTTCTATAGATTGTGTATTATAAATAATATTTTCTCTTGCATTAGCCTTAATAAAGTCACTATTAAATCCACCATATTTATAAATATAAAACTTATGACTTGGCATTACTGTTGCAACTTTGACAATAAGGTCAAAACAATACCATTCTAGATTATTGCCCATGTAGCATGCCACTTTATTAGAACATTCAATATAATTTGGTATCATCATATTTGTTTTTAATGGTATGGAAAATATAGTTGTTTTTAATTTATGTAATGAATATATTTCATTCATATTTCTATGATTCAACGCACCACAAGTTACTTTAGACGATTTGAGATAACTTATAATTTCATACTTTAACAATTTATTAACTTTTTCATTATTAAGTTGTAAAATATCTGTTCCCGTAAATACAACTATTACTTTATCAAATAAATCAAATAATGATTTATATTTAGTCCAATGATGTGGTGAATACAAACCCAATAATATTAACATTTTATAAGATTGATGTTTTTTAATAGCATTATACTGTTTCTTCAATATATCATCTTTGCTGACAATTTGCATATTGAACGTATTGGCAAGTTTCTCTACTTCACCAGCGATAGACATGGATCCTATGAAAACATTGGAAAATATTTCACTTTTTAAACTTGGAATTAATTTATAATTTAATGATTCTTTAGAAACTTTTTCTATTTTTGGAAAACTTAATGTATATGATGATCCAATAGTTGGATTGGTACATAGTATCATTATATTATACATTCCTTTGACCAAAATGTTAATATGTACACTGAATATATTTTCGTGCGATTGTTCCATAACACTAATTTGTGTTTTACCAAATACAAATACTTTAATACTCAAATTTGTAGAAATATCAAAAGATAAAATATATTCTGCGATATCTAATGGTACAATAGTTTTAATACCAGGCGTACTTTTATCTTGTAAAACAGTAACAGTTAAGATGTTATCAGCCGTAATGTTACTTAATTGATTTGTTACCCAGTCCCTCAATATCATCGTATCTGAACAAACATGTATTATATTGTCATTATATGGTTCGTACTTTTCTTTTTGTTTTTCAAAAGATAAATTTGTATCATTGTTGAAAATAATATTATCTTTGATTTCTAATAAATTTTTCATAAATGTGTTATAATTATATTTCATTGTTAATAATTTATTACAATTTGACATTTTCATTAATATGGATTTATTATTGAGATAATATGTGATAATACGAGATATTTCATGATCAGACATGTATTCGGTTATAGAAATTATGTTATTATCAAATATTTCACGACCTTGTTTATTAATATTGCCACATGGTATGGCACCACATGCACCAATCTCAAAGTACTTTCGCACTAAATATGAAAAATTAGAAATACATGTTATAACAATCCAACTTTTATTTATTAAATCGGCTAATTCGTGTTCTACAGGCATTTTATTTATATTTGATGATCTAGGAATAATTTTAATACGATATGGTAATTTTGTAATTATTTCTTTCAATCTATTACGAAAAGGATATACAATTTCATTAGACCAACCGTACATCAAAATATCATATTCTTTATCAAGACGTTTATAACGAAATATATTTTCTGGTATATGATGTGTCATTAAATAAAATTGTTTAATTTGCGATGAATAATATTTAACCATATTATCAAATTCTGGACAATCGCATATTCCAATTATATATTCAATATTATTTCCTTTAAGAAATTGTAAAAAATTGTCTTTCAACATATTGTTTTCATAAATTGGTTTCAATGGAACACCAACATAAGAGGGTTGACAAGAGTTATCAAAATCATATGAATAATCATGTATATCATGACTTAATAATACCTTTTTAATGTGTTTAATTTTTGACAAGTATTTGAATAGTTTTAATCTATCTAATTTTGTTGTTCTAGTATTCAATGCTATACCATCAATAAAAATTAATTCATAATCAAAACTTTTTCTATATTCTAAATCTCGTAAATCTATGATATCAAAATTAGTGCTCAATACAGATTTCATATAGTATGAATTTAACATAATAGGATTAGTTTGTTTTAAATTATCGTCTACCAATGTTATAAATAGAAATTTATTCATTTCTGATAAACTTGGTTTTAATTTAAAAGCATTTTGTAATTCTAATAAAGTATTTGCATATAATATTTGGCATAAATGTGATTGTGCAATAATTTCGTAGGTTGAATGATTTGACTTTAATAAATTCGCCATGGGAGTTATCATATTGGTATCTGGTTCCTTAAATGAAAATGTAAAACAATTGGGATCATTATATGATATTGGAACAGAATCATCCATTATCATATCTTTAGATGCACCATCGATACCCGAATTTCTGTTTAGAGGAAAGACTTGCCAATTTAATGTATTTAACAATGTATATTTGAATGAGCGACCACATCCTACCACTCTCATTGAATCATTGTATGTAAATTTATATAAGAGCATTGCATCAACATCACCTACGTACCAAAAATTGGAACCAAAATATGATCCCTCATCAGATTTAAATTTATCGTAAATAACAGATGCAAAGTTTAATGATAAGAAATCATCAGAACCATTAATAATTATACCATGTGGATAAAATATTTTTCCAAACTCTGCACCAAATTGATATTTCTTTGACAATGGTTTATTTTCTACCCTAATAGGATAAATATTTTTATAATGAGATAATGTTTTGCAAAATTTTTCATCTTCATCATTTGAATATATGACAATAATATGTGTATCGGAATAATTTTGAAAAGTTAATAAATGTAAATTTTTTAATGTAACATCATGTCTACCGTACATTGGTACAAAAATAGTCATCGCAGTCCTAACATCATTATTAATATATTTTATTACAGATTTTTTAATTATTTCTTTTTTATCATGAAAATTATTAAAAATATAATCGATTTTTTCACAAATATAATCCATGTCATTTATCCAGGGAACAGCATTAGGTATTGAACTATTATGTAATACAGGTAATCCTAAAAGACCCATTTCTAAAACTGTGTTCGCATTACCATCATTCATACACAATCTTATACCTAGGAAACAAGATTGATAAAATGCAATCATATCCGTTTCATTAAAAGATATATCAGATCTAAATATAAATTCATACTTATCTTTTAATGTGTGTGCTATAGATCTACATAAAGTACAATTATACACTGTTTCATTTTGATTACCATCATATACATATATTCGTTTTACTCTATTATCACTTGTCACAATGCTTTTATATAATGGCATATTTACTAGAGAAAAGTTAATTACGGTATGTTCAAAAGGTAAGCGTTTACTCACAGATTCAGATATAGCAAAATGTTGGACATTGGATGGCATACGATGTATTATGTTGTTAACATTGGGCAATCGTCTATCAATATCCGAACCAGCCCATAAAACATACTTTTTACCTTTGAACTCTTTTAATGCTGTAATATCTAGTTCATTGTACATTCCAAAGAAAAGACAAAATTTATTATTTTCTTGAAAATCTGTCAAATTATATTTTTTTTTAATTTTTTTCTTAAAAAATAATATTTCTTTAGAAACTTTTACATTCCAAATATTTTTTTGATTAAAATATATGTCAATATCAGAATTTAATATTTCAGTTATTTCATTAAGTTTTACTTTTGATGTAAAATCAGATTGAATTATGTTATCTGTGACATCATTTACTTTGAATACGTATTGAGTCACTATATATTTTGTATTTTGAATTGGTACGCATGTCATTTGACTTAATGAAAAAACATTGTTATTTTTATTGAATTTATACATATGATAATCTATTTTATTTAGAAACTCATTGTTAAAACATCTACAGAAAACAATAGTGTTATCACCAATATCTTGTGACATTTTTAATTCATTATTCATGTTGCAATGTATAAATGTTTTTGATCCAATATTAGGATTATCATTTTGTATGCATTGTAAGATATATCGATAATCAATAATAAAATCATAATTAATTTCTATAACTTTTTCATAATCTTCTACCCTTATTGTGTCATATGCATCTTGATAACAATTTGATAAATATGTATAATTGTCTTCAATAAATGTTAAGCCGTAATCATTAAATAATGATTCATAAGTATTATCTTTGATAATAAAAACATAAGATGACTTGATACCATTTAATATAAGATGTTTAATTTGTTGCATTGCCATATTTTTATCGTTAATAAAAAGTATGATACAAATTTTCATAGTACAATATATGATTATTAAAAAAGTTGATATATTAACTTATTGTGAAATATTATTAATATTTTGTAATGAGTAAGTTCTTAAAGCTGTCGACTAGACTAATAAATGTACGTAATATTGAACGAATTGGTATACGTGAAGATTCGTTTAAAATACATGTCACAAATAATAGTGCAACTGGTTTTATGATATATGGTAGTGGATATTATAGTAACGATCCATTGAGCTATATTATTGATCGAGTTTTTGATCCAGAAGATTTTCGAACTGTGAAAAAGTTCATAAAAGAAAGTTAAAAAATTGATTTATTGATTTATACAATTATTAATAATAGTTATTAATGAATTCACACATGAATGTTAAACAAATTTTACAATATGGTATGGGAGCAAAGGTTATTGTAGTTGGAAAACTTATTCGTTTTAAAGTACAAAAGAAATTTATGTTTGGTGCAATTTGCGATGGTAGTGAATCTACTGGTCTACAATTTATCCATACATTTACAGATGAAGGCGAAGGTGAAGATTCGATAATGGAATTTGTCACTAATGCTGCGGTTGGTGCATCTATTATTATTAGTGGTGAAGTCATAGATAGTCCATCAAAAGGACAAACTGTTGAACTAAAGTTGGAAACATGTAAAGTGGTATGTGACATCAGAGAACCCGAACACTATTTGTATGGTAGTGCAATGTGTAAGAGAATGGGACCTGTGTTAATGGATGAACGATTAATTAATATTAGATCAGACACTTTTGAACGTTTTAATGATAAGACATTGCAAGCTATCTTTCGTATTCGTAGTGCTCTAAAGTTATCATTATATAAATTTTTTGCAGATGAGAATGGATTTGTTCAAGTTGATACACCAATCTTATCAAAGTCAGATTGTGAAGGTGCTGGTGAAACATATCAAGTTACAACAATGGATTTAAAAAATGTGCCATTGAAAGATGGAAATGTTGACTATAGTACTGATTTTTTTGGTGTTAAAGCCAACTTGACAGTATCTGGACAATTGGAAGCCGAAGCATTATGTAAATCATTACCTAAAGTTTTTACATTTGGACCAACATTTCGTGCAGAAAACTCAAATACTAGTCGACACTTATCAGAATTTTGGATGATAGAACCAGAATTTGTATGTGTTGATCCTGATTTGGAAAAACGATTTCACATATTAATGGATCTACAAGAAGACATGTTACAATTTGTCATCAAGTCAATTATGTCTACTAATCTTGATGATTTAACATATTTAGAAAAAGTTATCGAACCTGGTTTAATTGAAAGACTTGGTAAAATAGGAGGTGATCGATTTGCTCGTGTAACATATACGGAAGTTATCGAACTATTAAAAATAGCAACCGTCGAATTCGAAATTAAAGAGATTGTATGGGGAATGGATTTAAATTCTGATCATGAACGTTACATTTGTGAACAAGTATTTAAGAAACCAACATTTATTACTCACTATCCAAGAGATCTAAAATCATTCTATATGAAAATGGATGAAGGATGTAATCCTGATCAAATAACATGTCAAGCATGTGATCTCTTGGTACCTAATATTGGTGAATTATGCGGCGGATCATGTAGAGAAGATGATCCAGAAAAATTGATAGCAAATATGGTTAAAAAGGGTATGAATGTTTCTGATCTACAATGGTATGTGGATTTGCGATATGATGGATATTTACCATCTCAGGGGATGGGTATGGGCTTTGAGCGTTTAATTCGTTATGTCACTGGCATTAAATCCATTCGTGATGTTATTGCATTTCCAAGATATCAAAATCATATTTAATTTATAACTCTGATGTTTAATTATGATGTACCAAATAATGATAATTATAAATCATGTAGAACAACATTAAATGTTAATGATATTACACATATTGTTACAAATGACAAATCTTATGTTATTTATTATAAAGTATATAACAGACACATGCAAAACCCGGGTAAATTCCATGTTGGAGAATATATTATTGAACAAAGTAATCCAGATTATAATGTTGTCACCACCTTTTTATATCCTACTGCTGCGAGTGCCGTTACGAACATGTTGATAGTTCTTGATAGTTTTGAAAACTGTCAATTTTTTTATAACACGATGTTCTAAAGAACTCGAACGGGAAAAAGAGTCCTTAATAAAATACTCTATCTTGATAGTACTTTATTTTCGTAAATATTAATGGCCGAATTTATGTCTCTGTCAATAATAATTTTACATCTATCACAGTTATATGTTTTAGATGCACCTAAATTATCATTAATATTTCCACAAACACAACACGTTTTACTAGTCAAATATTCTGACACTTCAACAATATTGGCATTATATTTCGCAGCCATAGACTTTAGTTTCATACGAAATCTATAATGAGATAAAGTTAATAGTCTACGTTTAGTTGGTTTGTATAAATTTCCCGTAATATTAGAAACCATTTGTTTGGTACTTACCTTCCCAATAATAATTTCTTTATAATTTTTATATTTTTTCATGTCATACCAAGAGTGAGTTTTACAATCTTTGTATGATTTTACGTTACATGCCACTAATAACGATGGATAAATCGTGGACATTTTATTACTATGATTGTTATGGGGAAGAATATTTAGGTTTCTTCAGCATAATTGACCCTAGTTGAGCAATCTCACACTCGGCCACATTAGGGTTGTGAGAATTTTTTATTTCCTGTTCAAATTTATAACT
>Ga0233439_10002886_pt1 | contig 18653 bp, 9 predicted proteins | sample SI_123_September_6_FD_182713 | JGI IMG/M metagenome (GOLD analysis project Ga0233439, IMG submission 182713) | Seawater microbial communities from Saanich Inlet, British Columbia, Canada - SI_123_September2016_100_MG | ecosystem: Environmental > Aquatic > Marine > Inlet | place: Canada: British... | reverse complement strand
CAATGTCCCAAGTTCCTGTTAGGAGGGCGAACCCTTCGTTGTATAGGACGACGCCTGCAACTCTGTCGGTTCCTACGCCTTCGGTTTGGATTAGTTCTCCGTTTCTGTTTTTGTCTTTTAGCTTTCCGACGAGAGTTCCACTGACGTAGAAGTTCATTTCTACGGTGCCTTTTTTGATGGCTCTGCCGAAGACTATTGACGGAATGCTTATTAGGTTGACTGCTGCGCTTCCTGTGTAATAGCCAAAGTTGTAATACTCGCTCACTGTTCTGTAGTGATTGAGTGTGTTTTGCAGTGAGTTGAGGTGGTTCGCTGTGCCTGTTATGGTTGCGGCAGAGGAAGTTATGTATTCTCGCACGATGCTTGCTGTTTGTGGGTAGGAACTTGTTAATTTAGTGCCGTCTGCAATCAATGCAAAAGAGCTACTGGACATACTCTTGAAAGACAGTTTATCGCTGGACTTTGGAATATAAGGGTATGAGCCGATATTGCCTGAAGCTGCGCCACCATACAAGTCGATACTTGCAGATGAGTTGTTGAGGTAGACGTTTCCGTCGTAAACCACGAAGTCGTAACTTGGGTTCATCTCAAGAGTGTTGTGAAAAATGTCTGTATTTTTGAACTTCTTAAATGTCATTGCTCTTATAAATAGATGTCAGTCTGTATCTTTGCCGAAATGAACACCTAAATTCTTGAGATAAGCAGTCATAAGCATCTTTCGTTGTTCGTCAGTTTCCAAGTTGTACATTACCCAAGCGTATGATGCCTCTATGTTTTTTATTTCTTTATCAACGTTCTCCGATTCATTTTCAAGTAAACCGAGTTGTTCTTCGTCTGGTTCTGGAGTTTTTATTCCCAAGGCATTCGCGGTATCTACGAGGGCGAACCATTTGCCTGCTTCTGCTGCCTCTCTCGCTTTGAGGAATAGTTCTGTCTTTCTCTCTCGCTCGTAGTCGTCAAGTTTGGTGAGTTTGTCTGGGTGCGTCATTATTGCTATTTTTCTGAATAGTTTCTTGATGTGGTCGCTTTGCGTTTCGGCATCTTCTATGTTGAAATCGATGTCGTCTCTTCTGATGTCAACATCTGTTGTTTCATTATCCATCTCTGGATCTTCTATCTCTATTCCGTTTTCCTCGCAGAACTTCTTTGCGTATTCTTCGAAGTCCAGTTTTGCTTGTTGGAAAACTTCCTGTTGATAATCTATTTTAGCATATAAATACTTGACTTTCAAAAGAAGATTGTTATAATCTTTCACTTTGTCTCTTGTGAAGTATTAGAAGTCGAGGCGAACTCGTAGGGTAACCTCTGTATTTGGATCTTTCTTTAGTGGTTCTGATAACTTTGCTACTGCGAGAAGTTCGTTGTCTGAAGAGTATAATCCGACGGTAGTAGCATAAGATACTGGGTTGTCAGTTGTACTGTTCTTGACTCGGATTTGACTGCTTGAAAGATAAGTTGGGTTATTGCTGTAGTTGAACTCGTTGTGTGATGCTCGGCAGAAGTAAACAGTTGAGTTTAGTTCTACAGTATTGTTGAACGAGATGTCTACTAGACGGTTTCGGAAAGAATTTGCCATCACTTCGATGCTTGATCCAGTTGTTAAAGAGTCATAAGTTCCAGAACTATATCCTGGACCCATTGTGCCATCAAATATGGAACCCGTTAGGACTGCTACGCCTGCTTGATAATAGACTAGTCCTACGCCTGAAGCGGCGTTAGGTGTAGCAGATGAAGTATAGAGTATACCATATTCTCCCGCTGGAGAGTTTACTTTATAAGAGGTTGCTGCTCCGTGATCTTGAAGAGTCAGAGTGTCAGTTCTTGCCGCTGGGGTTCCTCCTGTAAGGAACGATGTAATGAAAGATCCCTTCTTTATTTCGTCTTTTGTTAGAAGGCGAGAGAAGTTTACGAAGATTGCTTCGTTGATTTTTGTTCCGCCTAGCGCAATGTCGCCATCTTGATCGAAGTTCTGGATACTTCCTGTTGCGTCGTAGCCGACGAGGACTTGTGCCATTTGGCTGTATACATTTAGTTTCTTTGAGTTCTGGACGCTTGCCGCTCCCGAGAGGGATGAGTTTGATGCGTATCCAGTTGTGATGTCAAAGATGTGGTTTGCCGATGAACTTAGATACGGATAATCGTATACACTCTCAAACATTCCGTGAGAATAAGTCTTGATATTTCCATCAGTGTAAGTTCCAGATGCGATAGTTCCAGTGAGAGGGATTGCTTCGTGAAGAAGAGTTCTCGTGCTTGTAACATCGTTTGCTGAGTTTAGTGTTTTGAAAGTTGTAGCCATTTTGTTATCCTTATTGCTTCTTCACGAATCTGACTGGTAAGTCAACTCGATATCCTGTAGTTACGCCTGTGATGCGGATTGTTGTGTCTATTTGATAAACAGCAGCGCCGAGAGTGGCAGTCGAGCCGAGTTGGGTGAAAAGATAAGTGCTTGAGTTCAAGTCAACGGAAGGAGCTACGAGGAACTGAAGTCTTCTGCCTCTTGGACCTGAGATAACTTCTCCGCTCATTGATGTGCCCGATTTTCCGAAGTAAGTCTTGTTCGTAGATGTTGACAAATAATATGTAGCAACATTGTCGTCATCTACGAATGAAGGTGTTGCCTGTGACGACCCTTTGGCGTCCCAAATGTTTCCAAATCTGTTGTCCATCTCTATCATAAACTGAGTTTCTACCAAGTCTGCGTCGAGAACGACGCTTGATCCGTCGCCTATAGCGTTGGATACTATTCCTTGATCCATAACTATTGGATTCTTTGTGTCTCCAATGCGGTAGCCGTTGATATAGTCGCCAGTTGCTGCTATTGTTGTATCTTCTACGGTTGTTTGATCAACTAATACTGTTAAGATATTATTAGTGGAGTTCGATTGAAGTCCAACTGTGGCGTTGTTTACAATTTGTGGAAGGTACAATAAGTTCGTTCTACTGATTGTTACCAACTTTGACTTCAACATGGAAGTATTGTTAGTGAACGCTTCAAGAACTGGCGTCTGTACTATCTCAATATCGTAGTATGCCGAACCACTTGCGTGATTCTTGTTGTATAGTTCGTAGTTGATTTCATCGTCACCAAGGGCAAATTTAGCTATTTTGAACGAGCCGTCGCCTTTAGCGAGTCTCATTCTGCCCGTGTCTGTTAATACTGCGTCGAGGATGATATCACCCGAGTTGTCAAGGAAAGCCATTTATTTTATTCTCCGTTTCGTTATAAATAGTATTGGATAGTAATAAACTACCAAATTTTAGTTGTTTTCATTTGTCTTGTTTGTTATATTGAGTCTTGCAAGTGAGATTTATGTCGAACTTCCTTCCTGTATGCTTGGAAGTCACTCGTAGTTTGAAGTTTTTCTCCCATACGTCGTGCTCTGCTTTGCCAAGAGTGACTATGCTATCGGGAATATCGAAGGCAGAAGCAATTATCATATCAGACTCTATGGAAGTGTCTTCCACATTTACCAATGATTGAATCATATTTGGATTGATTTTCAGAAATCTGCGGAATGTTCTTGTATTCATCGTCTTGTCTTCTATTGTCGGAAACTCATACACTGATGAAAGGAAGAACATCATTCCGTTGTTCTCCACTATCTCTACTTGGTATACTGGGGATGGGTTTGAGCGGTTGTCGTGTTGATCAATTGCTCTGAATGTGTAGTAGTATTTTTTATTTGTCTCGACTTTAGATTTCATTGACGCTGCCGCTGCGTCCTTATCGCCCAAAATGGCGTAGAGGTTTGTTCGGAAATCTTCGTATGACTTTGGAGCAACATCGGTTCTGTAAATCTCGAACCTTCCTGATGCGTCGTCATTGGCGAACCTTATTGGAGCATCCTCGTCAAGTCCTCGTGCTTCTCTGTATTTTTTGTAGAAGTCTGCGTCTGCGTCGGTTATTATTATGGGCATCTCCTCTATGTCGCCTGAGTTTCCACTTAGGTTTATGAGGAACTCGGTGAACACTCCCTTATATGGGACGAGTTCTACATTTGGTGGGAGTGGCGCTGCGTCCAGTAGTCGTGCGTTTTGCTTGAATATTGGTATGCGAACTATTTTGAGAGATGGCTTGTACGAAACTCCAATCGTTGCTCTAAGCATATCGCCCACTCCCTGTATTGGTTGATACCCTTCATTAATGGAACTTGTATATTCATAATCAGTTCCGATGATGAACTGGTGGGCAAAGATTTCGTAGGTATATTCTTTGTTGTATTTTACTTGTGTGTCAATATATCTTAGTAGTGTTAGTTTTTCCAAGTTTGGTATGAATGTTCTCTGAATAACTTGTGAATTGTCTGGAGATGTTTTTTCTATCTCATAAACGAGAGTTTCGTTGTATGCTTTCTTACCTTGCATAACATCTATATATGAACGTAAGTTATTGTTTTTTATTATATTTTGGATTTTGCCTGCCATTAGGAGCGCTCGCAGGGTGTCAAAAAATGATTTGCACCCCAACTCATCGGCACTTGGTTCTCCCATTACTGTTGTATTGGGTAGAGGATTGTAATAACTTATTTCTGGAGCGAGATATGTTGCCAGCCATGCTTCCATGTCAATAAGTTTTAAGTCTTTCATACTTAGTTCGTTGATGAATTGAAAATTGCCACTTTCCTCTTCTATTAACACCTCTTTAGATATAGCGAACTCTTTTATTGCCATTGTGTTGCTCATAGTCTCATACCTCTGTATACAAATATCTCTTCAACTTTACTTTGCCTTTACTCTCATGGACTTTAACCATGATATAAAAGTCGCCTGGATCGAACCTGATCGAAGATCCACTTCCATCGTCATCATAAAAGAAATTTTCATCTACCCATCCATTATTGAACAATGTATTGTCGTTGGCTTCAATATAGTCGTGAACTCTTTCTGCAAGATAGGCATCTTTCCACTCTTTAGACCCTTTAGGGAAGCTGTCCTTATCCAGAGTGGAGGAGAGGAAAACACCCCATGCTTCGGTTAGCTTTACGATCTCGGTCCTATCAATAGATCCATAATTGCCTCCGAATTCATATTCTATAGTTTTTCCATCGTGAATCCATTCATATGTTTTCTCTTCTTCAAAATCGACTGTTTGTGGTGCGTCATCTGGGTCCATTGTCGGGGCTTCTGTTTCAGTAACAGCAACGACATCCCCTTCACCCATTATAAGCCTAACTATGTCGTCAACCATTCCTACATCTTCTGCTTCGAACATCAAATCAGAAGCGTTGCTTGTGTCTACTTCGATGTTTATATTCATCGGGAATAGGTTTTCTCGGTTTGCATACGCCATTAGTATTTCGAATGCGCTAGTTGTTGCACTGTCGCCACTTTCAATATCTTCCCTAGTGGAATCTATAATATTTTCCTCGCTCACAACACTGTCAAGTATTGCTACATTTTCATAGTTTTCTGCTATTCTATTCATCTCATCTTGACTGGAAAAGACATCTTCTATCCATTGTCGGAAATATCCCTGCGGCAACTCATCAGTATTCGCAGTATCACTCTCGCCTCTTTGGACTTCTGTATAAAGATGTGGGAGGGAATTTTCAGGAACAGTTGTTGCCGCTATTTTCTCTTCGTATGATTTGGCGAAGAAATCGTAATCTGACTCAACATCTGCTACGCTGACGGCATTTGATATGTTTGCGAACATTTCTAGTTCTTTCTTTGAGAATGGAGTGTTCATTTCGAATGCGTGATCTGAAAATGCCTGTCCCACTGGAACTAATGGCGAGGGGCGGGAGAACTCTTTTACATCTCCCTTATAATAATCTCCACCTTTTATAAATACTTTCCACACTCCGTCGTTTGGGAATACAATGTTACTGCCAAGTATAGTAAAAGAAGTATGAGTCTCCTCCAATCCTATTGTTTTGCCACTTTCCTGATTCAACGTTACACCTATATTAGCCTCGTCGCCCAATAAAACATATGACAATGGCGGGTGCTTCATTGCCGCTTCGCTTGTGAGAGTCCAGTACAATCCCGTATCTGCCCTAAAAGTGTCTGCAATGTCCTCGTTTCTAACTTCGGGGAGGGAATCAAGTGATATTGATAATTTTGAAAATGCTTCATTTTCTACTACCGACAGTTTCTTACCTAAACTAACCTTGTCTTGATCTACATAATCCTCAGTGACACCAAAATAATCACTGGATGACATATTTGTCTCCACTCCTTCGGGACTAATTATTGTCACTGTTCCATCAACATTGACGGTGACGATAGTGCCGTCGGTGTAAACAGTAGTTTCCGAACCGTCGGCATTGATTGTAGTTATTGATCCGTCGGCATTGACTGTGGTTGATGACGAGTCTTCTTGCCCTTCGGTAACTACAATTCCATCATCGCATTTTATTATTGCCATTATTTCCACTCCATTACGAAGAATGCGTTTGCCCATTCAGAACCATTGCCGCTGCCTAGTTTAGCCAATGCGAAGGAACCTTTCTTACCACTTAACTCTCCGAAAGACTTCCATTTGAGAGATCCTAACATAGGTGTGGAGTCTTCTGTCGAACACATCTCCACTTCAGACTCTTCTGTTGCGACGAGCACCATTGTCTGCGGCATTGAAATGCCTATCCCTGAGTCCAATACGCCTCCTGTTGTGATTTCTTTGGGCATTACTTTTGTAATCTTGTCGGCAGGTGCTTGGAAACTATTTACAGAGGATAGTTTTGGTGTCATTGACAACACTGCTGTGTTTATGTCATCTGTACTTACGAGGTTTGCTATCGAAACTGTTGATAAATCTATTGGACTTAAATCGTCTTTTAATAGCCCACCTACACTCGCAGCAGATGAATCAATGTATTTTGCTGAGCTTATCGTCTCTTGCACTGATGTGTTCTCTTCGGTAGTTTCTGATATCGGATTTATTGTGAAAGTGACGCCTCTTGTCTCAAGCAACTCCAGCGACGTCATTGGTGTTTCTAAATAAGTAGTTTCTGGTTTACTGCTTTTAACCTCTGTACTGGAATAAGTATTTAATCCTCCGCCTATTCTGCCTTTTCCTTTGAAATAATCAACGTATTTGTTGTCTTTGCATTCAACACTTACAGTGTCACTAAACGAATGTCTTATTTCTACCGTTGGAGTGTTGGCGAAACCAGAGTTTGCTGATTTGTTTGCCGTGCTAGATGGCGAAGCTCCCGTCCCTGTCTTGGATATCAGTCCTTCAACCTTACTTGTGACAGTGTTTAAGCGCTTTTGAAAAGCCCCTATGCTCTCTTTTGTTGCCACATTGGAAGCAATGAGAGATGATGCTCGTTTATATTCTGTATTAATGTTTTCTAGGTTCTGAAAATATGAGAGGGCATTGACATATGTCTTAGACATCCTATCGATTGATGTCTCTCTTATTGATATTTTTGCTCTCCGTCTTTTTGAGTCGTAGTTCTTTGGTATATCGAGAAGGGCGAGATAATTAGATACATCGTCACTTGTTTTATACAGTTTTTTGAGGAGCTTGTTTATTGTCGGGATAAATCCGTCTATTGTGGAGATAGAAAGTTTATATTGATATGTTCCTGCTGTCTGTTTAGACAAGTCAGTGTCTGATGCTGTTAGGTATTTTATGCCGCTCGTTCCTCCAGATATAGCTAGTGGGACTTCCTTCATCTCATTTATTGACCCTATCACTGGTTTGGAAATTGTTTCGTTAGTAAACACTTCTGGCATCAATGGACTGCCGAGGGTGTTTAGAGACAGTCTTTTCTTTACTTGATGGCGAGTTATATTGAATGATAGTATTTCGCTGTTTGCTGCGATTTGTCTTTTGGCGACATCAGTCATATCTGCTATGAGGGCGGAGTATGCCGAGTTGTCTATCATTAGTCGATTCATATCTACGCCGAAGATGAAGTCTGCGTTGCCATAAGCATCTTTGGTTATCATTAGATCGGTAAAGTGTGAGTTAGATTTTGTCATGTTAGTTACGCCCTAGCTTCTCTGTTATTGATTTTGCTGTTTCTAGCACCTTATCTTCAAGAATGCTTGGCTTTTCAAAACCATCGTCAGAATCTTCGAGAAAAAATCCAGTATCGCACAGAGATTCTGACGATGCTCCTTCGAAGGTTGCTTTTTTCACAGTAGTCTTTCTTTCATCGACAACTAAATTTGATTGATTGGGATTTTGGAATATATATGTTGTTGTCACTTTTCCCTTCATATTGTAGTATTCCTCTGGAATAGTAATATTGTAGTCTTCTGACATCAGTTGCGTGTCTATTAATATGTATGTTTCGCACCATATGTCTGTGAACGAATTCCACCAATTAAAGGACATGGTTTCGAAAAGATCTATATCGAAGTCTACTATTCCAGATGACACATCTGTCGCATCTATTACCTTCGTACTTCTGATTGTACCATTACTGTCATCATCTATATAAACAAAACATACTGCTCTAATATAACCAGACAACTCTTCGTCTTTTAGAAGAGTGGTTAAATTTTTGACGTCTGCTGAGATTTCTATTTTTGACGTGTCGCCTTCCGATGAAACTGCCAAAGTTCCTCGTAGAGTAAAACGGTATGGAACGACGCTTGGCAATGCTTTACAAGTCATATCTAATCCCCACACTCTGTGTCAGTTTCTTTTTGAGAATACGGACTTAGATATTGATAGTTTGGAGAAGAACTATCACCCAAATATTGACTGTTTATTCCATCGCCAGGTCGGGCAAAATCTTTGAAAGCGTATTTGTATATTTCTTTATCGGCGTTTATAAGTCTATTTCTCATTATATCTGAACTTATCTCGCCATCAAGTTCCAAATCGAAATAGTATTCTACGAATGTTGAGTCTATTTCTACATCGTCTCCTTCAATTGCTTCGATAAGAATGTCGTTTACTATTAGTATTGGTTCTTTTTTAAATACCATTGGTATGAGTTTTTCGGTAGCAATGTTATCAACTGTTTCTGTCTCAACTTCAAAAACCTCGACTTCAAAGTTATCATTGCCCATTGGAGCATTGTCTTCAACTATTTGTAATATCAAGTAGTCTTTATCGACAGAGAATGAACTTCCGTCTGGAAGCACTTCTGAAATATAAGAAATATCAACCCCTTGTAAAGTATTTGGTTCTGCGCCATCCGCCAATCCGAGAGATATTTCTTCCAATTCACTTTCAGTAAGTGCGCTATTCAATTCCACTGGGGTTATATAATATGTCACCTCTGCACCTATTTGAGGTATTTCTTGGACTATTGACGATGCGCTAGATGTTATAACTGATGTAGTGCTTCCTGTCAACAATGTTCCGCCGAGCGTATTTATGTTCCACGATGGTATCTTGTCCGAACCGAGGTTTGATGTGGCGAGGGGGCGGGAGACTACCTCTGTCCTCTCTTTGATGTCTTGGAAGTCTGACGCTTTTGATTGCATTGCGTCTACGGATACGAAGTTATGTTGTGTTTTTAGAGTTGGAGTGTCTGATTGTATTCTTACTCTCGCCTCATTTTGTAGTTCCGCAGAAGAGCTATTAGAAAATTGACGGTCGTAGATAACGTTGTCGTCGTGGAGGGTGTAATACGCAGGGTTCAGTTTTCCAATTGATAGTAGATACTTGCCATACTGGGTTAGCTGTAAGTCTAAGACTTCTTCTTTCTTGTTAAAAAATTCCATGCTGTATTAAATAGGTTTCCTTGAGGTTTATTATAGATTTGATGTTTTCTTGGCGTTGGGATTCAAGTCTTCTAAGTTCACTTCGCCAGCCCCTTTCGCGTTGACTACACCATCTACAGTAAAAGAACTAACATCGTTTGGATCTGCGAGAGGAGTTGATGCTAATACACCTTCTTGAGTTAAGTCATTGCCTGCTGCTTGACTCCGACTGGCGACTGTAGCGAATGTACCGAAGTCCGTTACTTTGTTTTTTGTGAACTCTATCTCTTCGTCTATTTTTACCAACTCTACAAGAGAGAAGAAGTCGTATGGCCAATTGTAGTTGTATTCTCCTGATGTAGATTTCAAAACTCCATCGAAACCTGCCTTTGGAAGGGCGGTGTTTATGCCACCTATCTCGTTGAGCGACGGATTAGTCGCCACTGATTTATCCCAGTAGTTCGTTTGCGCCTTTTGTTTTACTTTGAAAATCATCCACTGAAGTTTAGCGTTTGGTTTTTCCAAAAGTTCTCCGCTGGCAAGGGAATGAGTTATTTGCTTCTCTTGCATTATCTCAGAAGAGTCAAGCGGTGCTGCTTCGTCGAATGCCCTTCCAATGCGTGGGGGTAAGTTCTGCCAGATATCAACCAAGTCCTGTTGGTTTAGCTGATGCTCAAACTCAAAGATATACATTGCGAATGGCTTAACTTCTTTTGGATATTTTATAAAGTCCATACTTGGTGGAAATACATATCTTCCCATCGAGTCTACCATTTTAGATACCGAATCGCTCATCGTGTCTCCGACAGTTACATCAAAGAATTGACGAGAGTTGTCAACTTCAATAAACGGCACTGCGACGACTGCCTCTCTAATAATTTTCGATGTTGCAGTTTTCCCTAGTTTTTCAGATGACAGTGAGAATCCAACTAAGTCGGCTAAAGATTCCCTGTTGTCGGCGATAGGGTTGTCAATCTGTAAATATATTCCCTCTTCGGATGTTGGAACTCTGCCGTGCTGGTGCCACATCCCAAATGGGCGAGTAAACTCTCCGCCTTGGCAAATATCAGTGTCAGTGATTGGTGTTGCAGAAGCGGATGCGTCGATAAAGTTGAGTATTGGTGTCTCGAATTTTGTCTGAATACACCACCTACTTTCCTGAGTTGTAAGATTTACCCCTTCGTATTTTAGCAAATCCTGAAGCCCGACAGTTGAACCAAATAGGTTTACGGAAGCAGATACTTGAACTGCGTTATTGTTTATCTGAACTGTTCCGTTTTGTGCTCCCTGCGTTCCAGCGGAACCACTACTCCAATCTGCATATCTCGTGTATGACACTTCAGAACCCGATAGTATTTGCTCAAGAGTGTATCTCTTTGTTTCGTCTGGAATAAACGTTATTGTCGCATTGGCAGATCCGTCATAATATGGCGGAGTAAATGGAGCATTGTATCCATGTAAGGAACCGCCTTGGCGAATTCCAGCATTTGGATTTCCGCTTGATGGTGGACCAAATGCCGAGGGGCGAGAATACATGCTTATAGTTTCTTGTCCAGTTTGAATTTGTGGGCGATTTCCATCTGTGTCGGGTTGATTTACTGATTTTCGTATTATAACCCTCATCGAGTATACAGTATCCTTGACTGCAACATTAAAGTTTTCTTCAGTATCTGAAAAGAATGATGTAAATGTTCCGTTTTTCAAGAAAAACTCTGGTGTTTCTGCCAAGAAGTTGTTCATTGATAGTTTGTATCTGTCGTCACCATCTCCATTCCAAGACGCAGTGGCATTGATAGAGCACGATGGATGTGGTTCCATATCACATAATGTGATATCTGTTAAATACGCCTGTGGCTCCAGCGCTGCTTCGAATGGAACTCTGTAGTCAAAATTATCTTTTGATATACTCCAATCCTCTAGGTCTGCCGAAGATGAGACGGCGTATGTTTCAGTCATAACAGGAAAGTCAACTGCTATTCCTGATTTGATTGTATTATAAACGATACCTGGTGCAAACATTGGTGTCAGAAATGGGCGAAATGCTGCTTTCTCTGATGCGGCGATGACTGGTGAAGTGGCGCCATTCATAACTACTCTGCTACCATAAGACGACGAGAATAATGTCGCCATTTGAACTGTTCTTGCTGCTGGATAGAATCCATCATATGGAAGGAGTTTTAGTAGCGCCTTGCAGTTGACTGTTATATCCGTTGCTTTCATTCCTGATTGTTGTTCAGCATCGCTCTCAACTACATCAAAGTATTTCATGAAATCTGAGTGACTATATATTGTATAGAAGTTATCAACGTCAGACGATGATGCGGAAAGGGCACCTGTGATGTTAAATAGTGCCGAATCTTCAAACGGATTGACTCCATTTATTAAATAATCCTCCATTCTGTCGCTCATTCTATATTCTGGCACTATGGAATAATCCTTGCCTTTGAGTCTCATATTCTCTACGTATTCTCCATATGAGTCGTAGAATGGTGTCTTGCCAGATTGAGTTCCTGCATCCCACGGAGCATCGCCTGAGAAAGGTATCAAAGCTGAATTTCGTGCGGCAGTTCCTGTGATGAATGATGAATAAGCAAGGGCAGAAGAACCAGTTGTATTGGTATGGCGTCTTGTGTATGTCGGCGCAGCTACGATAACTGCGATACCTGCTGAACCCGAGGAAGCTACACAATCTACTGATCCTGTACGGCGACTATGAACCGTGTTATAACAGTTTTGAAGAACGCCTTCTGTTCCTGCTCCATCGTTCGCCACTTGGACTAAACCATTTGGATCAAGGCGTCCATCAAGATGCCACATGCTTTGAGATGCTATGGCACGCCCCATCACGTTTACTACATCTGTTTCTGCCCTATCGCTTCGTTCGTCACGCCAGAACGGACATACATACTCAGTTCTGCTTCGTATTTTATGAAGATAAGTGTTGATTGCTGCGGGGTAGACGGTTTCTGTGTATTTAATACTTTTCAAGTCTCCGACTAATGTTCCGTCTGAGAGTGAACCTAATACTAAATCTGCTCCGCTCTCGCCATAGTTGTGCAAGTTGAGGTTCATGTCGAGTTTAGAGTTCGTGAAGTGAGACTTTTCGTTGGCATATGATGCGTTGATAGTTACTGATTGTACCTTTCCGCCTATCTCCATGTCAACTTGTAGTTTCAATGGAGCGTATCTTTGAGTTATCGCTGGTTCTCTGTAACTGAGAACTGATCTGTCTGTTGTGACATTATATTGATCTAGGATTCCGAATATGTCGCCATTGTTTGTTGGAGTTGGGCTCCACTTGTATCCGAGGTATCCAGACTTTCTGCGAGTTACTTCTCTTGTAGTCTCTGGGTTTATTATTGATACTGTATTGTTCTCGCGCATATTTCTAACGAGAGGGTGGTATCGGTTGTCTATTTGCTTCCAAGAAGGGTATCCGTATGCGCCGTTGCGATGAAGCATTAGGGCGTTGAATGCAGTTGGCAAGTTCGTGGTGCCGATGAATGTTCCACCAGGAGCATCAGCAAGAGTGCCATTAGGGGCAGTTCGATAATCATCAAGAATCGAGGAGGAGAGAATATTGAATTCATCTCCTACCTTGTCGTAAATCGTTGCGTTTATTCCAACGAAGTCGATACGTGAACCAGCACCAGCGCCGTGAGTAGTTGTAGAGTCCGATGACGATATGAATGTTATTGCTGCGTCGAATCCATTTGAACCCGATACTTCTCCTGATTTTGGAGCATGTCCGAAAGCGGTAGAGCCTTCCAATAGAGAGGCGGTAATCCAAGAGTATTGGGAGTCGTTTTGCGGGATGGCGTGCTGAATGTTCCAGTTGTCATAAGATGAGCCTGTCGTGTATGAACCTTCCTCTCCTTCCATTCTCAACAAAGCGTTTCTGTTTATCTTGTGGAATGACGGAGAAGTAACATAAGTGGTTGACGGGATAGTGGTGCCGTATGTGGCGTCAGAACCGAATGGACCTGCGTGCAATGAGATTAGAGTTCTTAGCCCTCGTCGGTGTCCGAGGTGATCGGAGACGCTGATTGCTCCACCTGCCTGTGAAGATAAGTCTTCGCCTGAACCTGAACCTAATACGGAAAGGTTTCTCCAAGGGAGGGCGTTGTAGACTGATTTCTCTGCCGCCATTACATCAAGGAAGCCGAGTGAGTTTATCTCTGGACCACCTGGTGCTGAGAAGCGTTCCACTATTACTGCCTTTTGGATGGTTTCGTCTGGGAGTGCCCTGTCGGGGAGAGGGAATACTGTTCTGTTTGCTGTTACGACTGCCTGATAGGGAGCATAAAAATCAGACAACCTGCGCTGCGCTTTTATTGCTTCCGTTGCTCCTGCGGACTCTGGTGCGGCGAGGAATGTATTTCCTCGTGAGTATGCCGTAATGTTTGTCCTGACTCCAACCAATGTATGGACATTTGTTGTTTGAGGGAAGTCTGTGGCGTATTTCTCTGGGAGGAGAGAACCTGTGTAGTCTCCTAACCAAAGGTTGTTTGTGCTTCGTCCAGATGTCTGGACTATTTCGTAAGTCTTGTTGTAGTTTGCGAGAACTCCGTCTGCTTGCTTTATGTTTCTGATGTTGACGGGGCGTTTTGCTGTCTCTTCTCGGAAGAACCACGCTCTTTCACGAGTTGGATCGGGGTATGGACCACCGTAGTCTGGACCTGTGAGTCCCATTGACGCCGTGTTTATTAGAAGTCTCCAACTCTCAGGGCGGTTGTATTGGTTGTCAGTTCCGTCGTTTAGTGTTACGTGGCGTGATTGATGCCCACCTACGTTCGCTTCGGTGAATGGACTCTGCATTGGAACTTCTGCGACATCTCCGTAGGAGTCATTGTGTAAGTTTGTTATTTGGACGCCTGCGTGGAATCCGCTTTGGACTTGGGTGTTGTATCCACCTAGTCCCGCTGACGCGCTGTAAATGTTGAATGGTGCCGCTATTTCGCCTGTTATGCCGTCAGTTATGCCTGAGTCGTATGTTCTTCCGTCTCTGGTTCCGAATGAGACTTTCCTCTTTGCTGGAATGTCGTCGTTGCAATCTGGCAGTGATTTTACATCTGCCCCTTCCATATATAAAACATTCTTTGGAAGTCCTATGCTTGTCTTAGGACCATGTGGGTAGTTTATTCCACGATACAAGTCCGTTTTCTTTGCTGACGAGTAGTTTACTCCACCTCGGATTGCTGGGTTTATCTCCACACTGTCTCGCTGCGGTGTTGTGTAACTTCTGTTTGTGGCTTGGAGCTTGGCGTTTAGTATTGCTGTTCTGCTTGCGTCTACTCCTGCGTCTCCGCTACTTATTGGAGCGTTTGTTCTCTCGGCAAAGTCGTTCCAGTATTCGCAGTTCTCGTTTTCTAAGTTTGTGATGGGGCGATGGGCGTGTTTCCAAGATGGGAGAGCAGTTGTGTTCTCTGCTCCACCTTCTGTTGATGCGTGTCTGGTTAGTGTCGGGAACTTGTTCCAGTATTTGTTTCGCTCAAGGATGTGACTTTCGACAATGTTGTCGATGCCGTCGCTATGTCTCGCAGATGCTGGTGTGAGTTGCATAAGCATCTCTTCGAGCGTTGCGTCTATCCACTTGTAGTAGTTGACGAACTTGTCTAAGTCTGGCGTGTTGCCGACTCTCTCGAAGAAGAACTGACGGATGTGTTTCAGTCCCTTGTATTCTTGGCGGTATCTGTTCTTTGGTTCTCCGACTAAGTTGTTGAAATCAACGATAGAGCCGAAGTAATTGATAATCTCGTCAGAAATGACTTGATACATACTCTTCTCGAACGCATAGTAAGTGCTTGTCGGACGAGTTTCCTTCGTGAACACCTCTGTCTCTTCTTGCGAGAGGACTCGGATGTTATCGTCTCCGAATACCATCTCTGGGAGTTGTTGCTTTGATGCGTGGAGGTATTGGTTCTCGACGACATCTGTGCTGCTTACTGGGAACTCGTCACCTCGTCCAGTGTGTTGCATTTTCAGTATGTTGCCTAGCCATCCGTAGCGGGATGAGTCGGCGACTGAACCAGATGAGATGTCGCTTACTACAAACTCCCCAGATGCGTCGGATGTCGTTACTCCGTCGAAGTCCCAGAAGAGTGCGAGAGTTTCTATCTCGGGAACTTCCAAGTCGGGCAAATCTGATTCTAATAGGTATGCTCCTCGGTTTGGACGAGGATGTCCGAAGTTGCTTGGGTCTAATGCGTGGTATTTGATGGCGGAATCGTCAAGATAGTCCATCCAGTATCGGAGTGAGGTTGTTTTTACATCACTACTCTGTAGCACGCTGCCCGTGTAGTTCGTTCTGTGGGCACCTACAAAAAGACGCTTTGGTGCTGTTAGGAAACTTTCTGCGAGCGTCTTAGAAACGCTGCCAGAGAGAGAAAACTCGTTCATCTTTCTGTCGGCGATGTAGTTGACTCCGTAGAACTCAACGGTATAGTCGTTAGACGCAGACAATGTTCCGCTGGCGAACGAGTGAGGGTAGCCGTGTGGTTTTAGTCTTACGGCAAAGTTCCACTTGGAGTTGTTGTATGTGTCGAGGTAGTAGTCGGTTTCTATTTCGCCGAGAACTGATGACGACATGACGAACTTGGCGTCTTTTGAATATAAAGTGTCTCTTGCTGCGAATACTTGGAACTCTGCGTCATCTGACGATGCCCAAGTCATATCTGCGGCGTCGGCGTCGTTTGCCGTGTGCATACCGAATAGGGATGCTGATAAATGTGGGAACTCTTGTGTATCTGCGTTTGCTTCGGCGGAGTCTATCTTCTTTGGGAAGACGACTTCCGTCTCTATGGTTATTGGGAAACCATCTTCGTATGCATCAGTGCCTGAGCCTGAGATGAAGGAGACTGTGTTACTATCGCCTGATGAAGAGTTCTGATAGACTGTTCCGCCGAATCTGTCAACGTGGTTGAAGTTGACTGCTTTTGTTTTGTGGGAGTCTGTTCTGTATTTAGTCTCGAACTTGTATGTGCTGTTGTCTGCGTAAGAGTTTATTCTTATGAGACTGTCGTCAACTCCGAAGCATCGTATCAAGTTTCTGAACGCTTTCTCAGTTCCTTTGGACTTGTAGATGTCTGTTAGGTTGTTGAAAATGTTGTTGTAAATGAGGTTTTTGACATCGTGGATGTCTTTTTCGTATTCTTGTGTCTCGGACCTATTTGCGTAGTATTCGAGGACGCTGCTGTTTGAGAATAGTTCTGGTGCCGTTAGTCCGTGTGAGCGTAGTGCTGTCTGGGCGTATGGATATGGCTTGTATAGTTCGCCTTGTGCGCTGCTACTTGGGTAGGATGCGACATTTAGCTTAGGCAATTCGCCTATTAATAAGTCTGTGTTGTCGAAGTAACTTCCCATTATTTGGGTTAGTATCTTTAAGTCTCCTCTGTCTCCATTTCCTTCGTCTTCGTCTATTATCCAAGACGGCATAGTGTAGAATAGAGATGAGTTGTTCTCGTAATCCCATACGGAACCTGAAAGTTGTAGTTCGGTTGCGAGGGCGGTGATGTCTGGGTGTGAAGAGTAGACGATAGGATCTTGATCTTCCGTTCCTGCCGAAGCCGAGACAATAGCGGAACCAGTATTTCTAGCAGATGAACCTGGATACCCTGTCCAAGTTCCGTTTGAGATGCGTCCTGAATAGTCTAATATGGATGCGTCGGTTGTATCGTTGGTTGTTATGCCCTCGTTGAACTTGTAGTATACACCCAAGTCAAGGTTGGCGGCGTCGGTGTTTGTTCCTCCGCCGAGGTTTGAGGTGAACCAGTAGCGTCCTATCTCTTTTGATGTCCTGCGAGTTTTCCAGAAGCGGAACTCGTCAAGTGAGCCAGATAGTTTACCAGAACCTGCTGGTGCTGTTGAGCCTGACGGAAGTGTTATGAGGGCACCGAGGCGGGCTTCTATCGGGTTTAGTATCTCGCCGATGTTTGAACCTGTGGTGAGTGTATCGTTTAGCGTTCCGTTTTGATAGAACTTTGTAACGATATCGCCAGTTGAGCCGCTTGCGAAACTGAAAGCGCAGTGTTTCCAACTGGATAGCGTGTCTTGGTCAAGCCCTGAACCTATCGACTCTTGTGAATATCCTGTTGTTCCAGACATAACGGTGACGAGGAACGGAGAACCTGAACCTGTTGTCTCTATTCTTATACGTCCGTAGTCTGCGCTTGATGAAATCTCTCCGTTCCATAAGTCGAAGATGACTTGTTTTTCGGTTACTGTAGATGCGATAGATCCTGTTTGTAGCCAGAACTCTACCGTTACGCCTTCGTCTATGTCGCATTTGAGGTTTGACTCTCTTGTTGCGTCAACTGCGCCCGCTGATGAGGTTATAGTATCGTCCCAGACATTTGACTTTGAGTCAAAGACTTCTTTGAGCGTTACGCCGTTGAGCGAGTCGTAAGTTGTGTGAGGTCCACCTTGGAATGAGATGTATTCGTCAGTGGTTGTAGTTCCATATCCATCTATCAATCCGCTTCCGCTTGGAGCATATCCGTCACTGGTTAGTGTTACATAACCTGTTGTTTTGGGGTAGCGGTTGTCGAAGATGTAAGTGTCTAGGAGAGTTGAGTTGTTTTTCCACTCTAACTTTTCTTTTAGAGAGCCATCATAAGGATATTCGTTATATATCCACTTGAGAGCTTGATCGTAGTATTCTTGTGCCGAGCCGTATTTGGCGAAGTTCTCTGGTTTGCTGAAGTCTACGTGAGGCTCAACTCTGTTGGCGTCTTCGAGGAACTCTGCGACGTATTCTGAGGACTCTACATCTAATCCAGAAAGGTTTTTTGAGGATACAACTTGATTTGCCCTCTTGTCTTCGTTAGACATATTATTCCTCTACTCTAAACTTGAATACGTCTGGGTATTCGTTCCATGCTCCTGCTCCACCGTCGTAGAACGCAAACTTGATTCCGTATCCATATCCTGCTTCGAGCATCGACATGTCTAAATCGAAATAGTTTCCTGTAGAATCAAACGACATTTGAGTATGCAAATCACTTCCTGTTCCAAATGCGACGACATCTAAGTCGTCA
>Ga0233439_10002882_pt1 | contig 18677 bp, 17 predicted proteins | sample SI_123_September_6_FD_182713 | JGI IMG/M metagenome (GOLD analysis project Ga0233439, IMG submission 182713) | Seawater microbial communities from Saanich Inlet, British Columbia, Canada - SI_123_September2016_100_MG | ecosystem: Environmental > Aquatic > Marine > Inlet | place: Canada: British... | reverse complement strand
TTCTAGAGCCGTGGAAGAATATGGCTACAGGCGGCGGGCAAGGTTGGGCTGGCCGCGTCAAGGCAGTCGGTGACTACGGAAAAAGTTGGCTACCGGGTGTTACGGAAGGCAGTGCAGCCGGTAAAGCGTCTTTAAATGCTGCAAACGCTGGAAAAGCTGTTCACGCCACTGCTCGAGGCGGCAGGATTTTGAATACTCTTAATGCTGCCAGAGCCGCTGGTGCAGCAGGCGGAGCTGCTGGAACTACGGCAGCTGGTATCGCAACAGCATTGCCAGCCGTAGGTGTGTTTTCTGCGGGCAATGCTGCCTTGGAGCTCGTCGACGCGGCTGGAGCCTTACCGCAGTGGGCGGGCGGTACCGGTTTTCTTGCACCTAAGTCCTGGGGTGGATCGGGCACGGATGCTTTTGGCTGGGACCAGAAAGGTTTTGAGCGGCAAACAATGAACCAAGGTGCCTTGGGTAACTTTGGCAGCGGAATGATGAATCCGTTGAAAGCCACGGGCGAGATTGCCAAGGGTGTAGGGGAGCTAGGTTCAAGTGCCTACGACGCTGTGACGGACGCTAAAGGGCGGGCCACTAAGAAAAATATAAGTGACACACAAGCCTTACATCGATCGGAAGCGGCAAACCTCGGACAGCAAGCCGCTAAGTTGCAGCAGTCGGGTAACCTGGCTGACCCTGCGGTTAAGGCCCAGTACGACGAGTTGCTCGCCAAGGCGAACGATGCCAAGCAACAGGCCTTAGCCATAGCAGATGAAACCGCAGATTGGAATCTGGGTAACCAGCACTACTTCGGCAGCGGGGGACATAAATTCCGCGATGCTATGCAGAGTTCCGGGGACGCCATGAAAAAGGAGCTTGCTCAACTTCAATCAGGACGTAATGCACTAGCTGCCGATGACCCCCGGCTGGAGAACCTGAGAAGCCGCCAGCAGGAGACTCAGCGAATGGTTGATCTTTACGGGAAAGAGGTGGGTTATACGGGTGAAGGGGATTTCACTAAGGTCGTAAGGAGTAGGGTTGCTACAGGAAAAAGTCGTATAATTGACATTGCGGCTAGGATGCGGGAGCCTGCCGTGAGGAATAATCCAGAACTGATGGCTCAGCTCAGTCAGGATCTGGAGCATCAAAAAGCACGAATGCAAAACTATCAGCAGTGGGGTGCCGCAGCTCGGTAGTCCCGGGGAGCTCGCGAGTTGTATTGCGACGCATTGGGCTTAACGGCTACACTAAACAGGCAACTTTCATGTATTTACAAGAACCGGGCTTGCTGTGTGATCCCGATAAGACAGTATAATTAAAGAAGACAGGTTCGAAAGAACGTCACAAATTCATAGGTTGGAGCTGCTCATGCTCATGGATGGAACCATGTTAAATACTACAGTATTGAAAACCGCCAATCTGGGCGGTGGTGGCGGAGAGACCGAGTTCGAGCAGGCGTTCTCTAGCCTGGCTTTTGCTTATCTTCGCGATAAGGCCCCTCGGCTTCTTGACCACATGGTTGGATTCCAGCTTGTTGATCGCAACGAGGACAACACTAAGGCCATCGGTGTTTTCGGATTCCAGCTGGATAACCAGTGGCTTTATGCTCCTGTGTTCTTCCTGAATGGGGATCTCAAAGGTCACGAGCTCTTGTACATGAAGAACAACGATTCGTTCGTTCCTCTGCAAGAGAACTGGATCAACTACATCATGAGCCGCAAACCTCATGTGCTTGGGGAACAGGCAGGCGTAGACAACCTGCAAGAGTTGGGCGGCGTTTATCCGGACATTCGTTCTCTCTCTACCTCGCCCAGCCTGGGTGGTGGCAAAAGAGCGTCAGACTCGTCTTGGTTCAAATCTGTACTTCCCATGCTGGCAGCTTGCAGTGTTAAGTCAGCGGGCTCGCTCTATCGCGGAGCCGGAACACGTAAGCTGAACCAGCGAGCTGTCGTTGCGGAGCCCACTTCGGCGGCCTTGGCCAAGCAAGCTCAAATTCTGGATTTTAACAACGTGATGCCGCACAGCTTTGCGTTGCTGAAAACAGCTCACGCTATCTCAGAAGATTACCCGCAGGTCAAGCGGGCAATGCAGAAGTTCTACGGCGTGGACTGTTTCAGCCGATGGGCGGCAGAGTGCAAGAAGAATGCCAGTGATGCCGCGGGCAATCTAATGCCGACGAAGCAAGCAGCGTATATGCCTGGCAGCTTGCTCATCCCCACTGAGCGTCCAAGCGGCCTGGTTGACCACGAGAAGACCGGCAAGCTTCGCATGTACGTCTACGAGAAGGTCATCATCAACAAGGCTCCAGAGTTGGATGACGCCGAGCGAGAGAAACTACAGAACGATACGATCCTGATTAAAGATCACCGGGACGATGAAGAAGCCAGCAAGGCGTACAACACCCAGGTTGAGGCGAAGCTGACCAACCCTTCCGAGACTGCTCTTTACCGTGTGCTGGAAAAGCCAGGTAAGTTCACCAAGATGTTGATCGCCATGAACGGTGTGAGCAACCGCGGGGCTATCCCAATGGCCACAGTTGTTCGTATCGGGGACAGCGGCAACAAGTCGTGGCTGAATACCCATCCCACGAACGTCTTTGCTGACCAGGTTTCTGAGCGGGAAGAGTGGGACGAGTGGTTTGAGGAACTGTCTGACGCTGATTCCCTGGCAGAGGGCGGCGAGTACATTGCCATCGATGAGCGGGGCTCTTGCTCCACCCCTTTCCGCGTCAAGGATAGCTATGACGATGGCCGTTACCGCGTGGACTTCCTGATCAATATCGATTGGAACCAGACACGGCCTGCGACAATGCCACGAGTTGATGACAATAATTTCGGTCGATACGGTGACGATGCCGCACACACCCCTTCGGTTTACGGGGCTATGCTGTATGTCGACAAGGAAGGGCCAGAAGGCAAAAAAATTCGAGCGATCGGTGGAGAACTTCGTATTCCCCACACGTTCAAATTTTTGCGACTGTCCAAGCCCGAGACTGGCGATAACGGCATGTTGATGCCGATGTGCTGTGCAGATCGCAGTGACACGCCACCGATTAACCTCGGAAAGATCGACGACATCCAGTTGCTCTTTACCGAGAAGACAGCCCGCATGAAGGTGTTCAACAACGGCACCGATGTCCATATCACGACGCCGACCGGCGACGAACGCATGTCTAAGATGGCTGGACTTGTCAGTCTGGTTCGTGACCATGGCTTGCGGGAGAAGGTTGCTCGCGAGATCATGCAGGTGTCCGAACGCAAGGGTCACGCCGTGTACCGCGTAAGGTACGCTCCGGGCTACGGCACGGAGAAAGCCGCAGCTCCCAACAGCAGTACGTTGGCGGGCGGCCCCGGTGCTCCGCTGGAGATGGACTGGGCCGACCAGCGAAGCGTTGAGCAATATGGACCTAACACAGCCGTTTCCACGCAAGAGGGGGGCGATTCAGCGTATCGGCTGGATCACATGTCGGCTGCTCAAAACGATCCCGGTGTCTGGGATAACTGGCAGAATTACAGCCGGGAAGATATTGCTTCCACAATGCAGACGGCTCAGCAGGCGGGGCAGGACGGGCAGAAGGAAGTTTTTGACACGGCTATGATTTCCGGAATGCTCAAGTCTGTTCGTCAGGACTCCTTGGTGGAGCGATACCTGAGTACGCTGGTTGAAGCAGTGGACTCGCTGGGTCGCTTGCTACTTAACTTTTATTGGCACCAGGAGGAGTTCGAGGATCGTTACGGTAAGAGCGACATGCCGGAGCTGGAAGACAGTATTCGTAATGCGTTTGAGGCCGTGGGAGACGTTACGCTCTACCTCAAAGAGAAAACAATTGAGTCTCCGTTTAACGATGGCGACATTGATCTCGACGACGTGGCGGAGAATTGATTCTCTGTTTTAGATGATTTCAAGGAACTAATTATGGCTAGTGGATATTCTCGAATTGTAACTGTGGATGGCACGGCAGCGACTGCCCAGTGTGTGGAACTGCCGACACCTCCGCGGGGTACGCTGGAGCGTATTATCATTACGCAGCTTGATGGTTCTGCCGGGGCAGGCGACATCTCGGTTTACAATCGTAAAGGTGCTTGCTCCACGGCAAACGATCTCAACGTAGCGGAGTCCGGATCCGTCTTAACGGTTGATGACGAGGGAGGCTTTGCCCGCGTCTTATTCGGTGCGGATCACAATTTAATAGTTGGAGCTACTTTTGAGGTTAAGGGGTGCTCCACCGCGGCCTATAACGTTACACACACTGTTACCACTGTGATGTCTTCCACCCTTGTAGTAACTGATGTTACTTACACCGCTGGCGGAGCTGGCGGGCTGTGGCAGACACCCCCTTTCATTTCCACAAGCAGTCCGGCTTCGCACCTGGTTTATAGCGGAAGCTTAGCCTCTGGCTCTTTGCAGGCTTTTGATATCGACCGGGGTTTTGAGAATCGAGACAACCAAAGCGAAACAATGCGTGCTCGCCACGCAGGGTTGTGGGCTGAGTTTACTCCCGCCACAACAGCGACCTACGAGATCGCTATCACCTGCGAAGCGGATTCAATCATTTAAGGGAGTGCTCTGTTGAAGGTCTACAAGGACGTTAGACTGGCCGATCCGTTTCTCCGCCCGTATTGGCGGCATGAACGCGTATTGTCTATGCTGGCAACTGTTCCGCCGGAGCGGACAAAACGTTACGATGATAACTATGTACAAGGGTATAAGAAGTTTTTGTTTCAATGGAACAAGTCGGAGAATAACCGGGATCGGCTTATGCACGACAATCCGGGTTTGTTTTTTGCATACTTGCTTCATGATCGGACGCATCTTGAACCCGAGCTCAGGCTAATGATTGAAGCCCGCCTTTTGGCAGGCGTCGAGCATGAGACAATTGCTCATGAGGCTAAAACAATTCCGGAAACAGTAGAGTGGTATGAGAAGTTGTTTTTTAATGTTTCTCCTTTTCTTACCCACCATGACTGGATCGTGAAACACGTATTGTTGCCGTCTTCTGACCGGTTTGTCGGAGATACAACGGAGGAAGAGGGTGATGAGGAGTTTGCTCCTCGGCCCAGTACCGAGGTGGTTCGACCTCATTTGGACATGACTTTGAAGTTTTTTGCGTATTTTGGCGGCCCTTTAATCTGCGATGTTATGATTAGCGGGTTTCGAAGAGATAAGCGAATTCGTAATTACGAAGAAATTCCGGAGTATTTCAACGAGCAGTTTGCGTCGCAGATAATGCGTCGAAGTGCTCAGGCCTCCGGTCAATTTGAAATCAACAAGTACAATGTCATGGAGTTATTTATAACTCATTCACGTTTAATTGAAATTCAGCGTTCGGCCGAGGGGCAGGAAGACCGCCATAACGAGTTCGAGAAGCACGTCGATGCGATGCTATCCGAGCTGCCCTGGACTGCCGGGCTGGATGGTGCTCAACTTTACGACAAGTCGCCTATTGGAGCCTACGATGACGGGGCTGCTGAGCTGAATGAAGAAGAACTTATGTTGCTGGGTTCTGGTAAAAAGCCAGAATCTGTTGGTGGAGTTGCCGAGCTGACAATATCCAGCCGGAGGGAGCCGGAGAATCATGCAAAGTCTTAGTAAATCTGATGAACAGCAGCTACTTGACGGCGTCAAGCAGGCTGTTGACCTGGTGGATAACCAGGATATGTCGCCTAATGCGGCTTTGCAAAAAGTAGCACAAGAGCTCGGCTATTCGCCGGGCTTCGTAAAGGCTGCTTGCAACGCGTTCAATAACGGCAGACAGCTTGCTCAGTGGAAGGCCAACGATACCGTACTGGACAAGTTGGCGAGTTTCCCCCTGGCAAATTACGACGAAATCCATAGTAGCATCTGGGGTGATAGGGAGGAGAAGGCTGCTTCAGTTTCCTCCTTCATGCCCAAGTTCGCTTCTTATGAAGACCAGGCTCGTCAAGAGTTGCTGGACATGGACATCAGCACTTTTGAAAAGTCGGCTTCGACCGAGGAGCCTCACCCGCTCGTCGAAGACTACCAGGGCGAGCTACGGGTTAAGTTAGCATTCAATAAGCTACAGTTTGAGCGTCGCCAGGTCGAGGAAGCTCGACGCGAGAAGGTTGCGGCCGAAGACCACTTGAATTTGAAAATGCACCTGCTTGAAAGCTACTTCAAGAAGTTCGCTTACGATCGTCTGCCTTTGGCCCAGGTGGAGGACGCGGCAGCCGCTTACTACGGGAAGCCCGGGGCGGCTTTGCTGAGTTACGTTGCAAGCCGTTTTCCTTCGGAAAAGCGAGCTTCCGACCATCAAGCTACTTGGTCCGGGTTCCGCCAGCCAGCGGATCGCACAGCGGAGCCTTACACTCTTATTTCTGACTGCATCAAGCAGGCTCAAGTGCTCAACCAAATGACGGTTTGGCTGGGTGACGCGGAAGAGAAACTGGCAGAAGCTGAAGGCGGTGTTGAAAATTTTACCCAGCCCCGGTCGTCGGACAACAATGGGAGCCCAGCTATCCTGACTCCCTCGTTGATTGAAGGCGTACCGGGGGAAAAGCAAGCAAGCATACTTGGCGGATTGGCTGGCGGGTTCGGCCTCGGAGTGACTCGAAATATGGCGGGAGATCTAGCGGCAGGAGAAGAGGCAGCGAGTAAGCGGGAAGTTGAAAGTCAGATTGAGGAGCTCGATAGCCCTGAGCACACGAATGATTTGCGGAAGATACGGGCTCAAACAGCGTTGACCCAGCTGATGAGTGACCCAGAAAGTCCTTTAAGTGAGCACGACCCGGACGAAGTGCTTTCGGCTTACAATGAGTTAGTTCAACTTTCGCCGCGACTCGCTGATCAGCCCTCCGCGTTAGGGCCTTTATTGAATCGTCGTCTTATGGGCAATACGGAGCCCTTTGAGATTGGCGAAGCTTTGAAGATGGAGGAAGGCCTGCAAAAAACACAAGCACCACCCGTGGTTGGGCAGCCGGACGCGGCGAGCCCGCCGCCGGACGATAAAGATAAACCCAACAGTAATTCCAAGTCCGGTGCAGGGGTTAGTGCACTACTGGATCAGGTAGAAAAAAGGGTTTCCGGGTCGGGTAATAGTCAAAAATCTCAAACGGATTTGATGAAAAATGAAACCAGTATCCTTAGCTGATATTACATACGATCATGCGATTGGCCTTATCCAATTGCGTAAAGAGGCCATTGATGCCGGGCACATCCAGCGGATGACTCCCGCGGTTTTAGCCGACTCATACCCCATGCGTGATGCGGGTAATGAGCTGTTGAAGTCAGGCTCCGTTGAGAAGCGGGCCGAGGGTCCGGGGTTTATGCAAAACCTACGTGATGGTTGGGAGGGGTTGAAAGGCGGGGTTGGTGATGGTTGGGAGGGGTTGAAAGGCGGGGTTAAAAGCACATGGAATGACCCGGCAGGCAAGGCCGCGATTATTGGCGGTGGCCTGGGGATGGCAGCCGGGGCGGGTAAAACGTTAATGGACGACGAGGATGACAGCTACATCCGTAATATGCTTATGGGCGGTACTGGCGGTGCAGCTCTTGGCGGCGGCCTGGGATTGATGGCAAACCCGTCGTCTCGAAAGAAAATACAAGAGGGAATTGAAGCCAACACAGAGGGCTGGCCCCCTAGTACGCCGACGAATACACCCGAGCAGAAGGTAGAGGCAGAAGTTGATCGGCTCGTTGAGTACCCCGACCCGACACGAGAAGGCGAGCTCGGAGATGAAGCGAATTCGCTGACGCCTGAGGCGATTAAATACCTGGGCGAAGGGGCCTCGATTTATGGCGGGGGGAAGTTAACAAGCAAGATGTTGCCCTCGAGTAGCCTCGACCCGGCTAAGTGGCTAAAAAACGTGCCCGACGCGGATATGGCTTACGGAGAATTCGGCAAGCTGAAAGGAGTCCAAGAACACCTTACACCCGCCGCCGCACCCGCCCCTCTGAGTGTCAGTGCTAAATCGGAACAAAACATAAAAGATCTACTGGCGGACGGTGATCCTCAAGCTTTTCAGAAATCAACACCCTCTACTTCCGCGGTAAACAAAGAAGTGGCGGATCTGGCCACACGCCATTCGAATGAGGCTAAAGATATTTTCAAAAATATGCCCGACGATGAACTTCGGAAGGTGCTCCAACAAAACGGTATAGCTCCAAACGCTTTCGGAAATCTAGAGGATGCCAGAGAAACTTTGTTGAAACTTGCACCCGACGCAGCGAAGAAGCCAGGTCAACTTGGCCACGTTACAGCTGAAGCCTTTCCCAAGCTCAAAGCACTTTTTAAGAACGTGGCACCGGAGGTCCTGGGGGGAGGAAAGGGATGGAAACTGATGCCTAGAGGTCGAGCGGGCCTTGCTGCTGCTCTCGGCACCGGCCTGTACTACGGCGGTCACAAGCTTACGGATATGGCCAGTGGTTGGAAGAATGACTCCCGGGAAAACAGCCGAAAAATACTTCAAGGCTTACATGACAGGCGTCAAGAACTGCGAAAGCAGTTCAGGGATGGAGGCAAGTAATAATGGCTCATGTAAAATTTGTATCGCCAAGCGGCTGGGACTTTGATCAGCCTATTGTTACCCCGGTCAATTGGAGCAGCCGCGGGCTTATTGGTGCCGACCGGCAGCAATTCTTAAAGTCTGCCAGCTCATCTTTTGTAGACCAGCTTGACCGCATCAAGTTCGCAAAAGACGAAGTCCCGCTGCATGTGATTGCTCTCGGTTCCAGCGAGGCTTATGGACCTAACCGCAACGGTGACGGTTTCAAAGAGGCTACCTGCCGCCAGTATCACGACACTTTTGTGAAGTTTGCGAAGGTTTTTCGAAATCATAAGAACAAGGCCGAACGGGGTGACCCTTACTACGGCATCGTTAAAGCATCAGCATATAACGAGGACATGCGACGAGTGGAGTTGTTGCTCGCTCTCAACTCTGAGAAGTCTGCGGCGGATCGCAATGGCGGCTTTGTGGCAGACGCTGAGTTGGAAAAGATTGCTCGCGGTGAGGATATCCCGGTGAGTATGGCGTGTCGCGTTCCTCACGATACTTGTTCCTTTTGTAAGCATGCGGCAAAAACCCGCGATGAATATTGCACTAGGGAGAAGTGTGCCGCCGGAGGGTGTAAGTCGAATCTAACTCGCCTGGTTAAGGTGGCTGGCGATTTGCATCATCTGCACGTAGATAACCCGAACCCCACCTGGTTCGACATTAGTCGCGTCTTCCGCCCGGCTGACCGTATCGCTTACGGAGCTAAAGCGGATTATCTAACAAAAGCTGCGTCTGACGAGGGCCTGTTCGACATGCAGGATTACATCAAGGCAGCGGAGTGCTCCACGGCCCCGCTGGATGTTATCCTGTATCAGGCTGGAAATCATGGAATGTGGTCAGAAAAGCTGGCTTCCCAGGTACGACTCGGCTATGGGTTGGCGTCCGCAGAAAGTTACAAAACGTCGGAAGATATCAATAAGTACCGATGTTTTGTAACCAAGCCGTTTCCCGTGGAAAAGCTGGCGTCGTTCGGTTCAGACAAATGTAATAACCAGTTAGCGGCCATGGCCGACCGTCAAGTTATCTTGTCGTTGTCGGATTATGCTCGGCTTTCCAATAAGGAAGAGCACGTTAAAAGTGCTGCCAGCGTACTTCCGGGCATCTATGCCCGTATGACTGAGGATGAATCACTGCCCCTTCGACTCGAGCAGGGTGGTTGTGACTTCATTGATAAAACAGCGAGTGAGGATTCTAGGACTCTTGCTGCTACCGTTTACTCGGAGTATTCTTTGAGTAAGCAAGCCGCAGAGGATCGAAGTTTTCTGAGTTGTATTCGGGGACATAGTGTTCCCGAATTAGTATCGTTTGAAAAAACAGCCTCGTGTGATGAGGTTGGCGAAGAGCTGGCTAGGGGATACGCAATGTATAAACTAGCAGCTTTATGGCGTTCAGCCGCGTCAGACGATAATTTTCCATTGACAGTTAGGTTGTCACTTCGTCAAAATCAGGTCTTAAACTAACTGGACTTAGACGGAAGTCGTAACCGTTTTAGCAAGGAGTGCGTAAATGACAATTTCTGCAACGCAGTCGATGAATAGTATCGACAGATTTTTGCAGGAAGTCGCCGCCACCGAAAAGACAGCCGCCGAAGCTCACACCGAGCCTGGTAGCATCGGGGGCTCGACTGAACATCCTGTAAAGGACGTGGATGACTTCACCGAAGAAGCCAAGGAAGGTTTTCGCTCAGCTGAGAATGACGCTGACGTGAAAGCTGACCAGGGCCCACCTTCTGTGGACAACACGCCCGAAGGCGTAGCCGATAAAAAGGCTTACGATTGTGACTGTGAAAACGGTTGTAAGAAGTGCGAGAAATCCGCAGTTGATGGCAAGTCTGAGTCCGGGGGCATCAATCCCCCAGGCACGGCTGCTGAAGACCAGCTCCAGATTGGCACGAAGAAAGAACCTACCGGCCAGGATCCCTCTGTTGAGACTTCCTCGGCTAAGGCTGAGAAAGAAGATCCTGCGTCTGCCCCCGACGGGCACGTAGGTCACTCGTCGAGTCCCGCTCGTACGAACAACAGCGAGCTTGATGGCTTCAAGTATGCTGAAATGAATCTTGACCAGCACGCAAAGGTAGCCTCAGATCTGGGTAATGCATTGCTCGTCACGGTTGCAAACCTGAAGTCTGCGGGAGACGACGAAGACGAAGATGAAGACGAGAAAGACGAAACTACTCTTCCCGCAGTCAAAGAGGGCTCTGCGGATATTGCTGGGCAGGCTGGCTGGGAACTCGCAGGGCTGCTTAGCGGCAACATGGATAAGGCTGCCGCTGAGGCAATGGTGCAGGACACGCTTAGTGACATCATCAGCACTGCGGAGAGTGATGCTGAAAAAGTGGCTGAGTTTGTTTTAGCCTATCAGGCTGAGAGGCAAAAACAGGCCATGGGCGAGATGCCCCAGGGCGTAGACCCGGCCGCTTTGGCTGGCGAAGAAGAAGCTGCTGCGGGTATGCCTCCTGAGATGGCGGGCGAAGAAGCTGCTATGGCTGACGCTATGGCTGGCGGAGACCCTATGGAAGCCGAAGGCGGCGGAGACGTCGAACAGCTGGCCGCAGTTTTAGAGCAGCTCGGCATTTCACCGGAAGAGCTCGAAGCCGCTATGGCTGCCGAGGGCGGTGAAATGGGCGGTGAAATGGGCGGTGAAATGGGCGGTGAAATGGGCGGTGAAATGCCTCCTGAACTGCCGCCTGAAGAGCCTATGGCGGAAGAACCTGCGGGTATGGAAGTGGAAGCTGCCGCAAAGCAAGGTTCGACGAGCAAGAGTACTCGCGATTACATTCAGGAAGTCCTGGAGCGGTCGCGTCGTTAATCCAATTTTACTAACAATTCACGGAGGAATCCGATATGAATACTAAACTTGCGGCCCAGTCCGTCGAGTTCGTTGCAGCCTCTTCGGCTTTGACGGATCGACTCATGGGCGAAGTTAAGTCGAACCGTGCAGAAAAGCAGGCAGCAGCCCAGAAGCTGAATGCTGTGCTTGACCGCATGCTTGAAACCGGCTGTGTGGCACCTCATCAAAAGCAGGCAGCTGCTGCGATGCTGGGAGATCACAGTCAAAGCTTGGATCTTTTGGTCAACGCTGTTAATAAGATGCAAAGCTACAAGCAAGCATCTGAAAAGGCAGCTTCTGACCTGGGGCAGGCAGTTACAGAGAAGGAAGCAGGAGTTTCGACTTCTACGTCTGCTCAAGACAGCCTGTCTGATCCGTATGTGGGACGTCGTACTTCTGAGAAGAAGGCTTCGGACCTGGCAATTTTGGCAGTTCTGGACGCACCACGTTCATAACTTTTTTACAAACAAAAGGCTCTGAGCCTTAATGGTTCAAGGAGGACATGATTATGGCCGCTCCACGGCAAATGACCGCCAACACTCTGAATGCTCTCAAAGGTTGGCCTCAAATGAATGCAGTTGATTATCACGCGGAGCTCGATTCGGGCATTCCGGGTGCTGATCTTCCTGTACTGGCAGGTGCTGTTGTGCAACTTAACGCAACTGGCAACTTTATCCTGGGCGTCGGCACTGACTCAGTCATGCCGCTGTTCCTTTTCAACAGCTCGGACGATCCTGATGTCAGTAACGATGGCGGCGACGCTTCAACTGACGCGGGCGTGTTCGTTCCAATCAGCCCAACTGGCCAGGCAATGGCTCTTGTTGCGGTTGGTGCTTATGAGTTGGTCAGCACGGCTTATGTCGCCGCTGCGTATGCTCCTAACGATCCGCTTACCGCGGATAAGTCGGGCGGCGGAAACCCGGGGCTGCTTCAGGGCGGCACCATGTATACCGACATGATTGTTGGTTTGGTTTCTCGCGGCGTTGTCGACAACGGTTACGGTAAGAACGCTCTGGCGTTCTGGCCTTGCCCTGTCTTCCCTACATAATCCTACTGCTGCTCAGGATACGAGCAGCTTTTTAATACAAGGAGGTCATTCCAATGGCTAACTCAACTGTCATGACTCAAGAAGAATCAAAACTTCTGAGCCAAGCGATTTTTGAGAAACTCTCTTCGCAGGATCGTTCGCTTGAAAAGCAAGCCGTAGATGCGGTTAACGACTTCACTCGAACAAAGATGCGTGAAGACGGTTTCTATCGTCGAATCATGCCGCCTATTCCGATCAGCAATGACGATCTCGATCGCCAGGTTGACACGGACAAGCCGGTTAAGATCGTGGACAAGGAACCGGATAGCCCTGCGGCTGTTTCGATCCCGTTCGCGACGCTGCCCACGAACCTGTACATCAGAGGCGACAGGTACCGTGTGCACTTCGATCGAATTGTTACCCCAAAGTTCACCAAGGATGTTGATGAACTTCGGACTTGGTACATGGATATTCGTCAGGTCCTTAGCGATAATGCTATCAAGGACATGCTGGCGGAAGAGGACGGTAAGTTCATCAGTGCAGTCAACACTGCTCTGGTAGGTGCCGGACTCGTTGTTCCTACTTCGGGAACTGTTCAGTATCAGCAGATTGCCGGTGGTATCACTCGTGATACTCTCTGGGATTCGCTGAAGATCATGCCCAACACGCCGTCGAACCTCGAAGTTCACTGCGTGCTGCTGAACAACATCACCATCAAGGAAGTTGCGAAATTTACTCGTAACGAAATGGGCGGTGATTTGAGCGAAGAGATCATGCGTAATGGCTGGACTCTGAGCGAAGCAATGGGCGTTAAGTGGGTCATCACGATTAAGAAGGGCCTCGTCCCGACTAACACGATGTACCACTTCGCTGATCCGAAGTTTATTGGTAAGAGCTACATGCTTGAGGATACAACCATGTACATACGTCGCGAGGCGTATTTCATCGAGTTCTTCGCGTATGAGTCTCTGGGTGGAACACTTGGTCATACCTCAGGTCTGGCCCGAGTGGACTTCACTTAGTAGTCATAGTTACGGCAAGACCCCCGGAGTTTTCTCCGGGGGCCTTCCCCTTCCCATAGGAGCCTTAATTATGGCCACAGCATTTTCAGGACCGTACGTCGATCAGAGTCTTACGAACCGTGCACCTTTTTCTCCAACGTCAGCACCCGCGGCCGTCACAGATCCACCGGAACTGGGCGAGACGCGAGTGTATACGGCAGGAAGAATTGATCCGCCACGCTCGCAGGATTATGCGTCACAGGACGGTAACACACCAAAACCTTTCCCAGGTGAAGTCTCTGAGCAGGTCGCATACGACCCGTACGCCAACGGCGGCGGTGTATCGTCCTACTTGGATAACGCCGGGTAACCTTAAATTCCAGAATTTGGAGAACAAGCATGTCTAATAAAGAAGCTGCGAGCCTGCCTGATCCGCAGGACGCATACAATCAGCTTTATCAAGACGTGCATGCGGAAGTCTTCCTGGGCAAACTTGCGTCACACGGCATTCAGCCAACCACTGAAAAAGAAGCCGCGGACTTGTTTGCTATTGCAGGACAACTGCGTCACGTCGATGGCCCTGAGAAGCAAGCCGCGGATCAGAGCCGATTTGGGGGAGCAGCCGACGCTCTCGGTACTATTATTAACCAAACACCCGCCGGTCAGCAGCAGTCCGCTGTCGCTCACCAGCAGGCCGTCAAGCAAGCTGCCTACCAGCTTTCACAAGACCCCAGCATTTATAATGCTGTTCTGTCTTTGAAGGTTGCGGAAGCTTCCGTGCTGGCCGGTGCTAAATAAGGAGAGAGTCAGATGGCTCATACTTTTAGTTCTGATGCCCACATCATGGACACCAGTTGTCTTTACTCCACAGTAAAGAATACTAGCGGATCCTCGAAGATTTTTGGCTTTTTGCCACCCCACGGTCGCACCCTTGCTACTGACGAAGAGTTCACCGTTTTCGGTGATGTTCGTCAAGGGCTCGGTGGCAATCGTGGCTCGGATCGTAGCGTGTCTCGTAGAGACAACGCCGCGTTCGAGGCGGCAATTGAAGCTGGCGATCTGGAGATTCTGCACACGCCAAGTCCTATTCTTCAGGACCTTTCTACGGAGCTACCCAAGATGCTTCAGCTATCCGGTGGTACTCTGACCACGGTGGACCCATGCTGGCATAACTCTCTGTAATCTTGGTTGCGGAGTCGTGCTTTAAAGGGCCGGTCGGTTATACTTATGACCGACCGGCTTTTTTTCTTGGAAGGCAATCTTTGCATGCTCAGTCTTTTTACTCCTACGCATAAGCCTACTTATTTGGTGGAGGCTTATAACTCATTGAAGTTGCAGACGGTGGAGGACTGGGAGTGGGTAATCCTCCCGAACGGAGATTCGGCAGAGGTGCCGGAAGTCATAGCCCAAGACTCTCGTGTTAAAATAGTTGCTGGCGGTAACAATTTGCATAACATCGGAGCATTGAAGCGGCGATGTTGCGACGCTGCGACCGGTGACGCTTTCGTAGAGTTCGATCACGATGACTTACTAATGCCTGGCGACGCGTTAGCTTCGATTGAGAAGCGGCTTAACGAGGGTGCGGGGTTTGTTTACTCCGATGCTGCGGTTTTTCGCTATCGCCCCGGTGACGCTCCCGCTTTTAGCCAGTATTGCTACTCTCGAGCACACGGTTGGCAGGAGTATGAAGTTTCCGTCTACGGTAGGAAGCTCTTAGCCACGGAAACTTTCGACGTTACTCCGCGTTCACTATGTGAGATTTATTACGCCCCGGATCACGTTAGATGCTGGTCGCGGAAGGCTTACTACGAGGCCGGGGGACACAATCCTGAGCTGTCTGTGTGTGATGACCTTGAATTGATGATTAAAACATACCTAACGGGGGCTCCGTTTGCCTACACAGGAGGTTGTCATTACCTGTACCGCATGTTTGACCATAACACAGTTATCATGCGAAACCAGCAGATCCAGAACACGACAAGGACGTTGAAGCAGGAGCATTTTTCGAGCCTCGTGCGGGCCTGGGTGGATCGAGAAAAGCATAGCACGTTAGATATCCGGGAACTGCGTGAAAGCGGCTGGAACCCAGATAAGCACCTGTTCCAGGGATTCGGGTGCGAGCAATACGGTCACATTATCGCAGACGACGAACTTCAAAGGTTGAGCGGTTGCCAGGTTCGCGAGTTTATGAATTCTGCGTACGAGGCGTTGGTTCCCGGAGGATACCTTACGGTTATTGTGCCTGAGGTACATTCTGGCCTGGGCTACGGGGACGTGGAATGGCAATCCCACTTTAGCTCCATGAGCATGTCGCCTTACGTTCGGCGGAATATGGCAAATCGTAACGGGAATGTTCGCTGTAGGTTTCAGCAAGTCCAGGTAACAGAAGTTTACCCGTCAGATTGGCATCGAGATAACGAGTTCAAATATCTACAATTTGAGTTATCGGCGTTGAAGGGGCAACGGCAGCCGGGGCTCAAGCACATCTAGCTCAGCTACTGAGGTTTACCTTCGGTACCTAACATTGTGATAATGTTTTTAAGGTCCGAGATAGCGGCATCCCGTGTTCGCGATTCGATTCAATTAACAGTATCGGGATAATTTAATGGTTAGCAATTCTTGTAGCGATCAAAATCAGATTACGCCCAAACAAACCGTGGTAGATGGTTGTGCGGTACTTCCAAAATTTCAATGCCATGAAGTGCAGATGGGGCAAGATGCTCGCCTGCTTTGGCACATGAAGGACCCGGAGGGTGAGGACGTAGATTTAGCGACGTGCATCACTAGCTGCTCGGATTCATCCTCTGACGGCGAGGTCTTTGACGCTGCGGGTACTCCTGGCTGCGGGATAGAGCTTCGCTTGCGTGAAATTACAGGAAATGATCCCGCTAAAGATAAAGTGCATTGCGTGGCTGTTGAAGTCGTGGATGCCGCTACGGGCTATGTCCGGGCTGCTTCATTGCCGGATGAGATCGTGAGAGAGCCGGGAGTCTACATGGAGGAGTGGGGTCTGTTTACCGCAGATCATCGCATGATCTTCTCCAATCAGTGTTGCACGTTTATTCGGCGGGGACTGTTCGGGTTATCCAGCAACGTCAACAAGCAAAACCTGGGGCCGCCTACTCTCGAGGAGATCCGATTATCCCTGCGGGATAGCTCACGAGCAGACAACACGCTATTGGATGACGTAGAGTTTGATGCTGCTGAGATGGCCCAGGCGGTTGTGCGGCCGTTGCAATATTGGAATGAGATACCGCCACCGCTCCGCCCTGCTCAGACAACTAAGACATTCCCATTCCGGGGGATGTGGTTGCTAGGCATACAGGCTTACCTAATGGATATCGCCGCAAACAACTACCGGCGTAACGACCTGCAATACAACGCGGGTGGAGTAGCCGTAGCGGACAAAGCCAAGGAGCAGGCTTACGCTGCCGCAGGGGGTCGTTTAATGCAGGAGTTCCAGAACCAGGTTCGGGCTAAGAAGATAGAAGTTAACGTTGCACTATTTTCTGGCAGCATAGGGTCACCCTATGGCGGTTTGTTCTACTAAGAGGTAAGCCATGACTGATTCCACAAGTGGGTTGCCTGTTTCAACCAACTACAACGTCTCTTGCGAGGAGAATCCGTGTCCTCCAAGCTGCGAGGATGCGTTTGACATGGTTCATGTTTCCTACCTCATTCGAGGAGGGACGCGTGTCATGTGGCAGTTAATTCCGGAATTTAGAGATCCACTTCCGTGGACTTTCCAGCTCCAAGTGGGGAAGACTGGGGACGAGAACGCGGATGACTGGACCGACGTAGGCTTGGCTGTTGAGAACACATGTTACTCGATCGATTCGACTAAGCGTGTTTACAGTAAGACGCAGAACACGCATTATCGCGTAAAGCTGACAACGTCGGTTGCTGTTTACTACTCGCAGCCAGCAGCAAAGTCCGGAATACTGAGTGTGCGAGACTGGCGGATTGCTAACGAAATAGTGCGGAAGGAGAAGCTGCGGTTCCGGTACACGTCCCAGGACGGATACTTGCTCAAGCGACGAGCTACCGGGGAGAATTGCACAAGTTGCCTGGATCTCCAGACGAATGAAGTCACAAATCCTTATTGCCAGGAATGCTGGGGAACTGGCAAGCAGTGCGGGTACTACTACCCGCTGTCCTGCATCTGGGCGGATCTATCCCCCCGAACACGCAGGTTGCACATTGACGATCAGGCGAGGCGAGGCACTGTCAAAGATATCGTTGTCACAGGTCGCATGCTGATGCTTCCGTTGATTGACGAACAGGATGTCTGGGTCTCGCGGAAAACCGATGACCGCTACTACATTCACTCGATACAGGATGTAGCTGAGATTCGGGCGGTCCCGCTGGTGGCTAACGTGGAGTTGCGGCCAGCCCCGTTCACCGATGTCATCTATCAAATACCGATTCCGCAGCAAGACGCATGGCTTCAAGAGCACTGTTAACTTAGAATACTGAGATGCCGCACATTCCCAGACGACTAGCACCGACAGGGCAACTCGGGGCCTTCGAGGCCCCGCGGGCCGCCCCTCGAAAAGCCCAATCGAAGCCTCCGGTCCCTTACATGGGGTCGGGCAGAGGCGAGGTTGATCCTGTGAAGAAGTTGCGGGGTAATAAGTTGGTAGGAAAGTTGAGCATGAAAGACTGGGACATGGATCCCATGCGAATAATGAATCACTTGCTGGGGAAGGAGATGGTCGCAGATGAGCACAGCGGAATGGTGTCCGACCCCGAGCGATCCCCCTAGTAAGGATGCGTGCGGGACACAAAGTACGATTGAAACCGGCTATTTATGCGAGAATGGCTGGCAACCTCTGCTCATTACAGGGTTTCTCCGAGACCTGCTGGTGCGGCAGTGGTCTGCCGCTACAAATATTATTAGCCCGGAGAATAAACAATACGTCTGGAGTGAGGAACAGACAACTGGTATACTGATTGAAAGCGTTCACCGTTATAGGGCCGACCTGGTGGAAAAGCGGCCTGCCATAATGATCAAACGAAACTCTTTTCGGAATGTGCAAACTGGCTTCAGTGGGCAAATTTTCGGAGAGGGTCTGACGGCATACGAAAACGAAAAGGGTGCGATTAGTCGTCACACGACTCTATTTGTAGGGTCACACACTCTTTTCTGCATCCACGGGACGGGTGCTTCAACAGAGATATTGGCAGCGGAGGTCATGACTCATCTTGTGGCATGCCTTTTTCCGATTCGTCAGCATCTAGGACTGAGACAATTCTCAGTCACAGAAGTCGGGGCTATTCAAGAAATTGAAGAGTCGAGTGAAAACTACGTGATTCCTATTACAGTCG
>Ga0233439_10002879_pt1 | contig 18686 bp, 15 predicted proteins | sample SI_123_September_6_FD_182713 | JGI IMG/M metagenome (GOLD analysis project Ga0233439, IMG submission 182713) | Seawater microbial communities from Saanich Inlet, British Columbia, Canada - SI_123_September2016_100_MG | ecosystem: Environmental > Aquatic > Marine > Inlet | place: Canada: British... | reverse complement strand
TATCCAATTTGACTTCTGCCTTCTCTCCATCTCCCAAAAGATCAACATCAATTTCAACTGCATTGCTCAGGAATTGGTCAATCAAGACTGGATGATCTGGTGAAACTTTGATGGCTTCAGCAAAAAATTCTTCTAAGCGATCCTCGCTCTCGACGACCACCATAGCTCTTCCACCCAATACATATGAAGGTCGAACTAAAATTGGATATCCGATACGATCTGCTATCTTGCGAGCCTCTTCCAACGACCTAGCCGTGCCATTCGCTGGTTGTTGCAGTCCAAGTTTATTGAGCATTGCTGCAAAAAGTTCTCGGTCTTCTGCTCGGTCAATACTCTCAAAATCAGTTCCTAATAGCTGCACACCAGCGTCATGTAGCGGCTTTGCCAACTTTAATGGAGTTTGTCCCCCTAGTTGTACGATCACCCCAATAGGCTTCTCCAGTTCGATAACATGCATGACATCTTCGAAGGTGAGGGGCTCAAAATAAAGTCTATCTGAGGTATCATAATCTGTACTTACCGTTTCAGGATTACAGTTGTACATGATGGCTTCATATCCATAATCGCGAACTGCCAGAGCTGCATGGACACAACAGTAGTCAAACTCGATACCCTGACCAATCCGATTTGGACCACTCCCTAAAATCAACACTTTAGGCCGATCCGTTGGGATGGATTCGTTTTCCTGAGCATATGTAGAATAGAAATATGGAGTCTCCGAAGGAAATTCAGCCGCACAAGTGTCTACCATCTTGAAAACGGGACGCAATCCCTGTGATCTTCTAAGTTCAGCAACCTCAGCTTCAGGTATTTGGAATTTTTTCGCCAGCAAGGCATCTGAAAAACCCAATGACTTCCATCGACGTAAATCTGTTCGTGTAACTTGATCAAAGCTTTTCTGAGCCATTTTGATTTCTTCCTGAATCAAACTCTGCATCTGCATTAGAAACCAAGGGTCAATGAAAGTTTTTTGGTATAGACGCTCAACACTCCATCCAGCTCTCAGCGCATCAGCCACATACCATAAGCGCTGGCTTGTGACGCGAGAGAGTTCTTCCTCCAAAACCTCATCAAGATCTCGATCTTTTGGATAAATTTGTGGATCCAATCCAATATGGCCTGTTTCCAAAGATCGAAGTGCTTTCTGTAATGATTCCCGGAAGGTACTACCAATTGCCATTGCTTCGCCAACGGATTTCATTTGGGTTCCCAAACGCGGATCCGAAAGAGGGAATTTTTCGAAGGTAAAGCGGGGAATTTTTGTAACCACATAGTCGATAGATGGCTCAAATGAAGCAGGAGTTTTCTTTGTGATATCATTGGGAATTTCATCCAATGTGTAGCCTACTGCCAGTTTGGCTGCAATCTTGGCAATCGGGAATCCTGTAGCTTTAGAGGCAAGTGCAGAACTTCTCGATACTCGAGGGTTCATCTCAATGACCATAACCTGACCATCTCTTGGATTGACTGCAAACTGGACATTTGAGCCACCAGTATCAACTCCAATCTCACGCATGATCTGAAAAGACATGTCACGGAGTTGCTGGTATTCAACATCAGTAAGAGTCTGAGAAGGAGCCACCGTGATACTATCCCCAGTGTGAACACCCATTGGATCAAAATTTTCAATGGAGCAGATGATGACGCAATTATCACTGTGGTCCCTCATTACTTCCATCTCGAATTCTTTCCAGCCGAGAATGGACTGCTCAACAAGAATTTCCTGTGTAGGTGAAGCCGATAATCCGTTAGTGGCAATCTGAATCAGTTCTTCCTGATCGTTTGCTACTCCACCTCCTTCTCCCCCTAAGGTGAAAGACGGCCTTATGATCAAAGGATAATCAATTTGCTCTGCAACATCCAAAGCCTCTGCAACCGAGTGAACAACACGACTCAGTGGCATTGGAATGCCTAGTTTTTCCATAGAAGCCCTAAAGAGTTCGCGATTCTCTGCCTTTTGGATGGCCTCTATGTCCGCACCAATTAATTCCACCTCATATTTTTTAAGAATCCCGGCTTCATCCAACTTCATAGCCATGTTCAAAGCTGTCTGCCCACCCATTGTTGGCAAAAGAGCGTCTGGGCGTTCTTGCGAGATGATTCGCTCCAAGACAGGTAATCGGATTGGCTCAATGTAAGTTGCATCAACAAGCCCGGGATCAGTCATAATTGTAGCCGGATTGCTGTTGACCAAGATCACCCGAAATCCTTCTTCCTTGAGGGCTTTGCAGGCTTGCGTGCCACTGTAGTCAAACTCACAGGCTTGACCAATCACGATGGGGCCAGAGCCAATCAGCAAGATGGAGGAGATATCGTTTCTTCGAGGCATAATTCGGCCCTAGCTACTCAGCTTTAATTTTGGAGTGGAATTTAAATCAGTGTTGATTCAGTGAGGCAGGCAGGTATTGGAACGAAACTCCAAGTTTTGTTCCGAAGACAAGTGGAATGACCATCACTTGAGTCTTTGAAGGTTCTCAGAAAGCACACAGGACTTGCAAGTCTTTTAAGAATTGCACTAGTTGACTCGGTTCAGAGCCTCCTCATAAAGGTCTTCACTGTACCGACGATTCGCTGATTCATAAAATGTTCTGGCCTGTTGTCTTTGTCCAAGCACTTCATACGCCAAGCCTAAGTTGTAATCATCGGATGCTGTTCTATCTTTGCGTCCCTGCAAGTAAGCGACTGCCTCTTCGTACGCGTTACCTTTCAGCAAGGTAATGCTGACTTCGTCACCATCGTCATCAATACTCATATCAGCTTTTCTAAAAGTCGGGACAACTTGGGAAACATATTCCCGAGCAATTTGTTCCGTCAGCCGATATTGCAGATCCAGATTGGATAGAGGGACCTTGCTATCATGCCTAAGATTGTATCCTTGTGCTAGGTATTGCTCGTAGTTTTCCGAAATCATCCTAGTTTTGTCAGCTTCGTTTAAAAATCGTTCAGTCAGATTCTCATCCTCCTGAAAGTTTTTATTAATCCAAACTCTAACGTTATCAGGCAAGTGGGACGTTTCGCTTTTCCCGCCCCATTTCCGAACATAAAAGGCCTGTAAAATTTGAGGAGGAATAAGTTCTCCTCCATTGCTCTGACGATTGAGACTAACACGAACCTCAAGGGCTCCCATCAATTCAACATAGGGCGTATTCTCCTTGATCCCATCTACAAGTCGTTCTGCACCGAAAACAGCATCGCGGGCCGAAAACTGATGTTCAATCGGCAGGGCCTCATTGAAAACTGTTACGAAATAAGGGACAGACTCTTTGCTCTCCTTGCGAATCTGCGAATAACGGACTAATGCAGAGATTACCACTACTCGATTTGGGGCAGGGATGACACCACCGTAGCCTTTCACGTCTTCACTAGTATTCAACAATCTCAGAGAGGAATTTTTAGAGAAATTTTTAATGACTTGTAATCGGAAGAGTTCAGCTACTTGTTCACTTGATTGATCAGCTTCAAAAGAAAGCACACTAGGAGACAAATGGGGCGTTCCTTCTGCCTCCACTGGCAATGGTATTTTTACTAACGGTTGACCTTTAAACGAGCCTACTTGCAGGGCATCTATTTCATTAAGTTCAAATTTTGGCCTTTGTGCAACCACAAACTCGATTTGTGGACTCTGACTAAAAAAGGAGCAGGACACCTGGCTTGCAGCAAAAAACATTAACAATGCAATTAGAAATAAATTTGAACGGATCATCCCAGAATTCAATTAAAGCTTTCTACTCTGAATTTGTGATCGAAGCTTAGGAAATTGACGCTGTAAATTTTCGATTCTGCCAATCCCTTGGGCATACATTAGGTTTGTGTCATCAATTTGGTAAGCCGCACGGAAATTGAGAAGTGCTAATCCATAATCGCCAAGAGCCTCAAAACAAAGACCAAGATTATAGAGATCGTCTGAATTGGGATCATTAGCTGTCTGCCCCTGAAGCCTCTGCAAAGCAGACTCATATGCCCCCCCTAATATCAAAAGTCGGGCTTGTTCATCTCCATCTTCAGCAACGGGATATTCAACTGTCGATTGACTTACAGAAACTCGCCTAACAAAATCAGCCCCCACTGAAGCCACCATTTCTCCAACCATTACAGATAACGGCGGCAAAACCTCTGAAGTACTTGTAACCGACTGATCATCACCTTGATCTTCCACAAATTCTTGGAGCAAACTCATTCCTTCTTCAGCTTGGTCCACAATTCCACCGGGGCTTCCACCCACTCGCTGGGCAAATCTTCTGTGCACTACATCGGTAGCCACAATTTCAGTAGGTTGTAATCGAACAAGTTTAAGCTCCACTATCAAACTTCCACTCAGTTGTTTGTAGGGCCACCAGACTAGTTGTTGAACAGTTAATTTTTTTGCTGGAATTTTTTGTCGCGAGTTAGCAGGTGTAAAATATTTTAACGAAATTTTTTGAAGATCGACTCCGTCTAGTCTCTCTGATGTCAGCCAAATCTTTCCACTCAAGACCGCATCCACATCTCGAGTTTTATAACCTTGAGTTGCGATCATTTGCCTTAGAGCTACATCATTCTCAAGACTAGAAAACTCGTCAGTCAGTAAAACCTCAAAAAAAGGGACCTTCGTTAATTGATTGGCAATTCGAGCTCCAATATTTTGTGACAGGATTTGACGTTCTTCATCAGTCAGATTTGCTGATTTTTTGGACCAATCACCCCCTCTTTCCGTAACAAAATCTTCTTGAATAACTCCAACCTCAAAAACACCGATGGCAACTCGTTGAATATCTGAAGTATCAATTTCAGCTGGCTGAAGAATCTGAAGGCTTGTTTTCTCAGAGCATGCTGACAAAAGAATTAGTAATAAGATCCAAATGATTTTTCTGAGCCTTAATTCACAATTCATTTTTGATAAATATCTTAAATTTAAAGGTAGTGAGATTGTCAGGAATAAAAGGGATTAGCATGAACTACTCTCTCACCTTTGGCAACAGTAGCTGAGCGGCATTCCAGACTTTCTGAGTCGAAATGGAATACATACAGATCTGCTGTTCTCTGTTCTTACATGTGCCTTTCCCAGTTCTGGAACATGGGCGACAGCGCAATGACAAATCAGTCTCGATTAACCTGCTTTGTGCTAACATGGGAGCGTAACCAAATTCTTCCACGGTAGGACCAAATACTACGATTGATGGGGTCCTCATTGCTTCTGCAAGATGGACTATGGAGGTGTCGTTAGCGATCACTGCACTGGCCATTTCAAGAAGTGCGGCTGATTGGAGAATAGTAAAAATCCCTGCAGCAGAGAAAACGTCTTGGGAACCCTTAAAATACTCTGCCAATTCTTCTGTTTCACTTTCCCCACTGGCACCGACCAATACTACCGAGACTCTTGACTGAATTATTCTCTCAATCAGTTGCTTAAAATTCTGTATCGGCCAGCATTTGAGAGGAAAAGATGCCGAGGCACCGATGCAGATAAATGACTTGTCCTGCAGATCGTTTTGGTTCAGCCAAGCCTCCACATAGTTTTTGTCTGCTGCGCGTGGGAACAATTCTGTCTTGGCCGACAGCTTACCTGAATGATGACGTTGTAACGGTTCAAGCCACTGTTCCCGTTGTGATCTTCCGTTGAAAAACTGCCCCCAGCCAAATCTAATTTGAAGTTCACGAGCTAGCGTTCGCTTCTCAATCAACCAATGTTCTGGTTTTGGAGCATGACGCTTCAGTTGCCAAACAATCCAGCGACTGCGCAAAGAATTGTGGACATCATAGATTAGATCGAATTTTTGCAGACGTAGTTGATCTATAAGCTCTTTTAGATCGTTACGGGTCTCTTTTCGATGATGGTAGATGATTTCGTCAAGATGTGGATTATTTTCCAGGACTCGACCAAATCCCTCTGAGGTCAGAAGTGTTAATTGGGAGTCAGGATATACTTTGCGGAGTTCACGATAGATTGGAGTCGTCAGCACCAAATCTCCCAATGAACTAAAGCGAATTAGCAGGATATTGCTAAACACAAGGTGTGGGTCTAGTAATGAAGCGGCAGATTATCAGTTACAATTTCCGTTTTGAAGTTCAGCTAATAGTGCTGGTTGGTTGCCTTCCAGAATATCGATAGTGAGCTTGATCATCCTTGACCTTTGCTGCGGAGACAAGGCCTTCTGACGTTTGGTGCAATAAAGTTCTCGTAGTTCACTGAGCAAGTTGTCTCGTGCTGGCTGATCCGTAAGCGAAAATTCTTTCTCTGCAAGATATTCGTATGTACCATCTGATTTGAGATAAAGCTCCTTATTTTTAAGATACTCGTAAGTCATATCCTGACGTAAAATGACTTTCTCACCCTGCTCAGTAGCTGCTACTTCGACTGTTTCATAAGTGCCATCAGATTTTAAAATCAGAGTCTTGCCGTCTCCCAATTCAACAATGTTTTGCGCACACAAAGAACTACTAATAATTGTCGCTAAGATTACAATCCCCAAAATCATCTTCCAACGCATAGATTTTCCCTAATTGTTCACCAGATCATGTCGAGTCGGTTCAGTGGTCACCAAAGTTTCCAACCATTCTGCTTTATCCTTCCAGAATTGACTCAGCCATCTTCTTACGTCATTTGCTGATGAAGATTGTAGGGCACTGGGCAATGGAATTTCACGAACCGACAACAATATATTTTGCCTTCCTCCAAGCAACCATTGCCAAGCAAAGTGTACCGTTTTTTCCTGATGAAAAGTCACATCCAAAATCGAATGCCAAGTTTGATTCTGCATCAGCGTAGCATCAATTAGTTCACCAGGCTTCGGAGTGTAAAGAAATTTCGAATTTCTCAATAGTTGTCGGTCTCTCCTGTAAGCGTCTTTTTCAGGCAATAGAAGCAGAGAACGAGTTTGTTCAAGAAGGTTTTTGTACTTTTCAGCTACTTTTGTCAACTGCTCTTGGGTGGCCTGTGGATCGTTAGTTTGCCGCTCAGCTGGCAGGTACAGGTAAACTGGTGCTTCATCTAGCCAAGCTCTCCATTCCATTATCAGATTTGGAATTTTCTTATGTCGAAGTGGAGTGACAATAGGTGTGATTTTTCTACCGAGAACCCCTCTAACAATGAGGGGTACCAGTGGTCCTTCTTGGTTTGAAATTACAAGATAAGAGCGATCACGAGATAATGTGGATGGCAGCGAAATTTCCCAATCCAGATTTTGGGAACTTCTTAGACATTCCCACTGAACGCTGCGGAAAAACTGATAAAAAGCATGCCACCAGACACTAGCTGTCGTTTTTTGAAGAATCTTTGCGAACGTGAGAGGAAGAGCAATCAAACACAGGGCAATTTCGATGGAATAGAATTTCAGGAAACCGCCCACAGGAGAGGACTCAGGCAATACTGAACTCATTCAACAGGTAGTCGTCATATTCATCTGCGATGATGGCAATGCAGGCAATCATCCACTCCAGTTCTTCTGGATCTAGACCAAGCACCGGACGAACAAAACTCAGAACAAGATGTTTATTGCGAATCCCAAAAGAGACACCCTTGAGTTTAAAGGTCCCATTTAATTTCAGAACATATTCGTTCAACTCAGGGTTTGATCGTGTGTAACGGAAAAGGTTGGCCGCCACAATCAACTCTGCGTCTTCTTCGAGGGAAGTTAGAAAAATCTGAACCTTCACAGAGCCATTGACGATCCACCACTCTGTGTCATTCACAAACCCCTTGTCTGCATCACCACAATTGTGAAGAAAATCAGAAATCAGCGCACTGTATTTATTCACTTTTTTTCTCGCTGAGGTGCAATATCAAGTTTCAGCTCTGAACCTTGTCCTGCTGAACCCCTCCGTTAGGTAGATAGTTGAGGAGCTGTGCAGCGAGGCCACTAAATAAGAAGGCCAAGACCGCTGCAGGCATAGAAGCTATAAAAAGCATCCATGGAAAAAGAAAAAGGTAGAAAATTTTCTCGTCGATCATTGAACCTCATTCATCCATTAGAATATCGCCGTTGTGGGCGACGGGAACGTTGATTATTGTTGTAACGTAAGTCACGGAAGCGAGCTACTTTCTCACGGGCTCTAGCTGGTTTCACATTGATTTTGCTACCACGAAAATGAAAGCTTGGCAAGTTTTCAAGCAAATGCCTTGCCCTTGTTTCAGGGACTTCAACAAAAGAAAAATCGTCCTGTAGCGTGATTTTCCCAACTTCCACTCCTGGTATCTTTGTGTAATGAGTCACAGACTTCACCACATCACCAGCCATTAGTCCAATTGTTCTGCCACCACTCAGAAAGAAGCGTACCATTCCATACTCTGCCCCAGTATTTTCTGAATTCAATTCGTGCTGACGATCAACACTGATTTGTGGTGACAGAGCGTCACCTGCAACCCTCAATGTTGCAGCTAACAATTCTATTGGTGAACCATTTTCTAGTAGTTTAGCTGCAAGTTCAACGTAATCCGCACTTTCTACATCTTTGATCCCATCTCCGATTCGTGTCTGCAGAAAATTCTGGCGGTGAGATTTGAGTTCCTCACGCGTCGGCAAATTCCGGTACTGCAGAGGAGTTTTGATCAATTTTTCAATTGCATAGAGTTGTCGGTAGTCTTCGGGTGAAACAAACGTGATTGCCAATCCTTCACGACCTGCTCGACCAGTTCGGCCGATGCGGTGCACATATGTTTCCGGATTTTCTGGAACGTTGTAATTGACCACCATATCAAGTTTGGAATCAATCCCTCTAGCTGCCAAATCTGTCGCAATCAGGAGGTCTAGTTCGTTATTGCGAAATTTTTGCATCACTTGATCACGTTGGTTTTGGCTGTAGTCACCATGCAACGCTTCAGCTTTGTAGCCTCGCTCGTGCAACTGTCTGTAAAGTTCATCCACATCCCGCTTGGTCTGGCAAAAAATCAAAGCCAACTCAGGCTGATGAGAACTCAGAATCCTGCAAAGTCCTTCAAACCGTTCCCAGGATTTTACCTTGTGAAGCCACTGGGAAATTCGTGGAACAAGGATATTGGATCTCGAAACTGAGACAGTTGAGTGCTTGCTCATATATTTGGCAGCAATCCGATCAATTTCTGGAGACATTGTTGCAGAGAAAAGAAGAATTTGTCTTTTCTTAGGAAGACCCTGCATGATCGTCTGAATGTCTTCGATAAAGCCCATGTCTAACATTTCATCGGCTTCATCCAAAATAAAGTGCCGAACTCCACTCAAATCAATCGTTCCTCTGGAAAGATGATCCAGCACACGCCCTGGAGTACCAACAATGATGTTGGTGCGGCGGCGAAGAGTACGGACTTGTTGTTCGATGGAAACTCCACCATAAATGGTGACAACGGATAACGATTTATAAAGCCCAATCTTTCGGAGTTCTTCGGAAACCTGGGAGGCCAATTCTCGCGTGGGAGTTAAAATCAGAGCGTCTGTGGTGTGCTTGCCATCATCACGTTGGCGAGGTAAGAGTCTTTCGATCAGAGGAATTCCGAAGGCAGCCGTTTTCCCAGTTCCGGTTTGGGCTTGGCCGATTACGTCATTATGTCCGATTTGCAGGGGAATTACCTGCTCCTGAATTGGAGTTGGTTCAGAAAAACCTGCTTCCTCCAATGCACGAAGTACTGCATCGGACAATCCCATTTCTTTAAACGTCATAAGTCTTCCCTTTGGTTGCTATTAAAGCGGAGTCCTTGGGCATGTCTGACGTTGCAAGTATTAGGGTTCTCTTGTTTGGTTACGTCAGAATCACTCCTTCTCCTAAACTATTCGATTGCATTTTTGGAGAAATTTACACCGATATTAATGGTCTTTACTACCAAAAAACAAGGTAAATGTAAGTTTGACAGTTATTTTGGTCATGAACAGAATCAGCCCTTCACAAACGATCTAATACTTTAGGACATAAGGATAATATGGAAGCATCTGGCCCAGCTTTTACCATTCCCCAGCAAGACGCATTCATTCCCAAAATCAAGATTATCGGCGCTGGTGGAGGGGGTGGTAACGTTGTTAGCAAAATGGCAGATGAGGGCATCCAGCATGTTGAACTCATTGCTTGTAATACCGACCTGAAAGCACTCAACAACTCAAACGCCACTATAAAGATGGAGCTTGGACGTGAACTAACAAGGGGATTGGGTGCAGGGGCTCGTCCAGAGATCGGTGCACATGCAGCAGAAGAAAGTGCTGCTGAAATTGAGCAGATGCTGAATGGTGCCGATATGGCTTTTATTGTAGCCGGAATGGGTGGTGGAACAGGCACGGGATCCGCTCCAGTAATTGCCCGAATATCTAAGTCAAAAAAAATTTTGACCGTTGGAGTGGTCACGCTCCCTTTCTCATTTGAGGGAAAACGCCGGATGAGAACTGCGCTTCAGGGGGTGGCAACTCTTCGTGAAAACACCGACACATTATTGGTCATCCCAAATGAACGTCTGCTGGAGGCAACAGATCGCTCTACAAGTTTCAAAGATGCTTTTCACATGGTGGATGAAGTACTAGTCCATGCGATTCAGGGAATTACTGATCTTTTGAACGGAGTAGGCGATATCAACGTTGATTTTGCTGATATGCAGACGGTGATGGAAGGGATGGGTCGCGCAGTCATTGGTAAGGGTACAGGTGTTGGCAAAGATCGAATGTTCCGTGCCATTGACAGCGCTGTCCATAGCCCTTTGATGCAGGATACAGATATCCAAGGCGCGAAAGGCATTCTGATTCATCTGGTTGCCCCAAGAGATGCGGGGGCTCTGGAAATAACTGCCGCAATGAATCAACTCGAAGATTTGGCTGATGAGGATGTAAATCTCATCTGGGGAGCAACTTTGACTGACACACCCGAAGATCAAGTTTCTGTAACGGTTGTCGCCACAGGCCTGCCCGAATGATTTGAGCAGCATTGATGGAAGAATTTCTCCCAAGTTCTTGGACGGTCTATCACACTCATAATGGTCCCTGCCCATACAGAGCCGTTGGTCAGTGGGATAATTTCACATTTTATGCTGAACAACTTCCGATTGAAACTTATGAAACACTGTTGGGCAAGGGCTTCCGTAGAAGTGGAATCTCCATCTACCACCCAGCCTGTGAGAAGTGTCGTCTTTGCATACCTCTGCGAGTACATGTTCCTTCCTTCCTGCCCAGCCGCTCACAAAAGCGAACACAGCGAAAGAACCAAGATTTGCGAATTGAACACGTACCCGTTGTTTTCCGGGAAGATGTCTTTGAATTGTACCGACGCTATCAGGAACATTGGCATCAACGCGGAAATCCAACCTCAATAGAAGAGTTCACTGAGTTTTTGATTGATAGTCCAGTTCCCTCAGAAATGATCCTATTCTGGTTGGAGGATAAGCTACTTGGGGTTAGTTGGATTGATCGACTCGAAGATTCCACCAGCGCTGTTTACTTTGCCTTTGAGCCTAACGCTCAGCATAGACGCTTGGGAATTTTCTCTTTGCTGTATGAAATTGAATATGCCCAGCATTGCAACCGACAATGGCACTATCTTGGGTATTGGGTACCTGACTCAAAAAAAATGCAATACAAGGCGGACTTTCGCCCCTCAGAGGTGTTACTGCATCAAACTTGGATACCCCTAACAGAGGAACTACGTCATGAGTGCTGACTTCACTCATCTTGATAACCGAGAGCATCCTCGGATGGTTGATGTCTCACACAAAGCAATCACCGAGCGCAAGGCTGTCGCTCAAGCTGTCATTCGTTTGGGTGATGAATTGTTTGAATTATTGAAAGATGAAGGGAGTACATCCAAAGGGCCGGTTTTTCAAACTGCTATCATTGCGGGTATTCAAGGGGCCAAAAAAACATCAGAAATTATCCCAATGTGCCACCCTTTACCCTTGTCAGGTGTTGAGATCGAAACTGAATTGGCCGATGGACTTGCAGTGCTGACAGCAACCGTTCGGACAACCGGAAAAACTGGTGTTGAGATGGAAGCGCTGACGGCTGCAAGCGTCGCTGCACTGACCCTGTACGACATGTGTAAATCTGTAACCAAAGGCATGGTCATTGAATCAGTACACTTATTACACAAGACGGGAGGGAAGTCCGGAGATTACAACTCAGCCATCTCCCGTCAAAAAACGAATTCAACCGGACATGAAGATTCTCCTCCGCAAATCTCAAATCCTCAAAACACAACTTCTCTGGCATGACCCAGCTCTTATGCTGAGGAGTACCCTCTGTTCTTTTCGTACCATGGTCTTGCTGGCCATCCTACTTACTTTCGGTTGTTTAATTTATCTCTGGCAGTGGATGAACTTCCTGCAAAAAAGTTACGCGGTTCAAAGTCTTGAAAAAGATCATCAGCAGATGATCGTTCGACTAGAAATGCTGAGGGTAGAAGCCGATTATTTGAGCAGACCTCAACGCCTCGAGACAGTAGCCCTCAATCAAATGCAGATGAAACTTCCCAATCCTGCCCAACTTTACCAAAGCGAAATTTTCTTCTCAGATGAAGTCTCGCACCCATAACCCCAAATTTTCACTATACACTTTTAATCTCCGAGTTCTGTCGGTTGTTGTAGTGATTGCCAGTTGTTTGGTAGTTTTATTGGGTCGCATGTTCTACTTGCAGATTTTGCAAGCTGAGTACTTCTCAGAGCGCGCTCGTCACCAACAACAAAGTAGAATCACTCTGGAACCTCGCAGAGGAACAATTACAGATCGCCAGGGCCGACGCCTCGCTGTTTCAGTCCCAGTACAATCCCTCTACGCAAGACCACAAAATATTGAATCTCCTTACACAGTTGCGACACGTATTGCTCCACTACTTGATATTAATCGGGACAAACTTCTTAAAACTCTCAGAACAAAACGCTCTTTCGTCTGGCTAAAACGTCAACTGCCCCCTGAGATTGCTCAGAAGATTAAGGCAATGGACTTTAAGGGGTTAGATTTTGTTGAAGAGTACAGAAGGGTCTATCCGAATGGTGAGATGGCTGGTGCTTTGTTAGGTTTCACAGGAGTCGATTCACAAGGATTGGAAGGGCTAGAGTACCAGTATCAAAACTTGATGGCTGGAGAACCTGAAGAAGTCGTTGTTGAGAGGGATGGGACTCGAAGAGTAATTCCACACACCTTGCCTCACGACCTGAAAGCTCAAAGGCACTCCATTCAACTGACACTTGACAACACCATTCAACATTACACCGAAGCTGCGCTGAAACGTGGGGTCGAGACTTCCCGAGCTGACCGCGGAGTAGCCATTGTCATGCACTCCCATACAGGAGCAGTGCTTTCAATGGCGACCTATCCCCAATTCGATCCAAATCGATACACGGATTTTGACAGATCAACTTTTCTGAATCGTGCCGTCACCGTTGGCTATGAACCTGGTTCAACTTTTAAAATTCTAACCATTGCGGCTGCTCTGGAAGAGAAGCTGATTACACCGGAGCAAGAATTTTTCTGTGAAAATGGTACCTATCGATTTGCTGGAGAAGATTTCCATGACACCTCACCTCATGAAAATCTGAATATCGAACAGATCATTCAGAAATCTTCGAACATATGTGCCATCAAAATTGGTACTTTGCTGAGCCCAGAGAAATTCTACGAATATATTCGTCGATTTAGATTTGGATCACGACCGGAATCCGGACTTTCTGGGGAGGCTATTGGGCGTGTGCTACCACTACAACGCTGGACTCGAGTTGATCATGCTTCCATCTCATTTGGCCATGGCATCTTAGTTTCTCCGTTGCAGTTGATCAGTGCACTGAACGTAATTGCTGCTGACGGGAAATGGTTTCATCCTCACATTGTAGACCATGCTTTCAGCGAGGAAGGGGAAATCATTCTGGAGACTCTTGATGAGGAAGGAAAAATCTCACAGAAATTTGGAGCTTATGATCCAAAGCAGTTGATTTCTGCTGAAACGACCCAAATATTAAGGAAAATGATGATTAGCGTAACCCAAGAAGGTGGCACTGCTGTAGAAGCAGCGATCCCAGGTTACAACGTTGCTGGAAAGACTGGGACCTCTCAAGTTTTTGATGAAAAAACGGGTAGATACTCTAACCGAAAGCATATTGCTTTCTTCAACGGCTATGTCCCAGCTGAACAGCCACTACTCACTGTGCTTGTTGTGATCGAACACCCACGGAGTTCTCCCTACGGTGGTAAAGTCGCAGGGCCTGTTTTCAAGGAAATTGTCAGTAGAACATTTCTGCACAATGACATCCTGCCGGAGTTGAAAAAAGAAGTTGCTGAGGTTCTGGACAACCCGGAACAAGGGTGATCGAAATTGAAGATTTTAAAGAGGTCATCCTACTCACCTGCTAACTCTCTACAAACCCAAGAAAATTACCAGTTACTTTCGGAGATGAGACAGGGACAAAATTTGCTTGTCCAAAAAACCACCAAAAATTTGAAGTTTTTCTATCCTAATGTTTCCTTGTTTTTCATCTTTTTCGAGCATCCTAAGTCTGTCTAAAGAACAAACCTTCCTTGGAAAAATGTCTAGACTCAATCCACCTGCATCCTGTCGACAATGCCGGTTTTATCACATCACTTGGGATTCAAACGCGCCGTATGGTTGTCATAAGCTAGGATTCAAAACACGATTGGAGCCTTCTCAATATGTTTTACAGGTTTCTGGTCAACCCTGTTTGAATTTCACTCCTAAAGCCAATCCTGAAAAGTGACTAGGTGAATTTGTGAATCGCTCAGCGCTCGCAGCATTACTAGCAGAAAACATCTGGCACATCCTGCATTATCGTCTCCCTCTTCGAAATAGTCTTACCTCCCAACAAGAATCAGATCCCTTCCGTAAAGGCCTACTGTTGTTTTGGCAAAGCGATGTTGGCATTGTCTACGGTGAAATTTCTCCTCTACCAGGGCTTCATTCTGAAAGTTTAGATGAGGCTAAATTATTGGTTCAGAATCACTTCCCACATTTCATCAAAGAGTTAGAAGCGAGCAATGATAATTGGATTGAATTCAATTATCCAAAGGAACTCACTCCTTCAGTAAAATTTGGTTTTGAAATGCTGGCATTTCACTATCAACTTCTGCGACAAAGAACTTCATTAACCCATTTTTTAAAGCAAGAACTCAGCTTTCCTGTCTCATTAAATGGCCTGCTAAACTGCTCTCTAGAGAGTTTAGAAAGTGAAATCCAACGCTGTAAATTTGCTGGTTACAAGACCGTCAAAATTAAAGTAGGCCGTAAAGAACTGAAGGAGGATATCCAGAGAGTTCGATTAGTTCGGAGGCAATGGGCTGACGTGGAAATTCGCCTTGACGCAAACCAAGCTTGGACACTAACAGAGGCAGAAGAAATCTTGTGTGCCTTGGCAGACTGTAATTTAGCTTACTGCGAAGAACCTCTGCATAATCCTCAAGAACTGCCACAACTTAGAAAATCTTGTGAGGTCAACTTAGCACTAGATGAGACCTTATGGAAAGATCCAGAGTTGGCGAGATCGATTCAAAACAACATTCATGCGTGTATCCTCAAACCGGGAATTTTAGGTGGGTGGCAAGAGACTCTAAAGTGGATAAAGTCAGCGAAGTCAACTGGAATCCTGCCCGTTTTGAGTAGCAGTTTTGAAAGCGGCATCGGGCACCTGTGGATCGCATTACTAGCTTCTTCCTATGTATTAAAAGCTCCCGCTGTTGGCCTTGATACGGCTTTCTGGTTTGATAAAGACCTGCTCAAACCTTCCTTCACAAGCCGCATACAAAATGGGCGATTGATCTTACCTCAGAAGTGGCCAGAATTTTTTGAACTCAATATGAACGTTTTGCAAACACCCTCTTAATTTTTTTTCTGATCCAACTTATATGATCTACACTTAGTGAATTACTATTCCTCCAAATTACAGTAGCTTTGCGTATAATTTTTTGATTTATCTGAATATTAAAAAACATTATGCGGAAACACATCTTCAGTTTGATTGGATTGTTTGCACTAATCTTTTGGAGTAAAGAAAGCCGTGCAGATTATATTCCTGTAGGGCCAGAATTACTGAAGCAAGTCCAAGCTGAGATTATCAATATAGACACGGCAGAACTAGAACGACGACTGGAACAAGATCCCAATCTAACACTGATTGATGTACGCAATCCAAATGAAATCAATCAATTTGGCGGAACCATTGACGCAGCTCAAAATACAATCCTTCCAAGAGGATGGTTGGAATTTCGTATTGGTGAGATTCTCCGCTCTTACGACCAACCTGTCGTTCTGTATTGTGGCATCAATCAACGGAGCCCACTTGCAGCAAAAACAATGATGGACATGGGTTACTCAAATGTCAGTAACTACGCAGATGGCTTTTTTGCATGGCGTGATGCCAATTTGTCTGTGGATGCACCAGACTTTGCCCCATCATCCATACTCTACAGGCTGCCACAGCAAGTAACAAAAAATGTCTGGTCTGCCATCGGTGCTACCGCACCTCCTAGTTATGAGAATTCAGGGCACAATAATAATCTTTCTTTCATTATCACAGAAGAAGGCGTTATCGTAATGAACGCCAGTGACAACTATCTGTTAGCTAAAACGCTTCACGAAGAAATTAAAAAAATCACTGATCAGCCTGTCAAGTATGTAATTCTTGAAAACGCCCAGGGACATGCAATGTTGGGTAGTAATTATTGGAGAGAACAGAGCGCTAAGATTGTGGTTCATCGATTAGCGGCTGAGGTTATTGAAGATCATGGTGAAGATGTCCTCAAGCGGATGCAAAACGGAAGACGGGATAAGTCACTAGGCACCAAGCTAGTGAAGCCGGATATTATTTTTGAAAATGAGTGGATTATCAAACTGGGGGGCGAGCAGATTGAGGCACGTTATTTAGGTCCAGCCCATGGTCCTGGAGACATCGTCCTGTGGCTACCACAACAAGAACTAGTGATTACAGGAGACCTCGCATTTCATGAAAGACTGTTGCCAGTCTTTGAGGATACAGACACAGCTGGCTGGCTGGAAACCTGGAACAATCTGGAGTCTCTTGGCGCCAAGATTGTGATCCCTGGACACGGAGGGCCTACCGCTATTAGTGAGGTGCGCAAATACACACTGGATTATCTGGTCTACATGAGGCAGGAAGTAGCAAAGATTCTTGAAGAAATGGGAGGCCTTGAAGAAGCGTATGAAATAGACCAGTCTGCCTTTGCCCAGCTGGATACTTTCCGTGAGTTAGCTCGAATAAATGCTGACCGAATCTTTCGTGCAATGGAGTTTGAATGAATAATGAAAATAAAAAAGTTCGCTGGGGAGTTCTTGGCACTGCAAATTTTGGTAGAACGATTTTACCAGCAATGCAACGTTGCCAATTTGCTGAAATCAGCGCTGTTGCTTCTCGGTCATTGGAAAGTGCAAAAGCTTATGCGAAAGAGTTAGTTATACCAAAGGCCTACGGCTCTTATGAGGAGATCTTGAGAGATCCTGAGGTAGATGCGATCTATATTCCTTTACCCAATCACATGCACATAGGCCCAGCCAAGCAGGCTCTGGAAGCTGGCAAACATGTTCTGTGTGAAAAACCTATTTCATTGAACGCAGCAGATGCGCTTGAACTATTGGAATTTTCCAAAAAATTTCCGCGACTCAAAATTGCTGAAGCCTTCATGTACCGCTATCATCCGCAATGGATCCAAGCAAAAAAATGGATCATCGAAGGTAAGATAGGGACATTGAGAATGGTTCAAGTCTTCTTTGCCTACTACAACGTGGATGCTAGCAATATTCGTAATCAGTCCGACGTTGGGGGTGGGGGTCTTCTCGATATTGGCTGTTATTGTGTGTCGTCATCTCGCTGGATTTGTGACAAAGAACCCGAGAGAGTGATTGGTCTTTTTGATAAAGACCCGTCTTTTGGAACGGATCGCCTAGCTTCTGGAATTCTGGATTTTGGAAATGGTCTGCAAGCAAGTTTCACTTGTTCTACCCAAGTAGCTCCGTATCAGCGTGTCAATATCCTAGGAACTCATGGTCGTGTTGAGATTGACATCCCATTCAATGCTCCACCAGATCGACCCTGTCTTGTCAGCCTGTACCCTGGAACTCATAGTGCTCAGGGTCAGTTTGAACCAACTGAGTCACAGGTCTTGGGTATGGACATCTGTGATCAGTACACCCTTCAAGGAGAGGCTATTTCGTCAGCAATTCTAAATGATGAGCCGGTTCCCTATGGACTGGAGGATACTGTGGGGAACATGCGCACCCTTGAAGCACTTCGTCAGAGTAACGAGTCCTCAGCGTGGTTAGTTCTCTAAGTGTAGGCTATCTAGCTGATCACCCAGAATGGGTTGAAGAATTAGCGAATCAGCACTGGGAAGAATGGCGAGATCTGGTAGCGACGTGGGGCCGTCCTCAAGCTTCTGAAGAGCTTTGGGAACATACGAAAAATCGGCAAGGTATACCAACGACAATCGTTGCCTTTGATGAAGACCTATTGCTGGGCTCGGTCAGCTTAGAAGTATATGACTATCAACAGATTCAACAATACAGTCCATGGCTCACTAGTCTGTGGGTAATGCCTTTTGCCCGACATCGGGGCTTAGGGACTTACCTACTTCGAAGAATGGTTCACGAAGCCGCCTGCCTCAAAATTCCTCGCCTGCATTTGCTAACTCTTGACCACACAACTTTTTACGAAAAACTGGGTTGGACTCTGTTGGAGCTTGGCTCTGTTGATGACCATGAAATCTCCATCATGAGTATCACTCCCGGACATCTTGCCGAAGAAAAACTGCGTT
>Ga0233439_10002876_pt1 | contig 18704 bp, 17 predicted proteins | sample SI_123_September_6_FD_182713 | JGI IMG/M metagenome (GOLD analysis project Ga0233439, IMG submission 182713) | Seawater microbial communities from Saanich Inlet, British Columbia, Canada - SI_123_September2016_100_MG | ecosystem: Environmental > Aquatic > Marine > Inlet | place: Canada: British... | reverse complement strand
CTCCCCAAGAAGGTCAGCCATCCGAGGAGGAATACGTCGAAGAGGGTGCCTCCACCGAAGAAGATTCCCCGTCCGAGCTTGCTGAGGAAGAGGAAGAAAAAAGCGACGCTGAGGAAGACGCTGAGGAAGAGGAAGAGGAAGAGGAAGAGGAAGAGGAAGAAAAAAGCGAAGAGGATTAACCGATTCCTGGATCCGACACTGGTAGTCAACTCTCTGGAGGAGAGATGGTGGGATAAGAACACCCGGGTGATCGTATTGTGATGCTGATCCTCATTCGACGCAAGTCTGCGGTTGCCCACCATATGAATAGCCCCCGATTAATGCTGATGATTTAATCGGGGGCTATCCTTTATATATTGATTCTTTTTACTCCACTAACCCCCGGATCATCTCACAGGAGATTAGCTTATGAAAGACGATGACCTCTTCTGGTTTATTAGCGATTTCTTCGAGCAATTCCCTCCTGGTCACCAGTTGACGATAGTTGCCAAGCACGCATTTAATCGTGAGTATGCTGTCAATTTCGGCCCCGCCAGCGGCGGACCCACCGAAGCCTACCATCACCACCCCGCTCCACCGTGCGCAACGCGGTGGCCAGACTCTGGCGGCCGCGCTTCAGATCAGTGCCGACATGAGCATCACCAAAGGCCCAGAGGGCAAAGGTACTCATCTACAATCCTCCGTTAAGTTCCTCAGTGCAAGAGCACCAATTTGCGAACCACCATCCGACCTGCGTAGCACAGACGGTAAAAATAAACGCCTGCTGCCAACGGTCGCTTCCCCAGGTCCAACCCGTTCCAGACCACCTCGCTACGCCCCGCCGACTGGTGTCCGCTAGCCAGCAGCGCGACCCGCTGACCCAAGAAATTGTAAATCGCCAGATCGGCCTCTCCCGCCACAGGCAGCCAGAAGTCGATCACCGTGCCTTTATTGAACGGATTGGGTGCATTCTGCGCCAATCCGAAATCGAGGGGCAGCGTTCCCATAGATTCTGCTACCGCAGTGACCGCCGCAGGCAGGGCAAAACGCGCAAACCATAACTGGTATTCCGGATGGGTCCCAGCACTGAACACCACCGCAGGTCCTTCGGGCATCAGGCTGCCGCTGCCAGGATGGATACCGTGGAGAAAAAAGCTCGAGACCAAGCCATGCTCGGCAAATTCCGGCACATCTACAACCTGCCAATCATCACCCGTATAAAGCCGCAAAGCATCCCAGTAAGTACTCGTCATCCACATTTTCCCACCCCGATCCTCAAAGACCGCCCCGACCTGCGCCGTGCTGATCCACTGCACGCGCCAGGTCTTTGTCTGCGGGTCGCGCTGATAGATATGCAACCCGTTTTCCCCTCCTTCGGGCTTGTACTGTCCAGTGATGTAAATGCTCCCATCGCTGCCCCGCCACATCGCTTCGGCAAAAGCCATATTGCCGCTCCACGGGTCCACCTGGGCTACCACTTCCAGCGCGGGCGTATCCAGCCCGTCATAGGGCAGATACGTATAGAGAATGGTATCGTAGCTGGCGGTCGGATCCGGTTGATTGCTCACTGCAAGATGAAAGCCATTGGCATCGGGTAGGATAATTGGATAGAGCCAAGTCGTCCAGGGCTCTTCTTCCCGCTGGGCGCTGGCCAGGAGATGGGGCCCGTTCCACTCCATAGTCTCCATATCGAGTATCGCGATATTGAAACTGTATGTCGCCGGATCGCCAATATATCCCAGCACGATTCGGTTGCCGTAAATCCCGGCTCCGATATACCCCGCCTTGCCGATTCCCACCGGCACGTCGATTGATTCAAAATTTTCAATATCCCCCCTGGCACGCCCCCGCAAAATCACCGGCCCTTCGTTCATTCTGGAGTATATAAGCACCAGACGCTGCTCGCTATCCAGGAGCAGCATCCCCGGCTGATAATTCAATCCATCCCAGGTATAGCCCTGCTCCCATTTGCCATCCTGATACCGGTATAATGCCCCCGTTGCCGTCGCCTGCTCCGCACCCCAGAGCGCCACGGTATAATAATGATCGCCATCGTAAACCAGCTTCGGCGCATTGTAGCCCCAGTAGGAACTCACCCAGGCCGTGCCCTCAGCGACCTTAGATATCTCATAGGACACACCGGTTTCTGCTCGCGCGACTGAGCATAAGAGTGCTGTACCCCAGACGATCCAGCGTCCGCATCTTCTCCGTAGCGACACATTATCCAACATGGTTTTTATCCCGTTTATAATCGCGTTAGATTAGTAGCGGCTCAGATGGACGCAGCAGCGATACGCGTCGAGTGGTACTTGTATTAACGGACGCGACGGCATTACCCCGCTTTCCCTAATCACAGAACATCCGCTTTTGCTATTATATAAAAAACCTGGTGTAGGCCATATAATATACCGAACGACTGCCCCGCAGATACCATCACAGCTTGTTTGGCTGATTATACTAGACAACAAAGTCGGAAATACGACCTCGAATCCAACCTGGGATAATAAACAGCAAGCACCCAATCGAAAGACTCGTTAACACCCCGTTTGCCCGGACGAACGATATACCCACAGGTATCCTCATGGACCCCATCAATATCACCCTCGTCGGCCTCGGTCACTGCGGCCTGCACTAGCTGGTGCCAACTAGACCACCTCAACGGCTATCGAATCGCCGCCCATAGCGGACCAAAGCGAGTATTATGTCTATCTTGCACTTGCAGGAGAGGTGCTCCATTCTTTATCCTATTTAGCAAACGAGTATCCGACAAATCATCTGGAGACCATCCATGCCCGCACTCACCCCTGCCGAACTCGAACACTTCGACCGCGAGGGCTATGTCGTCGTCCGCAACGTCATCGACCCGGCTAAAACCCTCGACCCCCTCATCGCCGAATACGCCACGGTGCTCGATCGACTCGCCGACGAGCTCTATGCCAAAGGCGATATCGCCTCGCGTTACGACGAACTAGCATTCGGCGCGCGCTACACCAAGATCTGCGTCGAAACCGAAACGGTCTACAACCAGTACTTCGACTTCTCGTTGCCCTTCCAAAACGTGCAGCCCGACACCCCCTTTTGGACCGGCCCCGCCGTCTTTCAGGCGCTCACCGACAGCGACCTGCTCGACGCCGTCGAATCACTGATCGGCCCCGAGATTACTTCCAACCCGGTGCAACACGTGCGCATCAAGCCGCCCGAGCACCTGCTGCCTAAGAACCAATTCGGCAACCCCATTCTCGGCGCCACACAATGGCACCAAGACCACGGCGTCGTCACCGAAGAGGCCGACGATACACGCATGCTGACGGTGTGGTTTTCGCTGCAGGACACGCTCTTCGAAAAGGGGCCGCTAATGGTCGTGCCGCGTTCGCACAAAGAAGGCCCGCAACCGCATTGCCCGAATTATATGGACAACGCGCCGCAATTCGCCGGCGCCGCCCAGATCCCCGAAAAGCTCTTCGCCGCCGATAACGCCATTCCCCTACTGGTCGATCGCGGCGACGTGATCTTTATGCACAAACAGACCATACACGGCTCCTACGCCAATACCAGCGACGAGGTCCGCTGGAGCTATGATCTGCGCTACAACCCCTCCGACCAGTCCACCGGCCGCATCGCCTTCCCCTGTTTTGTCGCCCGCAGTCGCCGCAACCCGCAAAGCGAATTACGCGACCCCGCCGAATGGAACCGGCTCTGGCTCGAGACCCGCGCGCATATGGCAACGATAAATCAAGGCGAGCAAATCGACATCTCCTTCCGCCGCACAGAAGACGCGCACCCACTCTGCGCCTGAGGATGATAATGGAACTCCGACCCAATCGCGTAAAACACAAACTGGCGAACGGCGAGATCGCCTATATTGCCGTCGGCATGACCGATCCCGACGATATTGATGCCTTCGGTCCCTGCGGTTTCGACGGCGTGTGGCTCGAAGGTGAGCACGGCGCGGTCGACGCGGCCAACTTGGGCAACCTCACCCGCGCCTGCGACATGTGGGGCTTGACCTCTATTGTCCGCGTCAATGCCAATGAGCAAGGCCTGATCTACCGCACCTTCGACCGCGGCGCACAAGGCGTCTGCATCCCGCATGTCAATACCGGCGCCGAAGCGCACAATGTCGTCGCCGGCGGCAAATTCGCCCCCCTCGGCCAACGCGGGCTCTTTACCAGCCGCCAAGGGTATGGCGTCGAGGACTACCTGGTCAAGGCCAACGACGAAACCTTATTGATGGTGCTGATCGAAGATATCGTCGCCGTTGGCAACCTCGATGAAATCCTCGCCGTCGATCATATCGACGTCTTCTTCGTCGCCCCCAACGATCTGGCCGCTTCGATGGGCCATATCAACCATATAGAACACCCCGAAGTGCAACGCACCATCAACGAAACCCTGGCCCGCATCCAGGCCGCCGGTCGCGTCGCCGGTACTACTGCCGACAATGAAAATGTCGAGCGCTATGTCAAAGCCGGGGTTCGCTGCTTTCTCGCCGGCACGGGCGCCTGGGTCGCTGCGGGCGCCGCCGATTATATGCGGCGCGGTGAAAATGCCCGTGGTTAACCTCGCTCTCGACAACACACTATCGGCAAATGCGCGCTAACAACGACAATTCTATGCACCACCTGTCACACCCCCTCCTAATTGGCTATACTATCCGCCATAACAAAAGGAGGGTCCCATGCCGTTATTCGAGCATTATTGTGACCTGCTCGACCATATCAAAACCCAAGGCCATGCCACAGAGACCCTGGGCCGCACCCCTGACGGACAGCCCATTGTCGCGATAAAAAGCGGTGGCGACAAAAGCCCGGCCATATTTATTAGCGCCGGCAGCCACGCCACCGAACAAGCCGGCGTCAGTGCCGCCGTCGATCTCCTCGATGAACTAGACACCGAACACCAGGTCTATACCCTCCCCGACCGCGACCCCATCGGCATGAACGGCTTTTCCTACGCGCTCGGTTTGAGCTTAGAGGCGGCGCCCAAAATAAATACGCTCGACGAGGTCGGTCCCTTTTTGCGCGAGCACGGCGAAGTGCTCTACGAAAAAGACGACACCGTGGTCGCCATCATCGGCGAATACGGCTACTCGACGCACAATCTCTACTACGACCTGAAGGGCGACGAACCCTGGCTGGAGGCCCTCAAGGGCCGTCGGCTCTATTTCCCCAACCGCGACCCCGGCATCGAAGGCACCGATTTCCTGCAACGCGCCTACGCGCTGATCGTCGACCCTACCGGTGAGGTGCTGCATATTAACCGCTTCCACGACACACCCTGGGCACCGGTCGAATCGCGCTGCACCCGCGACCTGATGGCGACCATCAATCCCGGCCTAACGCTCGATTTACACGAGCACGGCGGCGACTCGTTCTGGTTTTCGGCCCGACACCAGCAAAACGACGACGACCAGCAATGGGAAGAGAATATGGCCGATGCGATGATCACTGCCGTCGCCGCATCCGGCGCCGCCCTCGCCCCAGAAGAATATCTGCCGGGATCGTTCTTTACCCGAGGACCACGCGGCGTATACTGGCTCAACGCCGGACAACGCGGCGAAGGCCTCAACCTTGTCGACTTCGCGGCGCGGACCTACGGCCCGTCCTTCACGATTGAGACGGGGATGAAATTGCCCTTTGCCGAACGAGTAGCCACCTGCAAGCTGGTGGTCAAAAAAGCGGTCGAGGTCTTCGCGCAGCGCTACGCTGGATGAACAGATGAGTGTAGGCAGTACCCTGTTTCTGATAAAACAATGAACATAGGCAGTGCCCTGAGCGGTTTTCGCCTGCGCGGATTCAACCACAACGTGCAGTCTTTTTTTATGTACGGCGTGTTGATCAACGCCGGCATGGCGCTATTCTCGCTACTTTTCAACCTCTATCTGTTGCGGCTGAGCTACCAAGAGGACTTTATCGGTCTGGTAGCGAGCATGGCGCCCTTGGCCACGGGCTTATTGGCCTTGCCCGTCGGCATGCTCAGCGACCGCTTCGGCCGTAAGCCCTTCCTCGTCGCCTCCGGTCTACTATTGGCCATATCGCAATTGGGCGCGTGCCTGATGACTTCCCCGACGGCCCTTCTGGCCTTTTCGTTTATCGGCGGAATCGCCACCTCCTTTATCTGGGTCAACCACGTGCCTTTCCTCTCCGACAACGCGCATAGCTCGCGCCGCGCCGAAGCCCTGGTCATCTGGTCAGCCCTGCAAGTCGCCATCCGCATGCTGCTGAGCCTGGCCGGCGGTTTTATGCCCGGCGTCATGGCCTATTTTATCGGCGCGTCGACCGAGATGCCCGAACCCTTCCGCTATTCGCTATTGCTTGGCGCTTTGTGCTCGATCGTGTCCATATTCCCGCTATTGCGCATCCCTGGACACCAAAGCGGGCATCAACGAGCAACCTCTACCGCAAACGACCACGCCGCCCCGGACGCCGCCGAGCCGATACCCTGGCGCGTCTTCACTGGCATCGCCACCCTCAGCGGCACGCGCGGTTTTTCGATGGGGCTAACCTACCCCTTCATCAATGTCTTCTTCGAGGAGGAATTGCATGTCGGTCCAGCGATGATCGGCACAATCTTCTTCTTCAGCCAACTCGTCGGCCTGCCGGCGACCTTCTCAGCTCCAGCCCTCGTCCGCCGCTTTGGTGCGACGCTGACCATCTTACCCACCCGCATCATCGGCGGCTGTGCCCTCGCCCTTATGGGCACCTTTATCAACTTGCCGGTCGCCATATCGATGTTTCTGCTCTCTCGCATGGCCGAAGTCATCGACAACCCCTCCGACCAGCACTTCTCTACCCAGATCCTGCCACGGCGCTACTGGGCCCGGATCCAGGGTTTCCGCGTCTGCGGATTCCAGATCTTAAATTTCGCCGGCAGCCTACTAGGCGGCATGCTGATTCTCGACTACGGTTATTGGGCCGCCTTCGGTCTGGCTTGCGTATCGCGCGTTGCCAGTGGCTTTATTATGGCCGCCTTCTTCGGGTTCAGACCCGTCGAGCAAAGCGATGCCCCCGACTGATCATTGCTCCAATTGAACAGAACCAGCAGATTTGATAGTATACAAGCCATCTCTTCTCGCGGAGCTAGCCTAACATGAAAATCAGCAAAATCGAAGTCCGCGCGGTCGCCCCGCCGGTAGACCGCTTTACCTGGTCCGACGATTTACCCGACCAGTACTCGACCAATACGATCGTGCGCATCTTCACCGACGAAGGTATCGAAGGCGTCGCCGGCGTCTGGAACGCGACCTCCTTCGACTTCGAGCGTTATACCGCCGAATCCATCCGCCACCTGGTGCCGATCCTCATCGGCAAGGACCCGCTCTTGCGCGAAGAGATCGGGCACGCCATCCGCCCGCGCGTCTTCCCGCTACCGCCGCAATCGCTGGCCGCCATCGACATCGCCCTATGGGATTTGGCCGGCAAAGCCGCCGGCCTGCCGCTCTACAAGTTGCTCGGCGGGGCCCGCGACCGGATCCCGGCCTACGCCAGCACCCCGCTCTTTGAGGATGTCGATTCCTATCTCAAAAACGCCGAGGAATTTATCGCCGCCGGTTTCAAAGCCATAAAATTCCATACCTGGTGCATCCCCGACCTCGACCTCGAGCTCGCCCGCGCGGTGCGCAAAAAATACCCAGGCAACGAGATTGCCTTTATGCTCGACGCCGAAAACAACTACGACCGCGACGGTGCCCTCAAAGTCGCGCAAGCGCTCGAGGAAATGGGGTTCACCTGGTTCGAGGCCCCCCTACACGACGCCGACCTCGAAGGGTATATCGAACTGAGCCGCCGGGTGTCGATCCCCATTATTCCCTCGGGCAACTGGTTCCAGGACCTACAATCCTTCTCCGCCGCCATCCAGGCCAAGGCCTGGGGCCGCGCACGCACCGACGTGGCGATGATGGGCGGTATCACGCAAACCAACAAAGCCATCGCTCTGACCGAGGCGGCCGGTATGAAATGTGAGATTATGTCGTGGGGTTACAGCCTGGTATCTGCCGCCAATTTTCATCTAATGCTAGCGCATGACAACTGTTCCTATTTCGAACAATCGGTCCCCTGCGAGCCCTACGAATACGGCATGAAAAACTTTATCCGCGCCCAGCCCGACGGTTATGCCTACGCGCCCAAAGGCCCAGGCTTAGGCCTCGAAGTCGACTGGGAAGCAATGGAAGCGGCTACTATTCTGCAGTTCGTGGCCGAATAAGCTGGACATGCTTTGAAAATCACCGGCATTGAAATCGAAACCATCCACGTCACCGAACGCGTCGATTGGACCTTCGTGCATATCAACACCGATAAGGGCATCCGTGGCCTCGGCGAGCTAAACCCCTCCGTACGGCGCGCCGACGAACTGGGCACCCTCCGGCAAATGGCCGAAACGCTTATCGGCCGCGACCCCCGACAGATCGAAAAACTTCACGCCCTCTTTGACCCCGCATCCCTCGATCGTATCGGCTTCCGCGCGCTAAGTGCCCTAGACCAGGCGTTCTGGGATATACTCGGCAAATCGCTCGACGCGCCGGTGCACGCGCTATTGGGTGGCGCCTGCCGCGACGAAATCCGTCTCTACGCCAATATCAACCGCGCCACGCGCGGCGACCGTTCCCCCGAGGCCTTCGCCCGCAATGCCACCGCCGCGGTAAGCGATGGTTTTGACGCGATAAAGCTCGCGCCCTTCGACGGCCTTGCCCGCGGCATCGACAAAGCCGAAGACGCGGCCGATGGCATCGCCTGCATGCAAGCCGTGCGTCAGGCAATCGGCCCTAATGTAGACCTGCTTATCGACTGCCACTCGCACTTCACGGCCAAAGGCGCACTTGCAGTCGCCAAAGCGCTTGCCGATCTCGATCTATTCTGGTTTGAAGAGCCGGTCCCCGATGAGGATATCGCCGGCTATCTCGAGGTCAAGGCCAAGAGCGGCTTGCCCATCGCCGGCGGTGAGAGCCGTATGCACCGGCGGGGTTTCTGGCAGGCCTGCAACGACAACATTCTCGATATCGCCATGCCCGACGTCACCATCGTCGGCGGCATCTGCGAGCTAAAAAAAGTCGCTGCGATGGCTGAGGCCCGCGGCATTCGCACCGCACCACACGGCCCTTTCGGCCCCGTCACTACCGCTAGTAGCGTACACGCCATGGCCGCCCACCCCGCCTTTACGATTCTCGAATACGCCTGGGGCGAAGTGCCATGGCGCCCAACGCTCACCCTACCAAACGAGAAAATCAGCAATGGCCGTATCACCCTGCCACAAACCCCTGGTCTCGGCATCGAACTCGATGAAAAAATTGTCGCCGCTCATCGGATCGCGATAACCTAAATGCCTAGGATAGAAACAATCGTCCCTCCAACCCCGATCCGTTTTATCTTCTTTGCAGATCTACACCTGTCGGACCGTCTCGACACGGCCGCACACTGTGCGCTGGAGTGGGCGGTAGAGACCATCAACCGAGAGCGGCCCGACTTTCTCGCGGTGGCCGGTGACGCTACCACTTTTGGCACCCAGGCAAGCACGGCGCATTTGCTCGCCGCACTCGACCGCATAGAGCGGCCCGTCTATTTCACCCCCGGCAATGCCGAACTGAGAGATCGAGCAGGGCTGACTCTGTATGGCGAGCGCCTAACACCGGCCAGCCGTCATTTGCGACAGGGCGATTTATCCGTCCTATTCCCCGATACCTCCACCGGCACATTGCCCGCAACCGAACGCGAATGGTTGCAAAACACCTGCCTTGCCGACAGCGCTAAACGCCATATCCTCATCACCCATTTCCCACTCGACGCCTTACAAAACGAAAGCGCCGAATGGCTGGCACAATGGTTAACGGCCTGGCGCGTCGAACTCGTAGTTAGCGGTCACCGCCATATCCACCGTCGCCGGGCATTGGCAGAAACAGTGGAACTGGTATGCCGTGGTATGGACCCCGACAAGGCCATCGGCGATATGCCCGGTCTCAGCTTGATCGAAAGCACACAGCCCAACGAATGGTGCGAACGTTTCCTGCCCTGGTCGCCGGCGATAGAATTATTACCAACCGATCTGCCAAAGGGCATCCATCCGGTCGGCTGGTCGATCCACGGCGACCCCGTTGAAGCAACTCGCGAGACCCGCGAATTCGGCCTTTCCTGCCTTGAAATACGCCCTAAGGAAATGGAGTTTTCACGCCCTGCACTGCACGAAGAATTGGCGCAATTGCGCGATATGGGCCCGCTATACCTTTCCTATCACCTGCCCAATCTCGCTTGGAACGAGACAGCGGATGGCTTTACCGGCGAAGAAGACGTAGTAGAGGGGTTGGAATTGGCGCTTGCAGTAGGAGCCGCTAGCCTTACCGTGCACGTGCCGCGCGCCAGGGCGGAACTCATGGAGAAGGAGGAAGAGCCAACGGAACTCTATTCGACTTTTCAGGACCTCTACGCCCAACTCTTCGGAGACGCGGTCCGCTCCGGCGTGCGGCTATCCATCGAAAACATCCACAACCCCGCCTCTACCCCCATCGACTCCCCCGCGCTCGAATTCGCCACCCGTATCGACGAGTATTTGCGTTGGATCGACGCGGTGCAATCGGCGATAGCCGACACGCCGGCAAACACCATCGGCGCACACTTCGACATCGGCCACGCCCGCAACAATGGCGGCGACTTGGACAATATGCAACCGCTTGGCGACTGGTACGCCCGCATCGGCACCCGTATTACCGGCTATCACATCCACCAAGTGAATCAAAATCCGCAGACCGGCAAACTGGCCAACCATCTCACCATCGAAAACCTCTTTGGCCCACGCATATCCTACGCCGGCTTCCTATGGGCCTGGTCCAAACGCCAGATCAACCGGGCACCGCTCTTCGTCGAGGTCCGCCAGGCGGCGGGGCGGCGCGAGACCGCAGCGCGCCTCAAAAACCTCTTTGACAACGCCGACCGCATTCGCGAAGCCGCCGACCTACCCGACAGAGAGCCTCCGTAAACTCGCTTTAGTAAGCCCCCACGTATATCAAACGCCGGTCGCCCCAGCGATCCGCCACACGCCCCGTTCGTCAACCGCCGTCCCATCACAGGCTTCGTAGAACAATCGATAACCCGGTGCTCCCTCGCCCGGCACTTCCACCACACACATCTCCGAGCACTTCGCCCCGTCCCAACGGCCACCCGGAGCGATAACCGGTTCGGCTTCTTTTTGCCAATTCAAACCATCTTCGGACACTGCCCCCAATACATACGCTCGATTAGCTGCACTATAACCGGCGTAATACATGCGATAGCCGCCGCCGGCGAGAGGCAACACCTCTGGGGCAAAAACCGTCAGTGCCTCATAGGGCGACTCCTGCGCGATGCGCAAACCCGGTTCCAATGCAAAAGTGAACCCGCCATCTTCAGACAACGCGCTGACGATCCCCCTACCGCGATCGCCGCAATACAATCGGCAACGCCCATCGGCGAGAAAAATAAGCCGCGGAGAATTGTAACTGCCATCCCCACCCATTCGCACCCCCGGCTCCATCGTCCACCTCAGCCCATCTTCAGACAGTGCACTGCGCAAGCTGCTCGCCACCGCCTGTGGCCCCGGACAGCATTCGTAGTACATCCGCCAACGACCGCTACCATCGCTAAGCGGCACGACCTCCGGCGAGACTACGCGGAAGTTTCCCGCACCGCCCTGTGCCGCTGACAGCCGCACACCTTGCTCCAGAGTCCACACCAGCGCATCCGGCGAAACAGCGCTCAAGATGCGCGTGGTCGAATTGTCATAGTCGTTGGATCCGGCAGAAAAACCCTCTCGCGGCAGGATCTGGGTGTAGTACATGCGATACGTACCATCGGCCAACGCAACAACATTCGGCGTGACCACACCATAGATGCCCGTGCGCGTATCTTCTACCGGCCATCGCGCCTCCGGCAAGGGATCGACGATCCCATCCGGCGGTACGTCGATCGCCACCGCAGTATCCTTGCTCCAAATCGTACCCGGGTCCCGCGTAACCCCGTGCGGTATTGCGCCTGCCATTTCCGACCTCCTGCTGCTATTTCCCGATACTGAAAACTTCGTTTGTAGCGTGAATCCGCGCCGCGCGGCTATAGTGATACACTTGCACCACTTCGGCCCAATCCTCCTGATTAAACGCGATATAAGCCAGTTCCATACCGCCGATCAAATCCCCCGGCTCCCGACTGAGATCCGGCAATAGAATCGGCCCCGTATCGGGCTGAAAAACCCAATCGCGCTCGTTGGCATTGACTGTCTTGATCGGATATTCGATCGCCACTCGGTAGCGATCGTCCTGATAGGCGGTCGGGGCGACGAGGATCTCGTTGTCCAATACGGCCTCGACCCGGTCTTTGGCATTTTCCAGCAAGCGCCCCTCTTCGTAATGCACATCAAAACGCGCACTGGAAAAAGCTTCGGCAAGGGCCACCTCCTGCCTTTCCGACTGATAGCCGAGCGATGCCGGCTCTAAAGGCAACTCGATGCCTGCACGGTGGTAGGTTTTAATAGCGAGAAGCGAGAAAACGCAGCCCCGACATAATCGGCACAAAATCAGCGTTGGGCTCCATCCAGATATCCCGATCCACCCCCACCTGCTCGGTCTTGCAGCTGGCCCCGAGGGCGAAAAATGTACCTCGCCGCCCACCTTCTCCTCAATGCGGCACAAACAGTCGAGCAGCACCCGGGCGTTGTTGTAGCGTAAAGGGCGCTTTATTGGTCTGGGTAAGCGGCGGTTTTTCTAAAGTATCGGTCCGCCACCACAAAAAAGAACGGGAAAAGTCGATCGTCTTGCTCATCTGATCCTCTAAAATCGTCTATGGTTTATTCTTCTCTTTAGTCACCGGTCCACTCGGCGCCTCGCGGCTATAGAGCGTCGAGCCCCGTTCATACGAGACTTCGACCTCACCGTCAACCACCTCCAGACGCGGAACATTGTGCTGGAACACATCGCGGTCGGGGCCGCGCATCACCGCCAATTGCGCGTCGCTCATGCCCGTAACAACCTCGCCCCAGCGATTCTCCGGGTGCACCATATCGCCGCCAGCGCGATTAAAATTACGCGACGAATACTTGATCAGAATCCCCCGCCGCGCCGTCTCGCTCTGCCAGGCTAATGCCCCGTGCGTCGTGCCGCCGTCACCGAAAAACAACACATCGCCGGCTTGCATCTCGACGTGTTTGACCAAGCCCATATCGTCATCACAGGTTCTTATGCCCTGCGGCATCTTATAATAGGCCTTATGGCTGCCCGGCACGCAGGCGAACCCCCCGTCACCGGCTTTGACATCCCTGAGTTGCCAGGTCACGGTGACCGCCTCACAGAAGCTGCGACCGTTCTGATATATATAACCGCGGGTGGGATTGAGCGGTTCGTTGGCGTCGTGCAACGCATGGCCGCTGGTGCCTTTGACCGCGACAAAACCCGTCGCGTCCCCCGTCCACCCACCGCTGGCCCCCATCCAATTCAAACGGTGTTCCACCGCCGGGTGCGCGATCATCCGCCGAAAGGCTTCGCAATGAGGATCTGGCAACTGCAACAACCCCTGCAATAGCGGCCGCCCGGTCCCGGCCAGTGCGGTCGATCCGCGCGCCAGTTCTTCACCGACCTCGATGCGATCCTCGTAACCCTCGACAGCCTCATTCGCCGCCGCTAGCCACTCGTCGTCCATCACCCCGCGCAAAACCAAATAGCCGTTGAGGTCCCAAAAATAGAATTCATCGTGGTCAATGCCGCTGTCGGGATCCGGCCGCAAAAACGAGGGATGGAACATCTCACGTGACGGATCAACCTTCACGGTTTTACTGTCCGTCACAATCGTCGGCGGCGGCGTGGTATCCGCATAACCCGGGCTATACAGCGAAGCGCGTTGCGCCTCGGACAGATCCTCATGCCACTCGGGTCGCACCGCATTGCCCACATGGGGCCCCACACTGCGCACCACCCCCCGCCCCACATACTCATAATTCAACAATCGTTGCCGCCCCGCGCCCCGCCACGGTCGCATACCCTGCAATGCCGTCAGCGCCACCACCAGTAAATCCCCCGCCTTGAGCGCCGGCTGCAAGGTCAATCCCATATCCTTTGCACCCGTCGCCACATTTTCGGGCGTAACCACATTGCCCTTGTGGCTGCACGGCACCAACGAGAAACCGCCGTCATCAACCTGCACATCCTCCAGCGCCCACAATACCCGCACCCCCTCACAAAAACGCCGGCCATTTTGAAAATAATAAGCTATCGAGGGATCCCGTGGTTCGTTGCCACCTACCAGCGGCGCGCTCGTATCACAACTATGCTCACACCAAACCTCCGGCTCCCGGTCGAGAATAAAACCCGACCCGACCAGTTGATTGAGATAGCACACCATTGTCGGCTGTATCAACAAGTCGCGAAAAGACTGCCGCGCCGCGCCCGGCCAAGCCAACATGCCCGTCGTCTCGCCGATCTCGTCGATTGCTGAATTCAGCCGGGCAACCTCTTCCACACCCAACACACCCGGCAAATGCAGATAACCAGTAACATCAAAACAATAATTTTCCTCATTACTCATAACTTGGCTGTGCATAATCCTGCTCCCCTACTCTACTTTAACCCCCATAAAGAAACAAATCTCACCACATTCTCAAAAATCTACCATCAGGTCGTCGCCAGCGTAATCGCCCCCCGCATTAACAGAATATATTTCGAGCGGTCCAATGGCGAAATCCCCTTGTATTCGCGCTCGACGCCTAAGCCCGGCGGGCATTCTTCGTAGCCGTCGAAACCCAGCGTCATCTTGGCCTTCCCCCCGGCCAACCCGCTCAGACGGATCGCGTAATCCATTGAAGTCGCCAAAGGAAAACGCCCCTGCAACACGAATTGCCCTTCACTCATTTCAGCCGGCTCGAAAGTACCGCGCATCTCGATGATATCTGAGGTGACCTTGCCGACGATCGCCTCGGGCCCCGTGATGCGATAGGCGATAAACGGTTCGAGCAATATCGTATCGGTCGCCGTCAGCCCCTGCATCAGCGCGATATTCGTCGCCAATTTAAAATTGCCGGGACGACTGTGCACTACGTGGTCACTGCCGTCGACCAAAGTGATTTTGAGATCCGTCACCTCCCAGCCCTTAATCCCCTGTTTCAGCGCATCAGCGATCCACGCGGCAATCTCGTTTTGAAATTTAAGCTTAATCTTGTCGACATTGACTTCAGAATGATATTCGATCCCGCTACCGCGCGCCCCAGGTTCGAGCAGATATTTGACAATCGCCCAGCAGGGCTTGGGCATCGTATAGCTGTCGGCGCCATAACCGGCACCCGCCGGCGTCTCCCGGTAGACCACAATCGGGTCGCTGAACTCGGCCTGAATCCCGAAGCGCGTCGCGAGAATCGCCGTCAAAATCTCGGTCTGTATCGCCCCCATAATCTTGATGTGCAATTCCCGCTCCTCACTATACCACTTGAAGTTCAGATGCGGGTCCTCACTAGCCAACTGTTGCAGCGCCTTGGCCAATGCGGTATGGTCGGCCTCGTTTAGGGGACGCACCTGCACCGACAAGAGCGGTTCGCTTAGCGCGTAATCGCCGGGCACCGGTTCTGGATCGCCGAGAATATCGCCAATTTGCACATCGGGCAAGCCGCACAAAAAACCGATATCGCCCGCCGCCAATTCGCCGACATCCTCGTATTTATTGGTCGCACTGCGCTTGATCTGCGCGACCTTCTCCTCCCGATCCGCCGTGTGATTGTGCACCGTATCGCGCGTCTGCAAACGCCCCGCGTAGAGCCGCACGCCGGCAATGCGCCCAAAACGCTCGTCGTGGTCGATGCGAAAAACGACGCCGGAGACGGGTTTATCTATACGCGTCTCCGCATCGGGAAAATAGCGGACAATCGCATCGAGCAACGCTTCGATACCCGCCCGATTCTTAGCAGCCCCACAGAGCACCGGAAAGACTTTACACTCCCGTGTCGCCCGCGCCAGCGCCACATCGATCGCTGCCGACTCTAGCGCTTCGCCTTCGAGATAGCACTCCAATAGAGCATCGTCCTGCTCGGCGACCTTTTCATGCAGTGCATCAGACTCAACGGCCGACAATTCCGCGATGGTCGCCTCGTCGAAGCCTTCATTTTTCACCCCATTAATGAACACCATACTCGGCGAGAAGGCCCGTTGCATCTCGGCGAAAACCCCCGCGACATCGGCCCCTTTGCGGTCAATCTTATTGATAAAGAGCACGACCGGAATCCCCATCGCCCGCAGCGCGTCCCAAATCGGCTCGCTCTGCGCCTGAATGCCCTCGACCGCCGACAATACCAACACCGCACAGTCGAGCACCCGCAACGAGCGTTCGACCTCCGCCGAAAAATCGACGTGGCCTGGTGTATCGATCAGATTGATCTGCACATCCTGCCACGGGAAGGACAACGATGAAGCCCGTACCGAGATGCCCCGTTTCTTCTCGACATCTAATGCATCCGACAAACTCGTGCCCTTATCGACATTGCCTACCGCGCGCGTGCTACCGCTGAGATAGAGCATCTGCTCGGTCACCGTGGTCTTGCCGGCGTCGACATGGGCCAAAATTCCCAGATTTCTTATACGGCGTTTTTCCTGCATCAACCCTCGTACGCGTATTTCTTTGCCGCCTTTTCGTCCAATTCCGCGCCCCACCTCGGCCCCGTCGGAACCTCGACCCGCCCCTCGTCGAACTCCGCATAGCGGGTCAGCCCCTCATCGGTGCATGCCGCGCAAAAGACCCATCGGGCAAAATTCCTTTTCACTATAAATGTCTTAACAGCCGTGATTTTCATTTATTCGCTCCGCTCAATAGTAGGCAGACAATATAGCCCGCTCAGCAGTCTGCCTCCAGCCCGTACCCCCATAGACGCTCCCTTGGCAGATTGGTATATTGTGCCCGCAAGCTCCAGTCCTGTCCATTAAATAGGAGATCCACCATGGCACTGACCCCCTGGATCCGCATCGGCCAGCCCCTCGAAGCTGTCGTCGACAACTACGAACAAATCTTCGATGCCTGGCAGCTAGGCGGTATCCGCGGCCTGGTTTTCGGTCGGATGACTTTTGCCGACGAACAAGGCCAATTCACCATCCCTGCCTTTAAGGGCGATACCGCCCCCTACGAGAAACGCGGTATCAAAGCCGAGCTAAATGATACATTGCTGCAACCCGAAAAAGAAAAACGCCTGCGCGCGATGCTCGCCGACGCCAAGAGCCGCGGCTGGACCGTAATGATCTTCGCCCCCGCCTCCGGCACCATATCCGCACAGGGTCTGCCGCCGGAGCAAGACCCCTACGGCACGCAACTGCACGCCGCATCCTGGGAAGACATCTTCACCGCCTTCCCGGAAGTCGACGGCGGCATTATGGACGGCTGGACCGAATCGGCCTACGAAGTCGTCTACCACCACGGCAATGCCGTCTTCCGCGCAATGAACGACAACCAGCGCCAACAAGCGACCGCCCGCGGCTACGACCCCGCCCGCCTCGATTCGGGCCGCGCCCATCTGCACCAGCGCTTCCAAAACTTCACTCCCGCCGAAGTCGACTACTATGGCGACCACGGCGTGCTCTCGGAGATGAATCTCTTCGATATCAACGAGGACACACTCTACTGGCTGCGCTGGCGCCGTGAAGACGGCATCCGCGAAGGCCAGGCCTTCCGAACGGCCCTCGACGAAATGCCGCGCAAAATCCTGCTCGGCAACGGCCCGCGCTCGGCCATTTTTTCAGGCATGACCGCGCTCGATTACCACGCTTGGGATCAGATCGTCGATCTGTTGCTGGTCAAGCACTACTTCTGGCACCGCGGCTTCGACGGCCTCTACGGCACCGTCGCCCGCTGGGTCCAGCAGATTCAAGCCTGGAACCCGAGCTTGAACGAAACCCAGTGCTGGAAGGTTGTGCGCGCCTGGCTCGGCATCAATTTACCCGAGGTCGAGTGCCTAGCCGATATGGAATTGGGCTTCCCGCAGGCTTTTTTCGACCAAATAGTACAAGAGGAAACGCGCCGCGCATTGGCCGCTGTCAGCGACCCGGAGAAAATTCTGCCCTGGGTCGACACCGGCCGCATGCCGCACGGCGGCGACCCGATGACCTCCGGCGACCTCCACCGCATCCTGCACGCCTCGGACCAAGCCGGTCTCAAGCGCTTCCTCTTCCACAACCACGCGCATCTGACCGCCGCCGAGTGGCAGGTGATCTCGCGTATGTGCGGCACGCCTTGGGACGAGGATCCGGCGGGTTACTGGCCGCCGGCGACGCCGAAGCCTTCGACGTACTAGCTTCAGGAGGGTTAGGTCAGGTAGGGGGTGCGTCTCACGCTGCGGATCGGACGGCTTGCCTACGGGCAATGCTAAGGCAGCCCGACCTAGCTTTGCGGAGGGGCGCAGCGGCGGCGTGGCAGAGCCAACTTTAACGGGCAATGGGAGTGGATAGATATCAACCAATGGCCTTGGGGAGGCCACCCTCCGTCATCCCCCCGAACCTCCGCTACACCGGTGGATGTTTCCCCCCTTTAAAATAAAGGGAGGGGGTCTTCAACTATTTCTCCTTATAAAAAAGGGGATAGATTTTATTCCTCTATCCCGCTCTCCTATTATTTTTTGGTAATTGAAATACCACCGGAGGTCAGGGTTAGGGTTTTTCCCTGAGCAGATTGTAGTCCTCGGAGCCCGCCAGGGATAGCGGGCGAGAATAAGCGAAGGGGAAAACCCTAATCCTGGCCGTCCACCAGCAGCAC
>Ga0233439_10002869_pt1 | contig 18744 bp, 21 predicted proteins | sample SI_123_September_6_FD_182713 | JGI IMG/M metagenome (GOLD analysis project Ga0233439, IMG submission 182713) | Seawater microbial communities from Saanich Inlet, British Columbia, Canada - SI_123_September2016_100_MG | ecosystem: Environmental > Aquatic > Marine > Inlet | place: Canada: British... | reverse complement strand
AATCCCATTGCTAGGAATACTGCCTCAGCTTCGATAACAAATTCGCTGCCAGCAATTTCGTTCATGTTGAAACGGCCAGTTTCTTCGTCTTTGACCCATTCAACACGAGCGCATTCGAGGCGTTTCAGGTTGCCTTCATCGTCACCAACAAATCGCTTCGTCAGAACGTTGTAGTCCCGGTCGCCACCCTCTTCGTGCGCACTTGAAGTGCGGAAGATGGTTGGCCATTGTGGCCACGGGTTGGTTTCAACACGAGTCTCGGAAGGGCGAGGCATGATTTCCATCTGGATGATGTTTACAGCACCCTGACGGTGTGACGTACCGAGACAGTCGGCACCAGTGTCACCACCACCGATGACGACAACGTTCTTGCCCTTCACATCGATGTTGTCTTCAGGTCCGAATTCAGCGCCCCGGAGCTTCCGGTTCTGTTGGGTGAGGAACTCCATGGCGTAGTACACGCCCTTGAGATCTCGACCTTCAACTGGAAGATCGCGTGGAACGGTTGATCCACCAGAGAGACATACCGCGTCGAACTTTTCGAGTAGCTCATCGTGAGTTATATCGACACCAACGTTAGTGCTAACGCGGAATTTCACGCCTTCACCACGCATCTGGTTTACTCGACGTTCGACAACTTCCTTCTCGAGTTTGAACTCAGGAATTCCGAGTGCGAGTAATCCGCCGATGTACTCGTTACGTTCGTAAACAGTAACGGTGTGGCCAGCGCGTGCCAGTTGCTGAGCTGATGCAAGACCTGCAGGCCCTGAACCAACAACTGCAACTTTCTTACCAGTCTTGTTAGCTGCGGGTTGCGGCTTGATCCAGCCCTCTTTCCAGCCATGTTCAACGATCTGCTTCTCGATCATTTCGATCGTCACAGGGTCGGAGTTGACCGAAAGTGTGCAAGATGCCTCACATGGAGCAGGGCAGATGCGACCAGTAAATTCTGGGAAGTTGTTTGTGGCGTGAAGACGCTCAACAGCTTCTTCCCAGTTGCCGTGGTAAATGAAGTCGTTGAACTCTGGAATGAGGTTTCCGAGTGGGCAACCGCTGTTGCAGAACGGAACTCCGCAATCCATACAGCGACTAGCCTGACGACGTGCGTCCGACTCGTCCCATTCGAGATAAACCTCTTGCCAGTCGTTAATTCGTTCTTGAGCATCACGACGTGAAGGAGTGCGTCGAGCGGCCTCCATGAATCCAGTTACTTTACCCACGGCTGCCTACCCCTTCTTTAGAGTCGGTCGATTCGGAAGAAGCGGCTCGTCCACGAAGGACTCGTGCGTAGTCCCGAGGGAATACCTTCTTGAATTTCGTTACAGAACTCGCCCAGTCGGCAAGAAGCTCAGATCCGAGCTTGCTGCCTGTGTACTGCACGTGCTTTTCGATCATTTCCTTGAGTTCGCTATCGTCATCTGATCCCGGTACGACGTCGATCAGATCAGCGATAGCGTCGTTGAAGTGGCTACCAAACGAACCGTCTTCGTCGATCACGTAAGCAACACCACCACTCATACCTGCACCGAAGTTTCGGCCGGCAGGTCCGAGAATGGCAACACGTCCACCAGTCATGTATTCACAACCGTGGTCGCCGATGCCTTCAACAACAGCAGATGCTGCAGAGTTTCGAACGGCGAATCGTTCACCTGCGAGACCGTTTACATACGCTTCACCACCGGTCGACCCGTAAAGGGCGACGTTACCGATGATGATGTTGTCTTTGGCTTCGTAGGCGCTGTTGTCAGGTGGAGTGATAACAAGTCGTCCACCAGAGAGGCCCTTACCGAAGTAGTCGTTTGAATCACCTTCGATCTTGAAAGTAATTCCCTTGACCAACCAAGCTCCGAAGCTCTGACCAGCAGAACCCTGGAACGTGAAGTTGATAGAACCATCAGGCAGACCAGCTTCACCAGTCTTCTTGGCGATAACACCACTCAACGTCGCACCAACCGTTCGGTTGATGTTGGTTACAGGAAGAGTTGCTTCAACGCTGTTGCCGTAGTCGATAGCAGGTCGTGCAAGTTCAATTAGCTTGTTGTCGAGTGCGTTCTCAAGACCGTGGTTCTGCAGAATCTGCTGATACGGGTGGTCCTGTGGAAGCACATCCGGCTTCATCAAAATCGGTGAAAGGTCGAGAGTCTTCGCCTTCCAGTGCTTGATGTCTTCGCGAGCCTTTAGCTTGTCGACTCGACCGATCATTTCGTTGACCGTTCGGAAGCCCATCTTAGCCATGAGTTCACGGAGTCCCTCAGCGAGGAACATGAAGTAGTTCACAACCGCGTCAGGCGTTCCTGAGAACTTCTTGCGAAGTTCAGGGTCCTGAGTTGCAACACCAACTGAACATGTGTTGAGGTGGCACTTACGCAACATGATGCAACCCATCGAAATGAGCGCTCCGGTTGCGATGCCCCATTCTTCAGCACCAAGCAGCGCACCAACGAGAACGTCGAGAGACGTTTTCATCTGACCGTCGGTCTGAACAACGATTCGGTCACGTAGGCCGTTAGCAACTAGTACCTGCTGAGTTTCAGCAAGACCAAGCTCCCACGGCAAACCTGCGTGACGGATTGAACTGAGCGGTGATGCACCAGTACCGCCAGAGTCACCCGAGATAAGGACAACGTCGCCCTTACCTTTAGCAACACCGGCAGCGATGATTCCAACACCAGCAACGGAAACCAGTTTCACGTGAACACGTGAGTCTGGGTTCACGTTCTTGAGGTCGTGAATCAGCTGAGCCAAGTCCTCAATCGAGTAGATGTCGTGGTGCGGCGGAGGTGAAATCAGCTCCACACCAGGAGTTGTCTTCCTTATATACGCGATGTAATCCGAAATCTTTCGACCCGGAATTTCTCCACCCTCACCCGGCTTGGCTCCCTGCGCCATCTTGATCTGAAGATCTTTGGCGTTGGAGAGGTAGTTGGTTGTTACACCGAAACGACCTGAAGCAATCTGCTTCACTGCACTCGAACGGTTATCACCGTTGTCGTCCAGCACGAATCGTTCAGGGTCTTCTCCACCTTCACCAGTGTTCGACCGTGCACCAATACGGTTGGTCGCTACTGCGAGAGTTTCGTGAGCTTCACGACTGATCGAACCGAGCGAAATTGCACCGGTTGCGAATCGTTCAGCGATTTTCGATGCTGGCTCAACTTCGTCGAGAGGAATTTCATCGCCGAAGACAGGCTCCAGCATGTTCCTAATCGTGATGTGCTGATCGCCCTCATCGTTGGAAGCAGTTTCAAACTGCTTGAATACATCGTGATCGTTTCGCTTCACCGCATCTTGCAGCAGAGCGATCGTGTCTGGATTCCACATGTGGCGTTCGCCAGTGGATCGCCAGAGGTAAAGACCACCAAGGTCGAGCTTGAGGTTCGACGGAATGTTGTCGTCGGCATAAGCCCGAGAGTGGTTGGCAAGAATGTCGAGAGCAATCTCGCTTGTGCCGATTCCGCTGATGCGAGATACGGTCCAAGTGAAGTACTCGTCAACGAGTTCCTGCGAAAGACCAAGCGCTTCAAATACCTGTGCGCCAATGTAGCCCTGAAGGGTTGAAATACCCATCTTGGCCATCGTCTTCACAACACCTTCTTCGATAGCTTCTCGGAAGTTTTCTTCGGCAGTGTTCTGCGAAGGAATCTTTTCCTCAGCGGTAGGTCGGAGTCGAAGACCAGCGATGGTTTCGAGTGCTAGATACGGGTTGATTGCCGAAGCGCCGTAACCGAATAGCGTTGCAAAGTGATGCACTTCGCGTGGCTCGCCAGATTCGACAATGATGTCGGCCTGAGCACGGTTTCGTTCCTTGATTAAGTGGTGATGAACAGCACTTGTTGCAAGGAGTGAAGGGATGAACGCGTTCTCGCTATCGACACCACGGTCGGATAGAACGAGAAGTGTGTAGCCGTCTTCAATCGCCTGGCTTGCTTCGCTGCGGATACGACCGAGAGCGGCATCGAGTGCCTCTGCTCCGCCAGCAACAGGGAATAGAGTCGAAATCGTCTTAGCCTTCACACCGGGAACGGTAGAAGCCTTGATCTTTGCGAGTTCAGCATTCCGCAGAACCGGGTGATCAATACGAAGTGTCTGACAGTGAACTGCAGTCGTTTCGAAAATGTTTGGACGTCGTCCGGCAGGTACAGCTCGCTGCGTAATCAGCTTCTCGCGAATAGCGTCGAGCGGTGGGTTTGAAACCTGAGCGAACGCCTGCTTGAAGTACGAGAACATGTTCTGCGGCTTGTCGGAAAGAACTGCAAGCGGTGCATCGTTACCCATCGAGCCCTGAGGCTGGTGACCAGTAATCGCCATTGGGCGAACGAGCATGTGCAGATCTTCGCGTGAGTAGCCGAACGCCATCTGGCGATCAACCAGAGTCTCGATGTCAGTCTCCGGAACGCTCGGGGCGTCTGGGAGTGAATCGATAGTCGATCGGTTGTTCTCAAGCCACTCGCCATACGGATTTTCCGATGCGATTCGCTCGATAACTTCGTCAGGTTCAACAATTCGCTGTTCTTCAAAGTCGATGAGGAACATGCGACCCGGCTCAAGACGTGAGCGGTACTTGATGCGTTCAGGATCGATGTTTAGAACGCCGGCCTCTGAAGCCATTACAAGCAAGTTGTCTTTCGTTACCCAGTATCGGAAAGGACGTAGACCGTTTCGGTCGAGAACCGCACCAACCGCATCACCGTCGGTGAATACGATCATTGCAGGTCCGTCCCATGGCTCCATTAGGTTGCCGTGGTACTCGTAGAAATCTTTCACGTTCTGCGGCATCGACTCGTGACCGTTCCAAGCTGCCGGCATCATCATCGCTGCGGTGTGTTCCACCGAACGACCTGTCATGCGGAGCAGTTCGAACACGTTGTCGAGAGATGCGGTGTCGGACGCATCGTCGGCTTCACAAATAGGTGTTAGCTGGTCGATCTTGTCGCCAAAGAAAGGAGAATCGATCGAACGCTCACGAGCCTGCATCCAGTTTCGGTTTCCGCGAACCGTGTTGATCTCACCGTTGTGAGCCAGCATGCGGTACGGGTGAGCAAGCTTCCATGAACCAAGCGTGTTGGTCGAGAAGCGAGAGTGGACCAAGCCGAAAGCACTAACCATGCTCTCGTCTTTTAGATCGAGGTAGAACTCGCCGAGCTGGTGCGTTAGCAACATGCCCTTGTAGATAAGAGTTCGTGCCGACCATGAACAAACGTAGAACTCTCGAAGGAGAGTTTCTTTGGTTTCAGGATCAGCTTCGCCGTTTACGAAATTCTTTTCGGTCGACTTTCGGGCTAGGTACATCAAGCGTTCGAGGTCGTCGTCTTCAACTCCGTCTGGAGCCTCGACAAACAACTGTGCGAACTTGGGCATTATCGATTGAGCAGTGATACCAGCAGAATTAGGATCTACTGGAACATCACGCCATCCGAGAACCTTCAAACCGTTGTCGGTAGCGGCCGATTCGAGCGTGGCCCGAGCGGCAGCATTGAGCTTGTCATCAAGCGGTAGGAATGTCATCGCTACGCCGTATCGACGCTCGGCAGGAAGATCGATTCCTACCTCGCCAGCGACTTTGCGCATGAATGCATCAGGCATCTGAATCGTGATACCTGCGCCGTCACCGGTCAGCGGATCGGCACCCGCAGCACCACGGTGATCGAGATTGACCAGCACTTCTAGAGCCTGGTTAACGATCTCGTGCGACCGTTCACCGGTAATGTTGGCCACCATGCCAACACCACAAGCGTCACGTTCCAGTTCTGGAACGTACAACCCGCGTTCCGCAACATCGGTGAAATCGGGGATCGCAAAATTTGCGTCCGATCCATCCGTGTGGGGTGCGTTCGGGTTCGATTCAAAATTATTCCGGACTTCGGTCATGTTTCTCCTAGTAGGAAGATCAGTAGTGCTCAAGCAGTCAAAGATTGGTTAGAACAACTGGTTAGAGGTGTCGGTATCTTTTCAGCTCGAAGTCGGTGACTGTATTGCTGAACTCTTGCCACTCGATTCGCTTATTAGCGAGGAAATTCTTCATCACGGTTGAACCAAGAGCTTTTTCTAATAGCTCACTGGTCTCCGCAAGGCGAATAGCCTCATCAAGCGTTCGCGGCAATCGTGCCACTCCACGTTCACTCAACTCTGCATCCGACATTCGGAATACGTCATCATCAAGCGGTTCAGGAAGTGGCAGTTTGTTTTCAATGCCATCAAGGCCTGCAGCAAGCAGAACCGAGAATAGTAAATAAGGGTTCGCGGCGGCGTCGGGTGCACGATATTCGACACGGATGCTTTCTTCGCGACCGGGTCGGTAGCTTGGCACACGAATCAAGTCGCCAAAGTTACCTGTGGTCCAAGAAGCAAATATCGGAGCTTCAAGACCCGGAAGTAGACGCTTGTACGAGTTGACCCATTGGTTGGTAACAACACAGATATCAGCTGCGTGACGCATCAAGCCAGCGAGGAAGTGTTTGCCTGTTTCAGAAAGATTCTTCTCATCGTTTTCGTCGAAGAATGCGTTGTCGTCGCCTTTGAACAGCGACATGTGAGTGTGCATTCCCGAACCATGACGATCGCCAAATGGACGAGGCATGAACGTGGCATATGCACCCTGCGGCGCGGCAAGCTCTTTGGCAATTACCTTGAAAGTAATAATCGAATCGGCCATCGTCAGTGCGTTGGTGTGGCGCAGGTCGATTTCGTGCTGACCAGCCCCAACCTCGTGATGACTGTGCTTTACAGGGATGCCCATTTTTTCGAGAGTCAGAACGGTGTCACGACGAAGATCTGCGCCTGTGCCATCGACCGAAGTCTGATCGAAGTAGCTACTTCGGTTTGCACGGTTGGCCTCTTCGGCTTCGCCCATGTCGTAGTAATACTCGATCTCAGGAGCGACGTAGAACGTGAGTCCCATTTCGGAGGCTCGCATCAGGTTTCGACGTAGAACTTGTCGGCCATCTGCTGCGGAAGCTTCTCCAGTAGGAGTTTCGATATCGCAGAACATGCGGGCAACAGCATCTTTGCTAGGTCGCCACGGCAGAACTTGGAATGTCGAAGGATCGGGCATGGCGATCATGTCGGATTCGTCAGCTCGGGTCAGTCCTTCGATAGCGGCACCATCGAAGCTGGCGCCATTTCGAAGCACGCCTTCGAGTTCATCGACTGTAATGGCGAAGCCCTTGAGCGTGCCAAGAATGTCGGTGAACCACAGACGAATGAACTTAACGTCGTGTTCGCGCGCCGACATCAAGACGTATTTGATCGCCTCTTCGTCGATTCGCGGACGTGTATTTTCTGGTGTCTGTGTCATGGGCTAAACGTGTGATTCGAGGCTTTTATCTGCCTCTGAAAATGGTCGTATAAAAATTGACCGAAGGTTGAGTATTGAAAAATGTTCTTGGCTTGTCAATTAACTCTCAGCGTGCTGAGGGTCTAAGTCATCAATGTTGCCTAGGTCGATTCCTCTATTTCAAAATGCGGACTACTTATATTGCTCCCGTACGCGCGTATTACACGCGCTACCTGTTAACGATTTGTTTCAATTTGAAACATTTGGGTGATGCCGAAGCATCTAATCCTAGTTGGAACCCCCTGGTGATCGGAACCGATAACCAACGTTCCACTGTGTTTCGATGAAGTTGTTTGTTACATCATCTATCTTGCTGCGCAGGCGCCGGATATGAACATCGACTGTTCGGGTTCCGCCGAAGTAGTCGTATTCCCAAACGCTGCGAAGTAGTGATTCCCGGCTGAATACCCGTCCCGGATTCGAAGCGAGATACTTCAGCAATTCATATTCTTTGTAAGTTAGATCGACCTTACGGCCACGAAGTGTGACTTCGTATCGATCGCAATCGATAACTAGATCACCGTGAATAATCGTGTTGGTTATTTCAGTCGGCGCGTTTCTCGACATGGCGATGCCTAATCGAAGCGCAACTTCTTCAGCGGTGCACGGTAGAAAGCAGATTTCGATCTCTTCTCGTGCTGCTGTAATACCTTCCAAAGCCACAACCGGAAGTATGACCACTACCGGAACTCCGGCGTCGGCAGCTGCATGAACAATTCCAGAAGGGCCTGCAAGTCCGGTTCCGGCACCCCAAACAAGAGCACCTTCAACACTTGAAGCCAGCTCATCTTTGCTGGTTTCTGCTGTAAATGGCACAAGTTTCAGAGATGGATCAAGCGCGTTGAGTCCTGCCGCTAGGCGTTCAGACTCTGCATCAGCAAACCCCAAGAGGGCTATAGAACTCACTTGATTGCACCCGGATTCAGTAGCATGCCCATATTCAAATAGCGGGCTGTGCGCTGTTTATTGTGCGTACGCGCGTGTGTCGTCTTAGTACATTCGCGAAACAGCGCACGGCGGCGAAGCAACTTAGGGTATTAGTTTGTGGTGAATTTCACAACCTTTGAATTCGAATGGCGCGCCGTCGCGTCGAAATTCGTTAAAAGGCGTTAATTCACGTTGACTTGCCCGGGGACCCGTTCGTATACTTACTCTTCGTGGCTCGACCAATATCGGTTGGGCTCACCTTCTTGTGACCTTTTTTCTGGACGATAATTTGCCCACGATTAACCAATTAGTACGTAACTCACGCAAGCAGAAGCGGCGCAAGCCTAAAACTCCTGCTCTTCGAGTTGCATTCAACTCATTCTCGAGTCAGCAGGTAGAGCTGAAAAAGGGAAGCCCGCAGAAACGCGGTGTTTGCCTTCAGGTTCGAACTGTAACCCCGAAGAAGCCTAACTCGGCCCTTCGTAAGGTAGCTCGTGTTCGATTGAGCAACGGTATGGAAGTAACTGCTTACATTCCGGGTGAAGGTCACAACTTGCAGGAACACTCGGTTGTCCTTATTAGGGGCGGCAAGGTTCCAGATCTACCAGGTGTGCGTTACCACATTGTTCGTGGAACGCTCGACACATCAGGTGTTGAAGATCGAAAGCGCGGTCGTAGTAAGTACGGCACGACAAAGAGCTAATAACTAAACGTCTCTGTCAAAAACGACCGCCTGTTCAGTAATTGGGTAGGCGGCTTAGTTTGTCAGAGACATTATTTGAACTACTGAAGAATACGAAGGTAAACACATGGCACGCAGGCGCCGCGCTCAGCGCAGGCAAATAGCTCCAGATCCCCTTTACGGGAGTGTGGAACTCACCCGATTCATCAACCGTCTAATGATTGGCGGCAAGAAGTCGGTTGCGCAGAAGGCTATGTATGAAGCCCTCGAAAAGCTCGAAAAAGAAACTGACAGGCCTGGCCTGGAAGTGTTCGAGCAGGCAGTACGAAACTCTATGCCTGCACTGGAAGTAAAGCCTCGCCGTGTTGGTGGTGCTACTTACCAGGTGCCGGTTGAAGTGCGCCCCGAACGTCGGGGAGCACTGGCGCAGCGATGGCTGATCACTGCTGCGCGAGAGCGTTCGGGTAGGCCTATAGCCGATCGGCTGTGTGCGGAACTACTTGAAGCTTCCAGGGGTGCTGGCACCGCTGTTAGGAAGCGTGAGGACCTACACAGAATGGCAGAAGCCAACAGGGCTTTCGTTCATTACCGCTGGTAGGACCCGGCAAAATTTAATCAGCCGCAAAACCGCTCCGATGCCTAACTATCTGGCACGGGGACGGAACGAATGGCAACTTTAGAGATGACAACTACATCTGCAAAAAAAACCGATCTTAATAAGACTCGGAACATAGGCTTTATCGCCCACATCGACGCCGGTAAGACCACTGTGACAGAGCGCGTGCTCTTCTTCACTGGTGAGACTTACAAGATCGGTAACATCGATGAAGGCACAACCGTTATGGACTTCATGTCGCTTGAACGCGAACGTGGAATCACCATTGGTTCAGCCGCTACCAACGCTCAATGGGATGGCCACCTGGTCAACATTATTGACACACCGGGTCACGTTGACTTCACTGCTGAAGTAGAGCGTTCCCTCCGTGTGCTCGACGGTGGCGTTGTCGTACTCGAATCCGTTTCGGGTGTACAGCCTCAGTCTGAGACTGTTTGGCGCCAGGCCGACACTTACAAAGTTCCTCGCATGATCTTCGTCAACAAGATGGATCGGCTCGGAGCAGATTTCAATTACGCAGTGTCGACGGTCCATGACCGACTCGGCGCAAACGCTGTTCCTATTCAGATGCCTATGGGTGCTGAATCGGAATTCGTTGGTCTAATCGACCTCGTTGGTCAGAAGGCTTACTACTACGCTGAGGCGGAAGCAGTAGAGCACACCCTGATCGACATTCCTGATGAGTACGCTGAAGCTGCAGAAGAAGCACGACAGCACCTTATTGAGAAGGTCGCTGAAACCGACGATGCTCTTATGGAGAAGTTCCTTGAAGAAGAGGAAATCTCTGTAGAGGAACTCAAGGTTGCTCTACGTAAGGCAACTATCGATCTCAAGATCTTCCCTGTATGTGTAGGTTCAGCGCTCAAGCACCGTGGTGTTCACCCACTGCTCGATGCTGTTGTTGATTACTTGCCATCACCGCTCGATGTTGAAGCAATCAAGGGTGTAAGCCCTGCTGATGAATCCATCGAATTGGTACGACAGCCTTCTGTTGACGAGCCTATGTCGGCTCTCGCATTCAAGGTTGTTACCGACCCGCACGTTGGTCGCCTGGTTTACCTTCGGGTCTACTCAGGAATTCTCGAGTCTGGTGTAAACATCTACAACGCGACTACTCGTTCGAAAGAGCGAATCGGTCGACTCATGGTCATGCATGCCGACTCTCGAGAAGAGAAGACATCTGCAGGGCCGGGTGAAATCGTTGCTGCGATCGGTCTGAAAGACACGATCACCGGACACACGCTGTGCCCACAGAGCGATCAAATCACACTCGAAAAGATTTCGTTCCCAGACCCAGTTCTTTCTGTAGCGGTAGAGCCTAAGACTCGAACCGACCAGGAAAAGATGTCGACCGCATTGGTTCGACTCGCTGATGAAGACCCAACACTTACCGTCTCTTCTGACGAGGAAAGTGGTCAGGTCATTCTTGCTGGAATGGGTGAACTCCACCTCGACGTTATCGTTGAGCGAATGCGACGTGAGTTCAATGTTGATGCAACGGTTGGCGCTCCACGAGTAGCCTACCGAGAGACCGTTACCCGAGCTGCAACTGCTCAGGGTAAATTGGTCAAGCAGAGTGGTGGTCACGGACAGTTCGGTGACTGCACATTGCGACTTGAGCCGGTTGAACCTGGTGATGGTCTGCTGTTTGAATCTGAAATCACAGGTTCGACTCTTCCACGTGAGTACTTCCGCCCGATTGAGCAAGGCTTCCGAGAGGCTGCCCGCTCTGGTGTCATCGCCGGTTATCCGGTTGTAGACATGAAGGCTGTGCTTGTGGATGGATCGCACCACGATGTTGACTCTTCAGAAATGGCTTTCAAAGTGGCTGCCTCTATGGCATTCAAGGCTGCTATGAACAAGGGCAAACCTGCTCTTCTTGAGCCAATCATGAAGATTGAAGTTGTTACTCCTTCTGAATTCCTTGGTGACGTACTTGGAGACTTGAACTCCAGGCGTTCTCAGGTTCAGAACATGGAAGCCCGTGGCGAAGCGCAGGTTATTTCTGCGTTTATCCCGCTTGCGGAAACTTTCCAGTACGCCACGCACGTTCGTTCAATCACAACCGGTCGTGCCAGCTTCGCTATGGAGTTGGACCACTACACGGCTGTGCCTAAGAACGTTGCAGAGAAAGTGACAGGAAGCTAGGAATGCCAGGACAGAAAATTCGAATCGTCCTCAAAGCGTTCGATCACCGAGTGTTGGACATCTCGGCTCAGCAGATTATGGAAACTGCCGAGCGTACGGGTGCCCAAACAGCAGGACCGGTTCCTTTGCCAACAGCAAAGCGCCGATTCGCAGTGATTCGAGGGCCTCACGTTCACAAAGACTCCCGAGAGTACTTTGAACTCCGAGTGCACAAGCGTCTTATTGACATCCTCGAGCCTAGCTCGAAGACGATCGATTCGCTGACTCGACTCAACGTACCCGCTGGTGTCGATATCGCTATCAAGCTCTAGAGCAAATAGTAAACGGTAAGCAAGTAAACGAAATGACTATCGCTGGACTTCTCGGTCGAAAGATCGGAATGACAACCTACTACCACGATGACGGAACTGCAGAGTCAGTTACGGCAGTCGAGGTCGGGCCGTGTGTCGTCACTCAGGTGAAGACGGATGCTCGAGACGGCTACGAAGCCGTACAACTCGGATTCCTTGCCGCAAGCAAGCTGAACCGAGCTGAAGCCGGGCATCAAGCCCGTTCAGGTGGAACGTTTGAGCACCTACAAGAATTTAGCGTGGCCGACCTCGCTGAATACGAAGTAGGGCAAGAACTGAAAGCCGACATATTTGAAGTTGGAGAACCTATCAAGGTAACCGGTACCTCAAAAGGTAAAGGTTTCTCCGGTGTTGTACGCCGGTGGAACTTCGCTGGTGGCCCAAAGACTCACGGTCAGACATCACGTCACCGTTCGTCAGGTTCAATCGGTGCTGGTTCATCACCAGGACGTGTATGGCCAGGACAGAAAATGGCTGGACACTACGGTGTCGACACGAAAACAATCAAGGGCCTTCGGGTCGTGGCTGCTGACGTCGATAACAACGTTGTGCTGGTTCGAGGTTCCATTCCTGGAGCTAAGAACGGCATCGTTCGTATCGAAAGGCAGGGCAAATAATGGATCTGCAAGTAAAAGACAACAAGGGTAAAGTCGTCGGATCTGTCGCAGCTAGCGATCAGGTATGGCGAGCTGAGAGCAACGACGCTCTTCTGCACCAGGCTGTAGTGGCCCAGCAGGCGAACAAGCGACGTGGTACTCAGGACACTCAACAGCGCAACGAAGTTACCTACTCAACGAGAAAGATCCGACCTCAGAAGGGGTCTGGTCAGGCTCGACAGGGTAGCCGACGTTCTCCAGTGCTAAAGGGTGGTGGTGTAGCTCACGGGCCGCACCCACGAAGCTACAGGCAGCGTCTTCCTAAGAAGATGCGGCAGCAGGCTCTGCGGATCGCTCTTTCGGACAAAGTTCGAGACGAGAGCGTGACAGTTATTGCTGCATTGAAACTCGATGCACCAAAGAGCAGCACAATTCGAGACATCGTTTCGGCGTTTGAACTCAAGGGACGAACACTTATCGTCACGAGCGCAACCGACCACAACGTTGTGAAGTCGGCTAGCAACCTTCCGGGTGTAGAAGTTCAGGCAGCAGCGCTGATGAACCCACTCCAAGCAGCTACCGTTACTAATTTGATCGTTACGCAGGAAGCGCTAGAGGCTATCGATAGTCTCTGGTCAGACGGAGGCAACGACTAATGAGCCTCGCTAAAGTTCTGCGCCGACCAATTGTTACTGAGAAGAGCACTCTCCTCAGTGAACAGGGTCGATATGTATTTGAAGTCGATTCCGATGCTAGCAAGCACGATATCGCCAAAGCAGTTGAATGGGCATTCGATGTCAAAGTGGTCAAGGTAAACACTCTGACTGTTCCTGGCAAAGTAAAGCGATACGGTCGACGACCGTCGAAGCAGCCCGACTGGAAAAAGGCGATCGTTTCTTTGCAAGCCGGCGATACTATCCAGTTGTTCGAGGGAGCATAGTAAATGGGACTTAAGGAATATAAGCCCACGTCTCCTGGTCGTCGCGATACCGTCGCTGACGACTATAAGGACATCACGACGAACAAGCCTGAAAAGAGCTTGCTCGCTCCTCTGAGCAAAAAGGGTGGACGTAACAACCGTGGTCGAATTACCGTTCGACACCGCGGTGGTGGACACAAACGTCGTTACCGAATTGTCGACTTTAAGCGCGACAAAGCAGGTACAGCGACAGTAATGTCGATTGAGTACGATCCAAACCGATCTGCTCGTATTGCACTCGTTTTGTTCGAAGATGGCATCAAGCGATACATTGTTGCGCCTAACGGCGTAACGGTTGGCGACACCGTAGCAAGTGGTGACGACGTTCCTGTAACCACAGGTAACAGCCGACCGTTGGGAACACTCCCAACAGGTACGTTGATTCACAATGTTGAAGTAACACCCGGTAAGGGTGGGCAGATGGTCAAGAGCGCCGGTGCGGTTGCTCAGGTCATGGCTCACGAATCGGGTTACACACTCATCCGACTTCCATCGGGTGAAATGCGACGGTTGCTTAGCAACTGTTTGGCAACTGTGGGTCAGGTTTCTAACTTGGACCACAAGAACGAAAAGCTTGGTAAAGCTGGACGTAACCGCCACCGCGGTCGTCGTCCAAGTGTCCGAGGTTCAGCAATGAACCCAGATGCTCACCCGCATGGTGGTGGTGAAGGCCGGTCAGGTATCGGTATGCCAGGTCCAAAGACTCCTTGGGGTCAGCCTGCTCTTGGTAAGCGCACGCGCCGAAACAAGAAAACGAATAAATTTATCCTGAGGCGGAGGTATGACCGCTAAAAAACCGTAAGGTTTTTGGCAGTCGAGACTACAGATGTCACGGTCAATCAAAAAGGGTCCATACGTAGACCCAAAACTGATGAAAAAGGTTGCTGCTGTTCAGGCTTCTGGTTCACGTAACGTGATCCGAACATGGGCACGCGCTTCAATGATCATGCCTGAAATGGTGAGTCTGACAATTGCCGTTCACGACGGTCGTCGGTTCATTCCAGTCCTCATTACTGAAAACATGGTCGGTCACAGGCTCGGTGAATTTGCACCAACCCGTACCTTCCGTGGTCACATCGGTCGTTCCGATCGGGTAACGGGTTAGTCATGGCGATAGCAAGAACAAAAAACGTAGGAATTTCCGATTACAAGCTTCGGCTTGTAATGGATCAGATCCGCGGCAAGATGGTCGTCGACGCATTTCCAATGCTTCGATACATGACTAGCCCTGCTGCAGCTGAAATATTCAAGATTCTCAAGGCTGCTACTGCCAACGCTGAGAACAACGACCTTCAGTCACGAGATGATTTGAAGATTGTTCGAATCACCGCCGACAAGGGCACTTGGATTCGACGATACAGGCCGAAAGCTCGTGGTCGTGTTGGTGCGTTTGACCGCCCAACATCTCATGTAACCATTGAAGTCGACGAGGTAAGAATTTAGATATGGGTCAAAAGACACACCCGATCGGGTTCCGACTCGGTGGCGTTCAGGATTGGCGAGCACACTGGTTCGCAAGCAAGGCATCGGACTACCGACGTCTTACTGAAGAAGACCAGAAGATTCGTGGCCTGATCACAGGACGATACGCAGAGTCTGGTGCGATTTCTCGAGTAGAGATCGAACGTGGTGCGCAGGATTTGGTTGTAACGATCAACACTGCTCGCCCCGGAATCATCATCGGACGTGGTGGAACGCGAGTGGATGAACTTCGAGGAGATCTCGAAAAGCTCACTGAAAAGCGTTCACGCCTGAATATTCAAGAAATTCGTCAGCCTGAACTCGATGCAACATTGGTTGGTCAGTCGATTGCTGAGCAGCTCGAACGACGTGTCGCCTACAGGCGTGCGGTTCGACTTGCAATGCAGCGCACGATGCAATCAGGCGCACTGGGAATCAAGGTTGTAGTTTCTGGTCGATTGGGCGGTGCTGAAATCGCTCGAACCGACAAACAGAAGGAAGGTCGAACGCCGCTTCACACGTTGCGTGCGCAGATCGACTTCGCAGTATCTGAGGCAAAGACAACCTTTGGTGTCATCGGCATCAAGGTTTGGATTTACACAGGCGACATGATTCCGTCGGCAGAAAACCTTCGAGCACGCTCGATGGCTCGACTGTCACTCGGTGCAGCACAAGAAGGTCAGGGAGCGCAGAGCGACGAGAAGTCGTCCGGCGGTTCTAAGTCTTCTAAGGCAAAGCCGGGCAAGAAAGACGGAGGCGGTAAGTAGTAATGCTTCAGCCAAAGCGAACTAAATATCGAAAAGAACACCGAGGGCGAATGAACGGTATTCGTACCAAAGGTTCAACGCTGGTTTTCGGCGATTTCGGTCTGAAGGCAGTTGGTCCTGGTTGGGTCACCGCTCGAGAGATTGAAGCAGCTCGTCGTGCAATCACGGGTTATGTGAAGCGTGGCGGACAGGTTTGGGTTCGATTGTTCCCAGACAAGCCTGTTAGCGCTCGACCTGCTGAGACCCGCATGGGTGGTGGTAAGGGTGCCGTGGACCACTGGGTTGCAGTAGTGCACCGTGGGCGAATGCTCTACGAAATGGCAGATGTTCCGGAAGATTTGGCTCGAGAGGCTCTTCGACGAGCAGCTCACAAGCTGAACATTCCGACAAAGATCGTCTCCCGGAGTGAAGAATTTTAAGGATGCCCGGTTACGGGATTGCGATAGCAACTCGAAAATTTGGCAGGAACTGAACAACGATGCGTATTAGCGAAGTAAGAGAACTGAATGACACCGAACTCGTAAAAGAGCTCGGCGATCAGGAACGCGCCATGATGAACCTACGGTTCCGCAAGGCGACAATGCAGTTGACGAACACGAACGAACTCGGGAACACCCGAAAATCCATCGCGCGCATCAAGACTGTGATCCGTGAACGCGCGATCACATCCAGCTTGGACGCCACTAAGGCAGAGGGAGAATAGGTTGGCGCGCAGACAGCGAACCGGCACTGTTCTTAAAGATAAGAACGACAAGAGCGTCATTGTAGGCGTTTCTTGGTTGCAGCCCGATCGAATATACAAAAAAGCACGACGTATGCAGTCGAAGTTTGTTGTTCATGACGAACAGAACTCGGCGACTGTAGGTGATCGTGTACTCATCGAAGAAGCACGCCCTACTTCAAAGACCAAGCGATGGCGCTTGGTTAGCATCCTCGAAAAAGTTGATGTTGCTGAAGTACAGCCTGCGGATCTTGTTAGTGAAGCTGCACTCGCGGGTGCAGACGCTTCAGAAGGTTCTGAGGACTAGACAAGATGATTCAGCGAGAAAGCCGGCTTAAGGTCGCCGATAACTCTGGCGCACGTGAGGTGCTTTGCATCAACATCGTCGGAGGAAGCGCGCGTCGTTACGCCAGTCTAGGTGACGTAATCACCTGCACAGTAAAAGATGCTCAGCCCGGTGGCACCGTAAAGATGCACCAGGTTGTGAAGGCCGTTGTGGTTCGAACCTCGAAAGAAGTTCGACGAGCTGACGGTTCTTACATCCGATTCGACGACAACGCATGTGTGATCATCGGTGACGATGAGAACCCACGTGGTACTCGAATCTTTGGCCCGGTAGCACGTGAATTGCGAAATAAGCAGTTCATGCGCATCGTGTCACTTGCACCGGAGGTTTTGTAACCAATGGCTCAGACACGTATCAAACGAGAAGACGAAGTACTCGTCATCTCCGGTAAAGATAAGGGCAAGCGTGGCTCTGTGATTCGAGTTCTGGTTGACCAGAACCGAGTAGTGGTTGAAGGCGTAAACATGGTTACTCGCCATGTGAAGGCACAGCCAGGAATCGCACAGACCGGCATGGTCCAAGGTGAGGCTTCGATCTCACTCTCTAATGTAATGCTCATCGATCCAGAGACTGGCTCCGCCGGTCGCACTGGTCAGAAGGTCCTGGAAGATGGGACCAAAGTAAGGGTGGTCAAGAGTGGCAAACGCTCCTGACAGTAACAAAGAAGAACAGGCAGTAGAGGCAAAGGCTTCTAAGCCTGCTGCAAAGAAAGCCGCGGCCAAAAAGCCAGCAGCCAAAAAAGCAGCAGCAGCTAAGAAACCCGCCGCTAAAAAGCCTGCAGCAAAGAAGCCTGCAGCGAAGAAAGCCGCAACTGAAGCTAAGCCAGCAGCTGAAAAAGCTACTAAGGCCAAAGCCAAGAAGCCGGCTGTCGTCGCTAACGTTCCACGCATGAAGCAGATGTACCGCGATAACGTGGTTGAAGTGCTCACGCGGGAATTTGGCTACAAGAACCCGATGCAAGTTCCGCAGATCGACAAGATCAAGCTGAACATCGGTTTGGGTGAAGCACTCGACAGCAACTCGGCTGTTGGCGCAGCGGTCGGTGATCTCCAGAAGATCACTGGTCAGAAGCCAACAGAGAACCGGGCGAAAGTATCGATTGCGAACTTCAAACTTCGTGAAGGTTCAGTCATTGGTACTTCGGTCACACTGCGAGGATCTCGCATGTGGCAGTTCTACGATCGCTTCGTGAACATCACGCTCCCTCGTGTGCGTGACTTCCGAGGAATCAGCCGAACTGCTTTCGACGGCCGTGGTAACTACTCTCTAGGAATGCGCGATCAATCGACGTTCCCTGAGATTGACTACAATGAAATCGACCGAATGCGCGGCATGCAGATCACATTTGTGACTACTGCCCGTACTGACGAAGAGGGGCGACGTCTCCTCGAATTACTCGGCATGCCATTTGCGCGTGTTGATGAGCCCGTTGGGGCCCTCTAAACCACCTGGAGTTATTTGTATTGGCTAAGAAGTCGATGATCGAGAGAGAAAAGCGCCGCCAGAAATTGGTAGACGCTAACGCTGAAGTTCGAACTGAACTTCGGAAGATTTCGGTCGACATTAACCGAACCGCAGAAGAGCGATTCACAGCCCGCCAGGAAATGGCGAAGCTGCCTCGCAACTCTGCAGCCATTCGATTGCGCAACCGTTGTGCCGTAACAGGCCGACCCCGCGGTTACATGCGCTTCTTTGGCCTATCACGAATTACATTCCGCGAACTTGCGCTGAAGGGCGAACTGCCTGGAATCCGCAAGGGAAGCCTGTAAAAAGCCACTAACTACCGAGAGAATCGATCAGAGTGCCAGTAACAGATCC
>Ga0233439_10002865_pt1 | contig 18766 bp, 19 predicted proteins | sample SI_123_September_6_FD_182713 | JGI IMG/M metagenome (GOLD analysis project Ga0233439, IMG submission 182713) | Seawater microbial communities from Saanich Inlet, British Columbia, Canada - SI_123_September2016_100_MG | ecosystem: Environmental > Aquatic > Marine > Inlet | place: Canada: British... | reverse complement strand
ATTGAATTCCAATGATGTCAATAATAGAGAAGATTTGGCTGATTTATCTGTCGATGAACTGTTGGAAATGATAGAATTAAGTCAAGATGATGCTGGTAAATTAATTATGGATGCACGAGAACCTTGGTTTAACCAAGACTAATCAAAGGGAGTAAAATGGCTGAAAAAGATATAAAAAAAAGCTTGTCATTAAAAAGTCATAAAAGCTCTGGTGGAAAACAGTCTAAAGCATCTGTCGGTTCAAAAAATGTAACAATACAAGTTAAACGTAAAAAAATAATTATTCCAACTACTCCTGAAGAAAAAGATGTTCCGCCGGTTGTTAATGAGCAAAAGCCACTATCGGAAGAAAAAGTAGAAAATACTTTAAATCAAAATAAACAACCTAGTATTAAAAAGGTGCCAGAGAGCATTAGGAATGATGGCACTGCTCCTGTTAAGAAAAAAACCAAGACTGATAAAGATGATAAAGTGGAAATCTTTGAAAATAAAGAATTACATTTAAAAGAACCTAAACCGAAAAAGAACAATAATAAGAAAGATAAGTTATCTGCATCTGAGCTTTCCCCAAAACATCAATTCGAAAAGCCAAAAGAACCTATAAAAAAAGAAATTGAGATACCTGAAGCTATTACAGTCAGTGAGCTAGCACAAAAAATCTCTATCAAATCATCTGAATTAATAAAAATAATGATGAATATGGGTGTCATGGCAACTATTAATCAGTCACTAGATCAGGATACTGCGATACTAATTATTGAAGAGCTTGGACATACCGCAACAATAGCTAATGAAACTGCAGAAGAGGAAATGACTCTGCAGTTTGAGGGAGATAAGAATGAAGATTTAGAGACAAGGGCGCCAATTGTTACAATTATGGGCCATGTTGACCATGGAAAGACATCTCTACTTGATTATATAAGAAAGACTAAAGTTGCTAGTTCAGAGGCAGGTGGAATTACGCAACATATAGGTGCATATAGAGTTTCTACAGAAAAAGGTGATATAACCTTTTTAGATACTCCTGGACATGCTGCTTTTTCTGCAATGAGAGCCAGAGGCGCACAAGTAACCGATATTGTTATATTGGTAGTGTCAGCAGATGATGGAGTAATGCCTCAGACAGAGGAAGCAATCGAGCATGCTCAAGCTGCAGGTGTACCTATAATTGTAGCTGTAAATAAAATTGATAAAGAAAATGCTGATCCTGAAAAAGTCCAAACTGAATTAGGCAAGAAGAATGTAATTCCTGAAGAATGGGGTGGTGATACGATCTTTATAAAAATATCAGCTTTAACTGGCGAAGGAATTGATTCATTATTAGAAGCTGTTTCTTTGCAGTCAGAAATATTAGAATTAAAAGCTAGTAAGAAAGGTTCAGCTCTGGGATCAGTTGTAGAATCATCTTTAGATAAAGGAAGAGGGCCAATAGCAACAATTTTGATTCAAAGTGGAACATTAAATAAAAAAGATTATGTTTTAGTAGGAAAAGAGTTTGGACGAGTTCGTGCCATGTATAATGAGTTTAATAAAGAAATTACATCAGCTGGGCCTGGGTGCCCCGTTGTAATAACAGGACTTTCCGGTACACCAAATGTAGCAGATCAACTGATATCAACTAAGGATGAAAAGAAGGTTAAAGATATAGCTTCTTTAAGAGAATCTAAACAAAAAGAAATTGAAATTCAGAGCAAACAAAAAACTTTCAGTGTAGATGCATTTAGTTTAAATGATATGCCAAAGAAAAAAATAATTAACTTATTAATTAAAAGTGATGTTCAAGGAAGTTCAGAAGCAATAAATAGTACTTTAAGAAATATTAAAAATGATGATGTTGGTCTAGAGATAGTTTACAGTGGGGTCGGTGGAATAACGGAATCAGATGTAAATTTAGCCGCTAGTTCTAATTCAACAATAATCGGATTTAATGTAAGAGCTGACTCTAAAGCTAAGAAACTTATAGAAGCTAATGGTCAAGAACTATTTTATTTTAGTATTATATATGAGCTTATCGATCTTGTTAAACAACAATTATCGGGTCTATTAGACCCAGATGTTAAAGAGGAAATTATTGGAATAGCTGAGGTTAAAGATGTATTCCGATCATCAAAAATTGGTGCTATCGCTGGTTCTATAGTTAGTGAAGGTGTGGTTCAAAAAGATCAACCGATAAGGGTTCTAAGAGATAATGTGGTTATTTATGAAGGTGAGCTTGAATCATTAAGAAGATACAAAGAAGATGTTAAGGAAGTAAAAAGTGGAACAGAGTGTGGTATTGGTGTTAAAGATTACAATGACATCAAGCCTGGTGATCAAGTAGAAGTCTTTAAAAGAACTGAGACCAAACGTACCATTCAGTAATAGTTATGACCAATAGACTTTTCAAGGTGCAAGATTTACTTCATAAAGAAATAGCATTATTGTTAATTAAGGATATCCAAAATCCTCTAATAAAATCAGTCACAATATCTGAAGTTAAAGTCAGTAAAGATTTAAGATATTCTGAAATATATTTCACGTCACTCAACAAAGATAATAAAAAAATTGAAAATGAACTAAATAAAGCATCTGGATTCATACGAAATGCACTATCTAAAAGTGTGCACCTAAAAAGGCTCCCATCAATAAGGTTCACTTATGATGATACTGCAGAGCGTAGTGAAAGAATTGAAAGTATTCTAAAAAGTGATTTAAAAATCTAAATTATGATTAATGGAACTTTACTTTTAGATAAGCCTAAAAATATTACTTCTAATGGAGCACTACGAATTGTTAAAAAAGAACTCTCTGTGAAAAAAGCTGGAATAGTTGGAATACTTGATCCACTAGCAACCGGCATGCTACCAATTGTCTTAAACGAAGGGACTAAATTAGCGAGATATGTTGAGGCCTATGAGAAAGAGTATCAGGTCATTGTAAAGTTAGGGTTAATGAGTAATACAGGAGATAATGAAGGTGTTATCACTAAAACTAATAAAGATGACCCATTTGAATTAAAAGACAAGTTTATTAAAATGACACTTAAAGACTTAGTCGGAATACAAAAACAAATTCCTCCAATGTACAGCGCGCTGAAAGTAAATGGAGTTAAGTTATATAATTTGGCAAGGAAAGGGATAGTCATCGATAGGGAACCCAGAGATATCAATATACTTGATATTAAACTAATTTCATATGATGAAGATGAGTTGTCTTTGAATATTGTTTGCAGTAAAGGTACTTATATAAGAACTCTTGTTGAAACAATAGGAGATAAACTTAACACCGGTGCTTATACAAAAGAACTAAGAAGGTTGCGCATTGGACATTTTATAGAGAATGATATGGTTACTTTAGAAAACTTAAGCAAAGATATTAATAAAATAATTCATGTTAATCATATGTTAGATAATTTTAAATCATTTGTAATTAATGATTCTGATATTTTAAGAATCAGTAGAGGGCAAACTGTTTCAGCATTTTCAGCTAAAAATTATGATGAAATTGCCATTAAAGATAAAAATAATAATCTTTTAGGTATTGGTAGGATGGCTAATGGTCTTATTTATCCAAAAAGATTAATAAAGTTTGATAAATAAAGGATTGTATTACTTTAAACAGATGATAGAATAACTGTCATTAATGGAGAAGTTTATGGCTTTGGACAATAGTGTCAAAGAAGAGATAGTAAAAAAATATGGGAAATCCGCAGGTGATTGCGGTTCTAGTGAAGTTCAAATTGCATTGCTTACAGCAAATATCAATAGTTTATCAGACCATTTTTCGAAAAACTCAAAAGATGTCCATTCTAAGCGTGGACTCCTCAAAATGGTCATGAAAAGAAGGTCTCTGATTAAATATCTTAAAAAGAAAGATATCTCAAGTTATGAGAACCTTATAAAACAATTGGGATTAAGGAAGTAAAGTAAATGCATACAAAAATATTTGACTTAGGAAGTCAATCTGTAAAGATTGAAACAGGGATCATCGCGAAACAAACAGACGCGTCAGTAATAGTAGATATAGAAGGGACAGTTATTTTAGCAACACTCGTTGCAGCTAAACAAGATAGCGATAGGGATTTTTTCCCATTAACAGTAAATTACAATGAAAAAACATATGCCGCCGGAAAGATTCCAGGTGGTTTTTTCAAAAGAGAAGGGAGACCTTCAGAAAAAGAAACACTAATTAGTAGATTAATTGATAGGCCTTTAAGACCTTTGTTTGATTCCTCTTATAAGAGAGAAGTTCAACTTATCGTTACTTTAGTTTCTTATAATCCAGATGTAGACCCAGAAGTCCCAGCACTTATTGCTTCTTCTGCAGCAGTCAAACTTTCAGGATTACCATTTAATGGAACGCTAGGTGCAGTCAAAGTTGGTTATGATGGAGAAAATTATTTATTAAACCCAAGAACTCCAGAGCTAAGCAAATCATTATTAGACTTAACAGTCGCAGGAACAGAAAGCGCTGTTATGATGGTAGAGTCAGAAGCTAAAGAGCTTAGCGAAGAAGTAATGTTAGGCGCTGTTAAATATGGTCATGAGCAAATGCAGACTATAATTAAAGCTATTGATGAATTTACCGCAGAAGTTGGCGTAGATAAGCTCGATTGGAATCCTGTGAAAATGGATGATACTGCTTATATGTCGCTCAAAGATAAATATAAGGATAAAATTTCAGAAGCATATTCAATAACAAAGAAACAAGATCGTAACGAGTCATTATCAAAGATAAAAGAAGAAATTTTAGAAAATGAACTTAATGAAGAGTCTGATAATGAGTCAGATATACTTTCTTACTATTCTAAAGCACAAAAAAGTATTGTCAGAGATAGAATTATCGCAGGTGAAAAAAGAATTGATGGAAGAGATAGCTCAACCGTTAGAGCAATTGATGTTAAAATTGGTGTTTTGCCAAGAACTCATGGGTCTGCTTTGTTCACAAGAGGAGAAACTCAAGCTTTAGTGGTGACTACTCTTGGAACTAATAAAGATGCTCAAATGATTGATTCTTTGAATGGAAGAATTGATGAGCCATTTATTTTTCATTATAATTTCCCTCCATATTCTGTAGGTGAAATCGGGTTTATAGGTTCGCCTAAAAGAAGAGAGATAGGGCATGGTAAATTAGCAAGACGTGGTGTACAGGCAGTAATGCCTTCATTAGAAGACTTCCCTTATACCATAAGAGTTGTCTCGGAAATTATGGAATCTAACGGTTCAAGCTCTATGGCATCAGTATGCGGTTCAAGTTTAGCCATGATGGATGCAGGTGTCCCAATATCTGCGCCAGTAGCAGGAATAGCAATGGGCTTAGTAAAAGAAAATGATAAATTTGTTGTATTAACTGATATTCTTGGTGACGAGGATCATTTGGGTGATATGGACTTTAAAGTTGCCGGTACAGAAGCTGGTATAAATGCATTACAAATGGATATCAAGGTTGACGGTATAACTTCAGAAATCATGTCTCAAGCCTTAGTACAAGCTAAAGAAGCTAGACTCCATATCCTTGCTGAAATGTCGAAAGTCATAAGTAAGCCTAAGGAAGATATGTCAGAATATGCACCTCGATATACCCATGTTAAAATCGATCCATCTAAAATAGCAGCAGTTATAGGAAAAGGAGGAGCAGTTATTAGATCAATTGTTGAAGCCACAGGAGCTGTAATTGATATTAATGATGATGGTGTGATTAAGATCGCAGCAACAGATCAGATGATTAGTGATCATGCTAAATCTATGATTGAAGAGATAACAGCAGGACCGCAAATAAATAAAATTTATGAAGGTAAAGTTGTAAAAATAATGGATTTTGGCGCATTTGTGAGTATTACCCCAAATCAAGATGGATTGGTGCATATTTCACAAATAAGTCAGGAAAGAGTCAATAATGTTAGTGATGTTTTGTCTGAGGGCGATGTTGTAAAAGTCAAAGTTCTTGAAGTTGATAAACAGGGCAGAGTGAAACTTACAATGAAGGACATAGAAAACTAACGTAAACAAAAGAGGATAGTATGAGTGACGGAGTAGAAATAGGTAAAGTATATACTGGTAAAGTGAAAAAAATTATGGAGTATGGTGCATTTGTAAATATACTTCCAGGAAAAGATGGTTTAGTCCATATTTCACAAATTAGTAACGAAAGAGTTAATAATGTTAGAGACGTTATGGCTGAAGGTGATGATGTTCAGGTTAAAGTACTTGATATTGATGGCCAAGGTCGTGTAAAACTAACAATGAAAGATATAGACTAGTTTTTATTAACTAAGTTAGCTATATAGTTACAAATTTAGGCCATGCAAACATGCATGGCCTTTTTTATAGAATATTTTTTAACTGTATTAATATGTTTTCATTCTCTAATGTAGAGGTATCACCGGTTATATCTTCTCCTCTAGCAATATTCCTTAATAACCTCCTCATAATTTTTCCAGATCTTGTTTTAGGTAGAGCATCAGAAAAAGAAATCCTTTCCGGCTTAGCAATAGAACCAATTTTCTTTTTAACCCATTCTCTCAAATCATCTGAAAAGTCTGAATTATTATAAGATATAAAATTATTTTTTAGTGTCACAAAAGCATGTATTGCCTCACCTTTTACATCATGCTTATAACTAACTACGGCAGCTTCAGCAACATATTGATGAGAGACGATTGCAGATTCTATTTCCATGGTACCAAGTCTATGTCCAGAAATATTCACAACATCATCTGATCTACCCATTATCCATATATTTCCATCCTTATCTTTCCTAGCGGTATCACCAGTAACATAAAATTTATTATTATATTTTTTCCAATATGTATCTAAATATCTTTTTTTGTCTCCCCAGATCCCTCTTAGCATTGAAGGCCAAGGGTTTTTTATTACAAGATTTCCGCCTTCATTTATCGAGTCTACATTATTACCATAATCATCTATTATACCTATCTCTATGCCCGGTAAGGGTTTTGTACATGTGCCTGGTGTCGTAAGTGTAACACCTGGAATTGGAGCAATTATATTTGCCCCAGTTTCTGTTTGCCACCATGTGTCTACTATAGGACATTTTTTATTGCCTATTTTCAATTGATACCAAACCCATGCTTTAGGATTAATAGGCTCACCTACTGTCCCTAATAATCGCAATGAGCTTAGATCATATTTATCAGGCAAGTCTTCACCAAGCTTCATCAATGTTCTAATTGCTGTAGGCGCTGTATAAAAGATAGTTACTTTATTATTTTCTATAATATCCCAAAATCTATCTGGTTTGGGAAACGTAGGGGCTCCATCATATATTAGGATAGTACTACCTGTTGCCAAGGGCCCATAAACAACATAACTATGTCCTGTTATCCACCCTATATCAGCTGTACACCAAAAGATATCATTTTCTTTTAAGTCAAAAACCCATTTATTTGTAATTATGCAGTTTAGTAAATATCCCGCTGTACTATGAATAATCCCTTTAGGTTTACCTGTTGAACCAGAAGTATAAAGAATAAATAAAGAGTCTTCTGATGACATAACTTCAGGTTCAACAATTTCTGTTTTAGGTGATAATATTTCATGCCACCATAAATCTCTATCATTGAAGATTATTTTTTTTCCAAGATTTTTATATACTATACATTGGTCAATTGTTGGACAGTTTTCATTCATTAAAGCTTCATCAACTATAGCTTTGGCTTGTATAACTTTGCCATTTCTCATAAATGAGTCTACAGTGATAACAACTTTTGCAGAGCAATCATTGATTCTGTTTTTTAAAGACTCAGATGAAAATCCAGCAAATACCACTGAATGAATTAATCCTAATCGCGCGCATGACTGCATAGCTATAATTGATTCGGGGATAGTAGGCATATAAATTATAACCCTATCACCCTTTTTTAAACCAATACTCTTCAATGAGTATGAGAAGTTATTTACTAAGAGATAAAGGTCATCATAAGATATAATCTTTTTTTGGTTATTTTCTGTAATATGTATAATTGCATTTTTATTATTACCTCTATGTCTATCAAGACAATTTTCTGAGATATTTAATTTTCCTTCTTTGAACCATTGGTAAAAAGGAGCATCTCCTGTACATATAGATTTAAATTTTTTAATCCATTTAATTTCTTTATTAGCTAGATTAGCCCAAAATTTATCAGGGTCTTTTTTATATAAGGAATTTAATTCTTTTAGTAGTTTTGGATTTAAATTAGCATTAGATGAAAATTGAGCATCTGGCTTATATTTTCTTGATTCTGTTAATTTGGATTCTATATTTTTCATGATGAAAATATGAAAAGTTTAGTCTACCTGAGTTTTTTCCATTCTTTCATGTCTTTCTTGTGCTTCAATACATAATGTTGCTATTGGCCTAGCTTCCAATCTTTTTATACCGATAGGCTCACCAGTATCTTCGCAGAAACCATAGAATCCATCATCTACTCTTTGAAGTGCTTGATCAATCTTCAGAATTAGTTTTCTTTCTCTATCTCTTGTTCTAAGTTCTAATCTGAACTCTTCTTCCTGTGTTGCAGCATCATTTGGGTCTGCAAGTTTAGTTGAATCATTCTTCATGTGCTCCATTGTTTTATCCGCTTCTTTCATTAGCAGTTCTTTCCATTTTATTAGGATTGTCTTAAAATGCATGATTTGTTTAGCAGCCATATATTTCTCACCTTTTGCTGGCTTGTATGGCTTAAACTCTAAAAACTTTGATAGATCTTTTTTCATATAATTAAAGATAATTGGTTAATGTGATATTTTGCATCTACATCAAATTTATAGCAAGACATTTTTTATTTAATACTCGATGGTTTTTTTACTATTGTTACTCCGTCTTTAAATTCTGCACTAAATGATTGTATTTTATCCAAATCATGTCTACTTTTAACTAACCCTCCATTTAAATCTCTAATTATGGAATATCCCTTTTTTAATACTTCCTGGGGATTATATGATACTAATTCGTTCAAAAGTGTTCTATATGTACTTGTTCTATTGGCAATTATACTAATTATTTTTTGATTCATCTCATTTAGAGTATTCTTTTGAGATCTAGTTGTTGAAGTAACTTTTTCAGTCAGTATATTTTTTGTTTGCTTCAGCCTAATTAGCTGATGCGCAGATTTTGCATTTAATTCATTAAGAATATTTTTAACGACATTATGGTAATTCTTGTCTATATTATTTCTCGTATCTTTAAGGTTATTAATTATCCTTGAAGGATTATAATTTTGTATTTTCATAACCCTATTCAAAAGTTGATCATTTTTATATTTAACCTTTAATTGTATAGCGCTCTTAATCCGTTCTTCAGCATCACCTATTCTTTGTAACAACTCAAATTGATCAGGTGTTATGTAAACTGCAGCAGCAGTTGGCGTTTCTAATGAGGCATCTGCTACATAATCTGATATTGTAATGTCTGGTTGATGACCAATTCCAGTTACTACTGGCAACTCTGAGGCATGTATCTCTCGTGCTAGATTTTCATCATTAAATGCCATTAGATCCTCTAATGAGCCACCACCTCTAATTAGTAAAATTAAATCTACATCTTTATCCTTGTTACATCTAATTAATTGTTTAATTATATTATTTGGAGCATATCTACCTTGTACTAAACTTGGATATATAATTATATTACTTATTGGATATCTAGATTTAAGTTTTGAGCATACGTCATGTAGTGCATGGCTATCCGGAGATGTAATTAGCCCTATGCATTTAGGATACTTTGGTAGTAATTTTTTATGTTCAAACAATCCCTCTTTTTCAAGCTTTAGCCTTGTCTGCTCTATGGATTTTTTTAACTCACCTTCTCCATACTCTGCTATGTCAGCCACTTTAATTTGACAATTACCATTACCTTTATAAAGGTCGATATTGCCATTAATTAATACTTCCTTGGTATCATAATCTTTAATATTTTGATCTAATTGCCCGTTAAAAATAACACAATTAATGCTGCTTTGGCTAATACCATCACCATCTCTTAAAGTGAAATATTGATGTCCCCTCGGTGAAACTCTAGGGTTAGCTACCTCACCCTTGATACTAATAGGATAATTAAATTCACCTATAATCAAATTTCGTATGATATTTTGTAATTCTTCTACGCTGAAAATTTTCATATTTATTAATTTTAGTATTTCCTATAATAGCTTTAATATGTATAATATAGAATGGTAATTTCAACAAATTCAGATAAATCTAACACTATTATAAAAGAAGAGGGACTTGCATTCGATGATGTCCTTTTAGTGCCTCAATATTCTGAGATATTGCCATCTGATGTCATATTGACAACTAAACTTACGAAAAATATTGAATTAAAAACTCCAATTTTATCAGCAGCCATGGATACTGTAACAGAATCTAAAATGGCAATAACTTTAGCTGGTGAAGGAGGAATAGGCATTATTCATAAAAATATGTCAATAGATGAACAAGCCAGACAGGTCAGATTTGTTAAAAAATATGAAAGCGGCGTTATTAGCGACCCAGTGACTGCTTCACCTTTAATGACCATAGGCGAAATTAATGAGATTACAGAAAAATATAATATATCAGGGGTACCGATTGTCGATAATAATATTCTTGTGGGTATCGTGACTAACAGAGATCTTAGATTTGTAGAGAATTTAAATTTAAAAGTTTCAGAAATCATGACTCCAAAAGAGAGATTAGTTACTGTTAACGAAGATTATACGAAAGAAGAAGTTATCAGTGCTCTTAGAAAGAATAGAATTGAAAAAATACTAATTACAAACAAAAAAAATGAATTGAAAGGTATGATTACTTTCAAAGATATACAAAAATCAACAACTTTTCCTAATGCTTCCAAGGATAGATTTGGAAGTTTGCTTGTTGGGTCTGCCATTAGCACGAATGTTGACTCCATTGAGAGAGCAGAAGCTCTTATAGAACAAAAATCTGATGTAATTGTTATAGATACTGCGCATGGGCACTCGAAACTAGTAATTAAAATGCTTAAACATCTTAAAAAACAGTTTCCTGAGCAGGAAATAATTGTCGGAAATATTGCTACAGCAGAAGCGGCAAAAGATTTAATTAGAAATGGTGCTGATGCTATTAAGATTGGAATTGGTCCAGGCTCTATATGTACAACCAGGATTGTTGCAGGAGTTGGCGTCCCTCAGTTAACCGCTATTATGAATGTTGCTAAATATGCAAAGAGAAAAAAAGTACCACTTATAGCTGATGGCGGAATAAGGTATTCGGGAGATATAGCTAAAGCACTAGCTGCAGGCGCAGATAGCGTTATGCTTGGTGGACTTCTTGCGGGTACAGATGAAGCTCCTGGGGAAGTAGAACTCTTTGAGGGTAGAACATATAAGGCTTATCGTGGCATGGGTTCTATTGGTGCAATGCAACAAGGATCTAAGGATAGGTATTTTCAAGATGGAGTACAAAAGTCATCCAAGCTTATTCCAGAAGGTATTGAAGGAAGAGTCCCATATAAGGGAACAATGAAGACAATCTTACATCAATTAACAGGTGGCTTAAAATCAAGCATGGGTTACGTAGGATGTAAAGATATACCCTCGATGAAAAATAAAACACAATTCATAAAAATATCATCATCAGCAAAACAAGAAAGCCATGTTCATGATGTAACGATAGTAAAAGAACCGCCAAATTATCAAACTAGATAAACATGCCCAATCTAATATTAATAATTGATTTTGGTTCTCAATATACACAGTTGATTGCTAGACGAGTCAGAGAATCTGGTGTCTACAGTATAGTAAGATCTAATAGGATTAATAAAAAAGAGCTACTGGAACTTAACCCTGCTGGAATTATATTAAGTGGTGGACCAGACTCGATAATATCCGATAAGAAATATCAACTATCTAAAAATATTTTGGACTCAAATATTCCAATACTTGGCATTTGTTATGGTATGCAACTTATAACTGATTTTTTCAAAGGTAAAGTCCAGACATCTAGGAAAAAAGAATTTGGTCATTCTGTTTTTAAGATAAGCAAGACATCTAAATTATTTTATGGATTAAAAAAAGATCAAGAGTTTAATGTATGGATGAGTCATTCTGATAAAGTTATCAGATTACCTATTGGTTTTAAATCATTAGGGTGTAGCAGTAACACTAAATTTGCTGCGATGTATAATAGTGAAAAAAAAATATATTGTTTACAGTTTCATCCAGAAGTCACTCATACAGTCAATGGAAAAAAAATAATAGAAAACTTTCTATTCCGAATATGTAATTGTAAGAAAACTTGGACTACAAAAAATATAATTAACGATATTATTACTAATATCAAAAAACAGGTTTCTGATAAGAGAGTAATTTTAGCTTTATCAGGCGGAGTAGATTCTACGGTTGTAGCAGCACTACTCAATAAAGCAATAGATAGAAAGCTTACCTGTATCTTTATTAATACTGGGTTGATGAGAAAAAATGAGGTCAAGGAAGTTAAAGAAAATATTTCTAAAAAACTTGGTATTAAGCTAATTACCATTGAAGCGTCTACTATATTTTTTAATAAGTTAAAGAATATTAAAGATCCCGAGAGTAAGAGAAAAATTATAGGCAAAACTTTCATTAGAATTTTTGAAAAAGAAGCAAAAAAACTAAAAAATATAGATTTCCTTGCTCAAGGAACAATATATCCAGATGTTATTGAGTCATCGTCTAAAGATTCAAAATCCGATGTTATAAAATCACATCATAATGTTGGCGGGTTACCTAAAGATATGAAATTGAAGTTGGTTGAACCTATTAGATTATTATTTAAGGATGAGGTTAGAAAAATTGGGAAATCCTTGGGTATTCCGGCAAGCTTAATAGAGCGTCATCCGTTCCCTGGACCAGGATTGGCAGTTAGGATAATAGGGGATATTACAGAAGTAAAAGTTAGAATACTTCAGGATGTTGATAGTATATTTATAGAAGAATTAAAAACGCATAATTTATATAACAAAATTAGTCAGGCTCTTGCTGTTTTTTTACCAATAAAGTCTGTTGGAGTTATGGGTGATCAAAGACAATATAACTATGTTGTAGCACTCAGAGCTGTAAAAACTATTGACTTCATGACAGCTACTGTTAGCGAAATTCCTTATAATATTCTCAACAAGATATCGACTAGGATCGTGAATGAAGTTGATGGTGTCGCAAGGGTTGTATATGATATTACTAGTAAGCCTCCTGGTACGATAGAGTGGGAATAGTGAAAAGTATAGTAATTTATCATAATCCAAAATGCAGTAAATCTCGAAAGGCTTTAGAATATATTAAAAATAAAAACATCACTCCTAAAATTAAACTTTATTTAGAAGAAGAGATAACAGTAAAAGAAATAAAAAATTTGCTTAAAATATTGAGTATTAAACCTATCGATCTTATTAGACAACATGAGGAAGAATTTGAGAGTTATAGAAATAAAGAGCTCAGTGATGAGGAAATATTTACTCTACTAATTAAATACCCTAAACTTATTGAAAGACCTATTATAGTTAGTGATAATAAGGCTATATTGGGTAGACCACCAGAGAAAGTGTTAGACATTATATAAATTGATGAAGAGGTAAAATAATGGATAGAGATGCAGATGGATTTTTAATAAATACGAGTGATTGGTCGACCGAGGTAATGAATCAGATGGCTACAGAAGATGGGTTTGAGATTACTGATCAAGTGGAAAAATATATCATGAAGGCGCGTGAGATGTTTAATGCGACAGGCACTGTTCCAGCAGTTAGAGTATTTGCAAAGGAATTTGGAATGGATAGAAAAGCAAAAGAACTTTATGATGTTTTTGAGTCCGGACCCATGAAAAAAATAGCTAAATATGGTGGATTACCTAAACCCACAGGCTGTGTGTAAGATAATACAATGAAATATGTATTAATAATAGGTGCTAAGAGCGAGCTGGGTATGGAACTTGCCTCAGTATATGCAAAAAATAACTATAATTTATATTTAGCTGGCAGATCGATTGAAAAAATCCAGTCTCAATCAGAAATACTTGAAAAGCAAAATAATAATAAAGTCATTCTTTGTGAATTAGATGTAACAGATGTAAATTCTCATAAAGATTTTTATGATTCTCTCAAGATTAAACCTATAGGCATAATCTATGTCGCAGGTTATTATCCTGACCAAAATAAGGCGTTATTAAACTGGGAAGAAACTAGTAATGCTATCAATATAAACTATGTTGGTGCACTTTCATTATTAAATCTTGCGGTTATAGAATTTCAAGAGAGCCAAAAAGGTTTTATCGTTGGCATCACATCTGTTGCTGGTCTTAGAGGACGAGGCAAAAATTATATCTATGGAAGCACAAAAGCAGCTTTTATTGCTTATCTGAATGGACTAAGAAATAGTTTAACTAAATATAATGTGAATATTTTGACTGTTATACCAGGCTTTATTAAAACCAAAAAGAGCATGCAAACAAATCTTCCAAGATTTCTCTTCACAAACCCTAAAGCTCTTGCGATAAATATATTTGATTCTCAACAAGCAAACAGAGGTATAATTTATTCTGCATTTATATGGAGAGTAATTATGTTAATTATAAAAATTATTCCTGATTTTATCTTTAAACGAATGAGTATCTGATATGAAGATAGCTTTTTTTGATTTTGATGGAACAATAACCAAAGATGATAGTACTGCTAAATTCATAAGATATTTTGTAGGCGACATAGCTTTCATTAAGGGTATTATACTTTTGCTTCCAATGTTGATTGCTTATAAATTAAAAATAGTAACTAATAATGAAATTAAAAGAAGATTGATTACTTATTTCTTTAAAGGTATAGATATTATATATTTTAAAAAAAAAGCTAAAGAGTTTTCTCTGAGCATGCTTGATCCACTTATTAGGGAAAAAGCCCTTGATAGAATTAATTGGCATAAAAGTAATGGTGATGAATTAGTAATTGTCTCTGCATCAATTAATTTATGGTTATTGCCATGGTGTGAGAAGAATAAGATATCTTTGCTTGCTACAGAATTAGAAATTCTCAATAACAAAATTACAGGAAACCTAATATCTAAGAATTGTTATGGCCCCGAAAAAGTTACAAGAATTTTAGAATCTTATGATCTATTAAAGTATGACTATATATATGCATATGGTAATAGCAGAGGAGATTATGAAATGCTTGAATTAGCCAATGAAAAATTTTACAAACCTTTTAGACAATAAATTATAATATTACTATGACTGATATTAATTATACCAAGCTATTTAAACCTCAATTATCTCCAAAAGAAATGTTGGAGTATGGTGTTTTTGGTGGTTATTATTTTAAAAATGATATTACCGAGTATCCTAAATCATGGTTCAAGAATGCTAAAATTAACCAAGAAAAATTTGATATCAATATGAATTATTTTAATATTAAATCAGGTCTTTCAATTGATCATTGGATTTCTAAAGGTTGGATATTTCCTGAAGATCCTATTGGTTGGTTTCAATGGTATTGTCGCTATTCTATGGGAAGAAGATTGCCTGATATAGATAAAGTTCAAATAATGCGTTGGAAAGCTTTTGGCCCGAGACATATAGGTGCTATTAAAAAAAACTGTGCTGAAAACAACTATTTGTGTCGCCCTCGCCAACGCCAAGGACTCCTCCAATGGGCATATGACCCATTTTTTTAGAATGATACACTTGTAAAATCCTTTGTATATGGTAACTTATGGTTCTTTAGTGAGAACTTTATGAGAACTTTATGTTAACAGAAAAAGAAAATCAAGTTTATAATTTTATTATTAAGTATCAAGAAAAACATGGAAAGTCACCTCTATTAAGAGAAGTAGCAAAAGGTATTGGTATAAGCTCAAAAGGTGTGGCACATAGATATATTAAATCTTTAGAATCAAACAAAGTAATTAAAAAGAAAACATATAAGCACCGAGGCCTACTGGAAATCAACAAAATAGAATATGTTAAGCCAATCAAGATTAAAGGTTTTGGAAAAATAGCCGCTGGCGGCCCAATAGAAGCAGTACCTGATAAAGATATACTTGAACTAGATCATATATTTTCAAATGAGAAATGTTATGCCTTAAAAGTTCAGGGCGACTCTATGATTGAAGCTGGGATTAATAATGGAGACTGGGTCATTGTTGAAAAACAAAATAAGATACTAAAGTCTAAAATAGCAGTTATTTTAATTGACAATCAAGATGTTACGCTGAAGTATATAAAACAATTAAATAAAAACTATGTAGAGCTAATCCCTGCAAATAAGAAATTATCTTCAACCAAGTATGATGTTGGGAGAATATCAATCCAGGGAATCGTTATAGGGCAGATAAGAGTCTATTAGTGATACGGTCAAAATTTTCTAACTGGTCTAAAATAATAATGCATGTTGATATGAATGCTTTCTTTGCATCTATTGAACAAAGAGATAAGCCATGTTTTCAGGGACAACCTATTGCAATTACAAATGGAGCTAAAGGATCATGCATTATTACATGTTCATATGAAGCAAGGGCATTTGGCATCAAGACTGGAATGAGATTTACTGACGCTAAAAATAAGTGTCCAGGGTTACTTAGATGTGTTTCTGATCCTCAAAAATATACAAAAGTATCGTCAAAGATAATGAAAATATTATATGATATATCTCCAGATATTGAGATATTTTCAATTGATGAAGCTTTTTTAGATCTGACTAGATGTAAAAAAATATATTCTTCTCCATTAGATGCAGCTTATCTTGTTAAAGATCGATTATTTAGATCACTGAACTTACCATGTTCAATCGGTATATCTACAAATAAATCAAATGCAAAATTCGCGGCTAAAATGAAAAAACCAGATGGGATTACAGTAATGGATCCTAATGATTCAGAAGGCATATTATCTAAGTATTCAGTTAAAGATTTATGCGGAGTATCCAATGGTATGCAGTCTTTTTTAAATTATCATGGTGTTTTTATATGTGGTGATATGAAGAATATTCCAATAAGCATATTAGGAGATAAATTTGGCAATATAGGAAGAAAAATATGGTTGATGGCTCAAGGAAAGGATATTGAAGAATTAAAGTTACATGTTAATACACCTAAATCACTTAGTCATGGGAAAATAACATCTCCAAATTTAAAAAATGAATATGATATAAAAAAAATATTACACCTTATGAGTGAAAAAGTTGCAAGAAGGATGAGGCAGAATGGTTATGAGAGTAATATATTTTTAATTGGTATCCGTAAAAAAAATGATTGGGTAAGCAAAAAATATAAAATAGTTAATTATACAAATCATGGTGGTGATATTTTTGAACTCTGCCTTAAATTGATTAATAACAACTTAATCAAAGATGGTATATATCAAGTACAAATCACAGCCACAAATCCTAGACCTATAGGTATACAAAATGACTTATTCTTAAAAGGCATACCTGATAAATTATGTCTAGATTTTACTATAGATAAGATCAATGAGAAGTTTGGATCTTTAGTATTACAGCCGGCACGTTTATTAAAAAAACTTGATTCACCAGATGTTATCTCGCCTTCATGGAGGCCCAATGGTTACAAGAAATCTGTATAAAAAAAAGGCCGAAAGGGGGTAGAATTCGGCCTTTAGTATAAAGGGGTGGAGATATGACAGTTGTCTATATCTTGTATATAACAATAATATAACAAATAGCCTTTGTCAACAAACAATATGAACAAAATACAGTGATAAGATGATATTTATGTACTTGTTCGTTAATATCCTAACAAAAGATTGACAAAAAGCATGAAAAACATAAGAATAGGGGACAGGTAAAGTTACGTTAAATTAATTGGAGGATATTTGTACAGGTGAAAGGAGAATTATCTAAGAAACCACGACATTTAATACAAGTAGTTGGAAGAAGAACAGGGATTAGTTCTGACGTTATAAGAGCCTGGGAGAGAAGATATAATGCGGTAATATCACAGAGAACAGAAACAAACCGCAGATTATACACAGATGATGATATAGAGAAATTAACGTTACTCAAGAGAGCTATCAATGCTGGAAGAAGAATTGGAGATATAGCAAAGTTATCATATGATGATTTATTTGAACTTGTTATGGGTGATGAGTCAAATACAACAAGGTCCTATCAGAGACCAAGCACTGGAACTGTCATGGAATTATTTGATGAAGCGGCATCAGCGATTGATTCAATGGATTCAAACAGATTAGATGTTGCGTTGTCTAATGCAGTAGCGATGTTAAGCACAACAGATTTTTTAATGGAATTCTTAAAACCACTACATACATATATAAATGATGAATGTAGCCGAGGATCACTTAGATATGTACAGGAAAAGTTTTCAAAGATTTCAATAAGAAACTGTTTATCTAATTTATATACTAAATTTAGGTCTGCCAAAGAAGAAGGACCAAGAATAATTATAGGCTCTCTCACATCTGAATATGAAAACTTAGATACACTAATGCATATTATCGTTGCTCAAAATATAGGGTGGGACGTTACATATGTGGGAAATAATATACCTCATGATGAGTTAACATTTATGGCTAAAAAAATCTCAGCTAGGACGATGGTGATAGCTTTAAATAACCCGAGAGATATAGCTAGAAAATCATATGAGATTAAAATACTTAAAGAAGAGGCGGAAAATAAAGATAATATAGTGTTAATCGGCAGTCAGGCTTCGAATTATAGGCAAATTGCTGATGATGTTAAAGCTGTAATATCACCGGATTTAAGTACATTCAGGTTTACTTTAGAAAGATTATATGGATTAATTAGATAGGCATTCAAGCAAATCTTTTAC
>Ga0233439_10002863_pt1 | contig 18767 bp, 12 predicted proteins | sample SI_123_September_6_FD_182713 | JGI IMG/M metagenome (GOLD analysis project Ga0233439, IMG submission 182713) | Seawater microbial communities from Saanich Inlet, British Columbia, Canada - SI_123_September2016_100_MG | ecosystem: Environmental > Aquatic > Marine > Inlet | place: Canada: British... | reverse complement strand
GCCAGATAACTCGTTAGCTTCCGGTACACTTCGCCATCATCACTCCCCAGCCTGGAGGCATGGTGCGCGTAAGCGGCGATACCCTTGCAGGCGTAAACAAGCAACTCGCGCAAAGAACGGACGTCCTCGTTCTCGGTCGAAAGCACCCCGACAAACGGCGCCTTGGACAGGTAGTCCTCCCTGCTGCCGGGAGCCCACTGGGCACTGTCATGCAACTCGCCGTTCAGACTGTGCTCACGCTTGAGTTGATCGCGGATCGAAATACCCTCCGCGATGAATTTGCAGATTCGATCCTTGTCAAAATTGGCGTTGGTGATGGTGGCGAACAGGCTGTCGGTGACAAACCGGCCCGTATCCCGATCTGTGCCCCCCACCGCCTCGCAGGCAACGGAGATGCCTTTCAGCACATACAGCAACGAATCGTGCAGTGCCGACATCTCCGAATCCTTGCCGCATGCGCCCGTGTCCACACACCCGCTATTTCGGGATGTTTCCTGACATTGATAACAGAACATATTATTTTTACTCATTTTGATGTTGGTATTTCGATTATATCTAATCTGACCCGACTCATAGAAAATCAAATCCATGTGTACCGAAACAGCCGAGGCATCTTGACGGAAAAGAGGCAGTAGTTGCATGACATTTGTTGCGGTATTCGATGCCTATCTTGCAATACGCTGAGCGCGAGCGCATACCGGCCAGCGAGATCATTCACCCGTTCATCACGGATCGCATCGCGCAGACTCGTGGCACGCCGTGGATGGTCAGTGCAATGACGCGCTTGCAGATGCTTGGCGCGTATGAGAGGAAGCCGAGTTGACGGCGGCACGGGTTGCCGCATCTAAGATGGGTTTTCTGGTGAAGGAACGCAGTGAAGGATACATCGGCGACACCGATGAAGCGGGCAACCCCTTGATGGAGGTTGAACCTGGAGCGATTGAGGAGTTGCCGATGGGAACCACGTTCCAATCGTGGAACCCCGATCATCCGGTTGGAAACTATGCGGGCTTTGTGAAGTCATGTTTGCGCGGCATCGCTGCCGGTCTTGGTGTCAGCTACAACATGCTCGCCAACGATCTCGAGGGAGTGAACTACTCAAGCATCCGCGCTGGTTTGCTGGACGAGCGGGAATACTACAAGGCCGTGCAGCGTTGGTTCATCGACACCGTCATCACGCCTGTGTTTGAAGGTTGGCTCGAGACAAACATCCTGAACGGCACAATCAATCTGCCAGCAGCCAAGCTGGAGAAGTTCAACGCGCCCGATTGGAAACCAAGACGCTGGGCGTGGGTTGATCCGCTCAAGGATCAATAGGCATCCATTCTCGCGGTTGAGAACCAACTCAAGTCAAAGCGGCAAGTGGTCAGCGAGATGGATTCCGATTACGAGTCCGTGCTGCGAGAGATCAAACAGGACGAGGAGTTGGCTGCGGGCATGGGGCTGGAGAAGCCCAGCGAGTCAGTTGATTACAGCCAGTGAAGCGGAGGAACCGGAGGAGCCGATTATCGTGACGACGGACTAGCTGGATGATGGCCGAGTACGCCAAGGCGATCACGTTCACGCTAGGCGATCCCGAAGACTGGAATTAATAGCCTCGGCCGTCGCTGATCCAGTGCAAGTATCCCCAGATCAACACGCCAAGTGCAAATATCAATAAAATGTTAACGCCGTGCTTGTCCCAAAATGTGGGGTGCTGTTCTGGAGTTGGTGGCTTCACGGCGCGAACGCTAACACGGTGAACGTTGACTTGGAACCATACATCTACCGGCCGCACCCGATCTAGCAGTGCTGGCAGTGCCCCCCAAGTGTGCCGTGAGGTTAGTCACCAATTTGCCGTTCCTAACGTAAAAATCAGCAAGGCCACAAACACAATTATTGCGCTGATGAACCAGAAGGCTGTGGAAAATTTTGGTTCGGTTGGTTCTTCCGACATCACAACCCAATGAGAACCCACTGCCAGTTCACGGGAGCCGTTATTGAATCATTCCGCGCAGGTTATTTCCTCGCTTTCTTGCGCTTCATTTCGAGATCGACTATCGAGAAGTCACCCACCACACCGGAATCGTCAACTTGGAAGATTTGCAACTCGATGTTGTTCTCGTCGATCCGACGAAAGCCCACGGCCATGCTCCCTTTTTCCCCGGTGTCAGACGTGCTGGTGAGGGTGACCGAGGGCATGCCGTCCTTAGGCCCCCACTTGCCGGTGCTCTTCTTGCCCTTGTCGTCATATCCTGTCTGCTCGATCTCCCCCGTCGTAGGATTGACGGCGATCAAACTAACCGACTCCGAGGCATCCCCCTGAGGATTCACCCCCTTGAAATGCGACGAGATCACGTGATCCTTCACGGCCCACTTGTAGGACAGCGTAATGCTGTTGCCATCGGCTTCTCCAACCCAAGTCCCCATAATCCAGCTGACATCGTTTTCGCCGATGCGGGCGGCGAGCGATGCCGTATTCTGGTCTTTTGCGTCTACCATGGAAATTCCTCCAACGAGGAGAGCAGCCGCTGCTATTATGCCTATTGTTTGTATTTTCATTTTGTGTTTGTTTGTTTCCTTAGTTCTCACCCTGTTATCAAGGATCCGAGTGATACGATCCATTAGTGAGCCGCCATTTGCCGCAAGGCTGTTGGTTGGGCTCGAGATTCTCATTAGTTCCAATTGGGCCAGTGTTTCAGCAAGCATCTTGGGGGCAGGCCAGCAAACGCCTCACATTTTTTGAGGTTAATGGCAGCGGTTGCCCGCTTATATGTCAAATTATTGAATGTGTTTAGCATTTTAAGCAAGGTCTCCCTCTTAATCATAAGATAGTGACGCTAAACTGGCTTCTCGGACAAAGCGAATCTTGTCTATTGCTAGTACTTTTCTATAAATCTGCAATGGAAGTTTTTCGGACGTCAATGCATCAAGGTATCGAATAAAGGTATGCATCGCCTGATTTTGAACTCACCCGCAGGCCTTGATTGGTTTTCGTTCTCAATTAACAGGCAATGGACTTCTGCCTTGTTTTCCGATTGAAACTCCATTCTCACCCTTGTTTCTTTGTCGGTCGCTCTTATTGCAAGCACTCTGTCAGTCTGTCGTCCATTTTCCTCGAGGATGGGTTCGGGGATGAGACCAAGGTCACGACTTAAAACCATCCATTCATACAACGCATCTCGCAACTTGCGGAGCTTAACCGCATGCACAGGGTCGGCAGCCAGATTACGGGTTTCGTGTGGATCGATTTTCAGGTCATACAATTCCTCAGCGGGCGGGGCGTAGTGAGCATGCGCGACTGGAGTTCATTCAATTCTCCGTTGGCGGAGGTACGAGTCCTTGGCAACGAGCACAGGAGTTACTACAATGAGAAGCGACCGCATTCGTCGTTGGGCGGGAAAAGCCCTAGGGTGTATGCGGCCCATTGTTCGGTTCCAGTCGGGGCTACGCCCCTCCCTACACCGAACAATGGAAGTGAAAACCCAGAACCAAATCTCTCATGACAGTTGGTACAAAGAACGGGGTCACTCCATGGAGGAATACACCGATGCCGACTTTGGCCAGCCTCGCTCGTAACGGTAAGATCTTCTGCGGAATATGAATTTCAACTCACCGCCAACCGCCCCGGTCGATGCAGCACGCGAGTGGTTGGATCATGCACAATCGTCGTCCAGCAAACCGAATCCTTTGGCTATGACGCTGTCAACCGCCAATACAGATGGACAACCGTCTTCCAGAATGGTGTTGCTCAAGGGCTTTGATGAACGAGGGGCTGTCTTTTACTGCAACTACAACAGCGCAAAAGCCGAAGACATTGCAATTAACAATGCCGTTTCATTGCTGTTCCACTGGGATGAACTGCAACGCCAAATTCGCATTCAAGGTGCGGCAAGCAAAATCACGTCGGAAGAATCAGATACCTACTTCGCCACCCGACCAAAACTCAGCCAAGCGGGTGCTTGGGCGAGCGAGCAATCAAAACCCCTAAAAAGCAGAGCCATGCTAATGGCCAAAGTAGCCGGCCTCACTGCAAAATGGGTGGGGCGCCCAATACCTCGCCCGGACCATTGGGGTGGTTACAGGATCACACTGGAGACCGTGGAGTTATGGCAGGGACATGATGGTCGACTGCACGACAGGATAAAATACCAACACCAAGACGGTGAATGGTCTTGGGAGCGGCTACAGCCATAACAACCTTGGGAAAGGTCTGACATTTCATGAGCAAGCAATAAGCTTAAACGGAGCAGAGAATTGAGCAAAATGCGCCCTGCAATGGAAGGGTGCCGAGCGGGATAGTTGAGTAGCGCTTGGCCAAGTGCAACGCAAGATTAGGGTTAAAAAGAATGGTGGAGTCATGGAGAATCGAACTCCAGACCTTCGCATTGCGAATGAGTCTTTTTTAGCCGTTTTTAAACGGTTTCAGGGCTTTTTGATGTGCCGCATACACTTATGCACATCAAAGCACCACTATGCACTGGGACAAATGCGGGACACGAAATTAGTTGTTTTGTTGTGATCATCAAACCTCCGATTTGAAGACAAAACACTACGATGCTTTAGTCGTCTCACACTCCACCAAAACCACGGCTGCGATTGTTGTTAGTAGTAGTTTCATTTGCCTTCAGCTTTCAATTCTTCACCCGTCTTGCCGCCGTGTTTGCGGAGGAGGTCGGCGAGTTCGCCTTTGGCATAATCTAGCGGTATGCTGCCATCCACATTCTTCGCATTCACATCCGCACCTTTAGCGATAAGCAGTTCAGCGATTTCCTTGTGACCCCAAGAAGTCGCAGATTGCAAAGGAGTCTCTCGAAAATCAGCCATCACGGCATCGACCCACTCCGGCCGGGTGTCCACGGTCAACTCGAGGGATAATTTCATACGACGGCGGACAGGCTAGCAGTTTGGGGAAGCGGCGTGGAGGCTGAAGCTGTTCTCCGAACTCGACGAAGCAGACTGCCTGATGTAGTGTTGTCCACATGTTGCAATATGCGACCGACCAATCATGAACGAACCACAAATTGACGACTCAGTCGGAGCCATCGTGGCAGGGTGCCCGGCGCTCGCACGCGTATTTGAAGACGCCGGCATCGACTACTGCTGCGGAGGCAAAAAGACGCTGAACGAGGCCTGCCGAGAGCAGGGCTTGCATCCACAAACCGTTCTCGCCGCGCTGACTGAGTCAACACAGTCCACTCAAGTCGAACCCGTTGCGGACACTGCCGCCATGGCGCTGACCGAACTGGCCGACCACATCGAGCAGACACATCACTCCTATTTACGTTCTGAATTTCCGCGGCTGGATGAGTTAACCAACAAGGTGGCATCCGTTCATGGCGAACAGAACCCGCGACTGCATCAAGTTAGGGAAATCTGCCTGGCGCTAATTGCTGAACTATCTGACCACATGATGAAGGAGGAGCAAATACTCTTCCCCATGGTACGACAACTGGACTCGAGCGACATCGCCCCGACGTTTCACTGCGGTTCACTGGCCAATCCCATTCAACAGATGGAATCCGAACACAGCCAGGCTGGTGCCGCACTAGAAAGACTCCACGAATTGACAAACGGCTTCACCCTGCCCGATGGGGTCTGCAACACCTACCTCGCCATGCTGGACGCCATTGCCCACTTGGAGCGCGATCTTCACCTGCACATTCACAAGGAAAACAACGTGCTCTTCCCTCGCGCACTCGAGATGGAACAGAACAAAAGTGCATGAGTTCTACCTCCCCTTGGCCAAGCGCTTGGTTTAGCCTTCGGCGCGTTCGCTTGGGACAAGAGAGGTGAATATCAACGACCTTTTTCTCGAATGCACGCAGAAAATCACCCTTCAAAATGCGCATGAAACCGGCCAAAGCCACCCACTCGGCTCGCACTCAAATCCGTTCCAACAGCGATGCGCTGTTTGTCGGCTTCAATGTTTCCTTTAGCGGCAGCATCGTGAATTGAGATGTCTGGCGCTTTGGCTGCCGGCGGTTCTGGTGCTGGAGCCGACTGCTGCGACTCCCCACACCCCACCAGCACCACGGCTGCGATTGTTATTAATTTGTGCTTCATGTAGCCCAAAGCTTATTTTTTGATTATTTTTGTAATGTTTTTTACGTTTTTCCATGATCCCCACTTTAGAGTTGTCACCATGGGGCGCGTCGGATTCGCCGGCAGAGGAAAGCCCTAAACCTCCCTGGTTACTTCAATGTGCGAACATAGGCCAACAAGTCGGCGAGTTGCTGTTTGTTGAACCCGTCAATGAGTCCGCGGGGCATGACGGATCGTCCGGTAAGGAAGCCGGCAGATGCGATTTGCTCGCGGGATACGAAGAGTTTACCGCCGCCCATTAAGTGGAGGGTGGCTCCGCGGGCGTTTTCTTCTTCGAGATAACCTTCGATGGCGTCCCCGTCCCGCTTGAAAATGCGGTAGAGAGCGTAGTTGCCTTCGACGGCGGCATCCGGATCGAGGATGGCGGTCAAGAGATGCTCGGTTTCGCGGTGGGCAGCACCGTCCAAGGCTGGGGCGAAGCCGGCGCCCTGTCCACCAACGGCATGGCAACTGAGGCAAATGGCCGTGAAGACTGGTTTCCCCTTGGCCGGATCGCCGCCTTTCTGCTCAGCGACATGCATGAAGGTCTCGAGTTTGGTCTTGAAGGTCTTCACTTGCGCTGCGCGGGCGGCGTGTTGGCTTTGCAGCAGGGCTCTGGCGCGCTTGTCGTTTTTCAATTTTGCGCCAATGCGTTCGGCCAGGTCGCGATCGACGACGCTTTTGGCGATGTTGCCGTCGTCCAGGAGATCGAGGAGGAGTTTGGCGCCGGCGGCAGATTCCGTGAGACGATGCGCGAGGGCGGCGTGGGCCATGGGCGACAGCTTGCCGGCAACGGGACCCGCGAAGGACTTGGCGGCGGCAGGATCGATGCTTGCAAGCGCGGCCAAGGCAGTCATGGAGGCCTGAGCCCCCAGTTTATCCTGTTGCAAAACGGCTTTGAAGGAAGCTGGATGGGCTTGTGCCTTGCGGGCCAAGACGTTGACGGTTGCGGTCACGAAACCTGCGTCAGACAACCGGTTAGACAGAACCTCCGCAAGGAGCGCATCAAGGCCTTCGACGTTGAGGCAATCAGCAACCTCGGCGGCGGCCATTGCGCGGCTTGCGTCGCCGCTCTCAAGCATCCGTTCACAGGCAGGTTGGAGCAGCTTACCGAGAGCTGGGGAGGCGACGTCCAAGGCATGCTTCTTGGCCAGAGCAACAAGGGCGTCGGCTTCTGGCGCATCAAAGATTGGTTTCAAGGCGGCTTGTACTTGCGTATTCCGCAGAAGTCCGCAGGCGGCCTTGAAGTCGTCTTCGCTCAGGGGCTGGTCCTTGATGCTGGTCCAGCGGGCGAGGAATTTCTTGGTTCGATCGTCGATGGAGAGCGCTTGCTCGGCCCAAGCCAAGTGACTTTCGGGCTGCTTGGCCGCCAGGGGTGAATTGAGGTAGCGATCCAATTCCTTGGGATACTGTTCCAGGACCATGCGGGCAAGGTAGCGTTCGAATTTGCGTTCGTAGTCACCGCCCAGTTTTTCGGATTTTGTGTCGGGAAGACAGAAGCTGACGGCCAAGTCGATGAGCTCCGGGTTCGACTTGCCGTAGTCGGCAAGAGTGCGAAGAACCTGTGAGCGCACCATGACGTGCGTCTCTGCGACGAAGGGTTTAAGGACCGTGGCCAACTCGTTCGGACGTACAGGCATGCTACCCATGGCGCGAACCGCTTCGCGACGCAGGTCGGGCAGGTCCGACTTCAACAAGGTGGCCATCAACGCCCGATCGTAGTGTTTCAGCCCTTCGAGAGACCACAGGGCGATGATGCGCGTGGTTTCGTCCTGCGACGCATCGGCACAGATCTTCGCCACTTTCTGGGCCAGTTCTTTGGCCCTGCGGTCGATGATCTGGTGCCAGGCGGCGCGTTTTGCCCAGAGGATCGGAGCCTTCAAGTGGCCGGGCAATTGAGCCGTGGGCAAGGTAAGGAAATTGACGGGCTTTGGCGGCTTGGCGCCGAGGTAGCGGATACGCCAGATGCGGCCGTGCGCCTTGTCGCGATCGGGATGTTCGCGAGAGACTTCATTGTGCGAGATAATCTTGTTGTAGAAATCCGCCACGTAGAGGCAACCGTCGGGGCCGAACTCGAGGTTGACGGGGCGGAACCAATCGTCCTCGGACTGGAGAAGATCCTCGAGCAGCTCGGAGGTGACGCTGCCGTCGGGATTGCGGATGATGCGGACGGCGTTGATGGTGCAACTGATCGGGTTTGCCAGGAACCCAACGTTGCGCCATTCGGAGGGAAAGCCCTCCGCGGAGTCGTCTGAAAACGCCAAGCCCGAGAGACCGGTGCCGCCGACGCGAAAGTTGTTTGGCGGAGGCAGCATGGGCTGGTAGGGGCGAATTTTGGCGTTGCCGATGCCTTTGTAGCCAGTGCCCGGTTCCATCGGGGTGACGGAATGTCCGAGGTCGTTTGCTTCGCTGCCGAACCACTGACCGTTGCCACGCAGGTGGTAACCCCAGATGTTGTTGAGTCCCGAGACAATGACGTCGTGCTTCATGCCATCGAGGGAGAAGCGGGCTATCTTGGCGAAATCCACGCGGTCGCGTTCACCGGTCTTGGTGGTGACGACGTCGCCCTTGTTGAGGGCGCCGTGGCCGTAATGCGCCCAGCCGCCTGGGGCGCGAATCAACAGGTGGGCCATGGTGTGGGTGTCGGTGTAGCCGAAACCGCTCAGCACGGTGTTCCACTTGTCTGCCTTGCCGTCGTTGTTGGTGTCCTCGAGGAAAAGCATCTCGGAGCCGTGGGCAACAAAGGCGCCGTTCTTGTAGGGGAGGAAGCTCTGGGGGATCGATAGTCCGTCCGCCCACACCGTTGCCTTGGTTGGGATTGCCGCGGGGTCCTCGATGATCAGGATCTGGTCCTGGCCTTTGGTCCTGCCCTTGTAGAGGTCCATGACCTTGCGAAAGCGTTCGTCGGCCCACTGCAGACCGGTGTTGTCCATGTATTTCAGGGTTTGTCCCCAACTGGCCTTGGGGTTGGGGTCCATGGGGTACATCCTAGCCGTGTTGCTCCAGAGGCGACCGCTATCGTCAAAAGTCAGATCGATCGGGTTGATCACGCCGTCTTTTTCACTGGCGACGAGCTCAACGACGAAGCCTTCGGGAACGGTGAAGCCGGCAAGCTGTTTTTCGGGGGTATAGGCGCCGGTGCGTCCGGATTGGGTCTTCTTACCAACCTTGCGCGTCTGCTTGGTTTTCTTGGGTTTGAGGTTGGTGAAGACAATGTTGTCGGCGCCGATATTGCCCCAACCGGAGGAGACTGCGTCGACGAACTGGATCTTGGCCATTTTGCCCTTGTACTTGCGCAGATCGAAGCTCCTCTCGCTCATGCGATTGTCGTTGTCGCCGCTGACGGAGGCGACGACGTGGCGATTGTCGATGATGACGTTGACACAGGTACGGTCCTTGTGGCCACCGCCGCCGACCAGCAGTCGGACGTAGTCATGGGTGATTTTGAAAGGAGCAGAGGTGAGCGTGCCGGTTTCTCCGTCGCGTTGGTGAACGGTGCCTGTGGCGCTGGCGTGACTGTTGACGCAGAAACGGCCCTTGGCAAGTAGATCGCCCTGGTAGCCGGGAATCTTGCCCTGTTCAACCGGGCCGGTGCCAAAGGCGGTCCCGGTGGTGATCCAGCCCTTGTAGGTGCCACTTTCAAAATCCTCGAACATGACTTCGCCCTCGGCCAGCTTGGCCTTTGCCGGGGGGGGTGCCTTGGTAGCGTCGTAGGTCAGGGGGGTAAGTTTGATATCCTTGTATTCCATGCGACAGATGCCGCCACTGTGAAGTTGGAGAGCGAAGTGGCCTTTGTTGGGGATTTTGGGATCCTTTTCAACGTACTTGATGGTTTGAATGCCATTGATGAACAAGGTGATCATGGGGCCCTGCGCCCGAATCAGGTAGTCGTTCCATCCAAAGGGCTTGAGCGTGCCTCGCAGTCGGCTGACATCCGATTTTGCGATGAGCCCGCGACGGTGCTCATCGTAGAGACAACCCCACCAGTTCGGTTCGCCGATGTCCGCCTGGTAACCGATCGCATTTCCTTTTCCGTGCTTCGCCGTGCGAAACTGAATGCCACTGTTGACCAAGCCGGTCTTCGGATCGCCGGTGAGGCGAAACTTGCAGCGAAACTCGAAGTTCCCATACTGTTTCTTCGAGAACAGAAAGGTGTTGCGTGGCATTTTCTTGCCCAGGCTGTCGGCCATGATGACGCCGTTTTCCGCTCGCCAAAACGGCTTGTCCCGATCAACGGTTTCCCAACCGTCCAGGGTCTTGCCGTCAAACAACGGGATCTCCCCGGCAACGATGCCGGCCACCAGCGAGGTGACTACGAGAGTTAGGAGTGTGCGTTTCACTGACTGAACCGAAATCCAACTATGCCTAATCGGGTTAAAGCACCGCTAAAATTGTCTGAAGCAAGGCAATTACTGCAATGCTGTCAGCGCGCTGGACAGGCACTTGAAGGCGGAGTGACTACTTCCCTTCAGCTTTCAACTCTTTCCCCGTCTTGCCGCCGTGTTTGCGGAGGAGGTCGGCGAGTTCGCCTTTGGCATAATCTAGCGGTATGCTGCCATCCACATTCTTCGCATTCACATCCGTGGAATAGATGCTCAAAAAAGTGATGCTTTCCGGGCGTTAAAATCTAACCAGTTGACCGCATAAATTTTATTTTTTTAAATTGGCCTGATTAGGCAGGGAGCTTTCGGCGTTTTAATTTTGATCAGCTTTTAATCAAACATTCTAATATGAAAAGGGTCGGACGTGATGTCCGACCCTTTTGGTATGATCTTTGTTAACAGTCTAAATCTTAGATTCTTTATAACGTAATAGCCGAATCTATGTCATTTGCGTTTGGATTTTGTCTTCTTTGACTTACCTTTTTTCTTGCTGCCCATTTTCTTTTTCAGGATGGCAATTTTCTCTGCTGCCTCTTTTTTAGTGAGTTTTCCAGAACCAACAGCAGCCTTAATTTTTTTAATGACCGCATTATATTTGCTTTTTGGATTTCCTTTTTTCTTACTGCCCAATTCCTTTTTCAGGATGGCAATTTTCTCTGCTGCCTCTTTTTTAGTGAGTTTTCCAGCACCAACAGCAGCCTTAATTTTTTTAATGACCGCATTATTATTTAACTTAGCTTTAGCTGGCTGCTTCTTCGATATTTGTGCCTTTTTTGTGTCCTTTGCTTCTACGTTGGTAATTCCTCCAACGAGTAAAGCAGCCGCTGCTATTACGCCTAATGTTTGTATTTTCATTTTGTGTTTGTTTGTTTCCTTAGTTCTCACCCTGTTATCAAGGATCCGGGTGATACGATCCAGAAGTGAGCCACCATTTGCAGCAATAGCATTGGGAGGGCTCGAGATTCGGAAGAGCTCCATTTTAGTCAGTGCTTGGCCTTGGCGGCGGCCAATTCAAGCTCGAACAGCAAATCCTCCCGGCAGACGTCGTTTTGAATCACGACAACAGATTCCGCAGAGAGGTTTGTTCGTTCACAGTATCTGTCGAACGCAGGAAGATCCTCCTTATCCCGAACATAGGCGATGGCACCGGTGACATCATTCCACTCCATGCCACAGGACTCCATTATTGCCAGGACGACGTCGAGTGTCAGCTCGATCTGTTGGTCTATGTCATCCAAATGAACCGTGTGCCCCTCCGGAGCAATGCTGGCAGTCCCGGAAATAAACAGTTTCCGGTAAGTCGGCGTATCCACCTCTACTGCCCGACTAAACGAACTGCCGTATTCGAGAGCGGGACATTGCAGCGGGGAGGGTACAGCACGAATGCGCATTTCATCTGTCTTGGGCTTGATCGCGTACAGATTACCGACAATGGAAACACCCGCCGGATTGGCTCCGCCTATGCCGGTACTGGCTGGAACGAGTGCATCGTAGATTCCCCGTTCCTTAAAAAATCGATGTCGAACTTCGTTAAATTGGTCATACCAGTCGAAAATGTTGTCCAGATGAAACCAAGTGCGAATCACGTCGCTAAATTCCATGCCCACGGTTTGCAGTGCGGCCTCAAGGCGATTGAACACCTGTTCGGTTTGCTTTTCGATAAACGCGTTGAGTTCCGGCAGGATGTCGTTCAGAAAGCAGTAATGAGCGAAATCATCCTCGTAGGTTGCGCCCACGATCTGGCCACCTAACCAGACGGGCTGAAGTTTGGCATTTGAAATCGTGTGAGCGTACAATCCCGAGACAGGGCAATTCCGGACGCCATCGTGATCCGGTTCCCTGAGCGAGCAATCTCGGCAATCCCCACAGTATCGAAGCTCCGAAACGGCTTTGCCTGAAGTGTTAATCAGGCCCACTCCCTCCATCCGAACCACTCCCGAATTGAGTTTTTGTAACTGCTCTCTCATTCGATCGTGCATGCACAGTGGATCTTCACAACCTTCCCCGTGTATGGTCAGGAATGTTTCCGTGTAATCCCCGTGACGCAGTGTCGAAATGTAGGGCTCCCTAGCATTGATAACTTTTGAATCTACTTTCATGGCTTCCGTTTAGTATCTTTTGAATCGTTGAGTCGTCGTCATAGACGAAGTTGCAGTGCCTGGGGGTTGTTTCGGAAAAAGTTTTCCAACTCCCTCCGATCCAGAACATTGTCGCCGTTAGCATCTGCCTTCATGATGTCCGCCCTGTGGGCCCTGGGGATTTCACTTCGCTGAAGTTTGTCGTCCCCGTCACGGTCCAATGCCCTCAACCGGCGCAAGAGTTGGCCGGTACGGCGCAGGCGTCCACTGGCTTTACCGACCAAAACCGCTTCCATCTCTCTTGCGGGGACAAGGTGCCTCCAGAGGAACGCTTGCATCCTGTCTTCCGCCGGTACAGCCTGACGGATCACCTGCTTGCCTTCGATTATCGCGTGGCCTACAACACTCAAGGCAAACGGTTCCCTCTGGTCGCTTCGCACACCTTCCAAAGTCAACTTCACCTGGCTCTTGTTGGCTGGCACGCTGTCACCAGCCAGCTTGAATCCTTCCGGACATCCCTTCAATGCCAAGCGAATCGCGCCCGTAAATCCATCCCTTCGAAGTGCGTAGATAGTGAGAGGAACCTTGGCACCAGGCCGGACTGTTATGCTGGATGGCACAACCCGCAACCCGAAGTCCGGACGCGGCGGGCTGATGCGCAACCGATAGGCGTAACCGGCGCCGCCCTGATGCTGCGCGTCGCCCACATGGACATGGTAGACTCCCTCCTCGGGTAGTGTATAGCGAAGCCAAGAATCTGCATGGTGTGTGGTCAAGCCGGCACCCTTGTCTTCATAATCATCGTTGAATGCCAGTTGACGCCCTTCCTCAGTCGTCAACCGAATGACGGAATCGACCGGAGAATTCAATTTGCGTGCGATAATCTCCACTACAATCTGCTGGTGTGTCTTGCCTTTGAAACTGTAAGTGTCCCAGTCTCCAGGATAATCAATGCGCCCGTTTACAATGATGGGTGTCGTAACTCGTTGTGTATCTCCTTTATTGCGGTTCTCAAGCTCGAGGCACTCGGGCAACGTGTCCAAGGCAAAAGGCACAAAGTTGGAGATAGTGCCCTTATCGGATGCGACAACGGGATAAACACCCGGTTCGTTGCCATTAAGCCCCGGCTTCAGGCTGACTGCAGGAAGGTTCCACCCGGCAACGGTAACGTCAGCATTATCACCGACTCGGCTGCCCAGAGGAAAAATGCTCGTCACGAATGGCAACTCGCCGATGGTTATTCGGTAGACAAAATCATCACGACCCCGATAAATCGCATCCTTGATTTCGATCACATAATCATCTGATTTGGGTATTTTGTATTGCAGAACCGGATCGGGATGGAAACGGTAATCATCGACATAGGCCACTTCCTTTCCCTCACTGTCAAACAACGCCAGCGTGGCCTGAAACCAACCAGGCACAGCATCCGGAAGATAGGGGATCAACTGCCGGGCGCTGACTGCAACAACCAGTTTCTGTCCCTCGGTCGCATGAAACTGGTACTTATCCGACAAGCCGGGCATGATCTGACCGTTAACGATCACAGGTAGCGTGATCATCGGTATGGCCGTGGGTGGATTATTATTCACCGCCCTGCCACGTGACGGCTCACCCCTGCTTTTCTCCAACTCCGTGGAAAATTCGGGGTACTGTCCGACCTGAAAAACAAGCGGATTCGTTAATCCAAGCGGTGTTTTGAGTCGAATGTCCCGATCGCCGATTGCCGCATCGGATTCCACTTTGATTTCCAAAATCACATTCTCAACAATCGCGGGGGCGGGGGGACGCCTGATAAATGCCGCTATCTTGACTTTCAGTTCATCCACCAACTTTTCATCCGCAGGCGTCCACGATTTGGCTGCCAATTTGCGTTTCTGCAGTTCTCGATATTCTGTACGGCATTCGTTGATTTGCTTCTGGGTCATCGGCTTGATGTAGTTGATCACTCTTGCCTCAACCCCATCGCCTGAAATGATCGCCTGACTCGCGCCGCCAAGATACAGCCCGCCCACTGTAACCCAAAAAGTGGTGCCCTGCTGCCCGCCTGCCGGATAAACATAACCAATCTGACCAATTCTGGACGGCCCTCGCTGCGCGTGTGTTGCCGCCACGCCGGCCAAATAGGCTGCTAGCACAAGAACTGCCACGAAAGTATGTAGCCTAGCCGATTTTCCGGATAAGCCTCCCGCGAGTCGGTTTCTGGTGAGGTTGCTCACAGTCAATTCTCCCTCAGTTAAACAATCTCCTTCAGTCGTCCACCCGATGGCGCGTTGTCTTCTGCGATTGGAGTCACAGGAACGGTTAACCCCTGAGGATGAGGCAATGTCGCGTTGGTATCGATGCCCAACAGATCATACATGGTCCTAATCAGATCCACCGGATAGACGGGGCGACTCTGCACTTCTTCCCCAGTCTTGTTGGATGAACCCACCACATGACCCCCCTGAAATCCTCCGCCCGCAACCATGGATGAAAAAACTTTGCCGTAGTGGCCGCGGCCACCGTTCCACGGTGCCTCCCACTGGATTTTGGGCGTTCTTCCAAACTCGCCACCCCACCAGACGATCGTGCTACCCAGCAGTCCGCGATCCGATAGATCTTGCAACAGGGCGCTCAAACCCTGATCCAGATCCGGAAGTCGGCGATTCATGGTCTGGAAATTCTGTTTGTGAGTGTCCCATCCACGATAGTTTATGGTTACATACGGCACCTCTGATTCAACCAACCGACGTGCCAGCAGACAGGACTGTCCAAACGAACTGCGGCCGTATCTGTCCCGTACCGAGTCTTTTTCCTGTGAGAGTTCAAACACTTTTCCAGCATCACCAAGAATGAGATCGTAAGCCTCCTTTTCACATTTACCCATGGCGGAAAGCCTCGGATCACCCTTCATCGCGTGCTCCAGCGTGTTAAGGTTGTGAAGCAGTTTTCGCCTCTCCTTTTGCCGCTGTTTGGTGATGTTTCTGGCAACGACACCCTCCACGACAAATGGATTCTTTGCCGGATCGCCGCCCGTAGAAAAGGGCTTGTACCGATTGCCCAAAAAGCCCGCCTCCGAAAATCGCCCTTGTGGCTGGGTCACTACGATATACGGCGGTATCAATCCCTTGTAGCCGGCGTCGTAGCCCTTGAACAAGGATACCACAGACCCGACAGATGGATGCACCTGCCGACCACCGGAACGCCAACCGCTTTGCACCATGTAGGACGCAGTCTCGTGGCCGTTCACGCCATGCGTCATGCTGCGCAAGATTGAATACTTGTCAGCCTGCTTGGCCAACAAGGGTAGCAACTCGCTGATTCGTATGCCGCTCACGTTGGTCTCGATCGGATTACTCAATGGCCCACAGTAGTCATAGCCCGCATCCGGTTTCGGATCCAATGTGTCCAAGTGAGAAGGCCCACCCCACATCCAGATTTGAATAACCGACTTGGCTCTGGCCGATTGCTCAGCATCCCGGCTCCAACCGTCGAGATGGCTGCTCAGCAGCAATCCCGATGCACCAAGTGTTCCATTTCGAATGGCTTCGCGCCGTGAAACTCCCCGGCAACCGTAATTCGGATCAACTGAACCGACGGCCTGATTCCCGGTGTTCAATCGGCCCGGTGAATTCTTAATTACCCCTGTTTCTCTGGATGACTGATGTGGCATGTTTCTATCAATGTCGGTGAAGGAATTCTGCCGTGTTAACCAAGGCCCACGCGAGATCCGTGATACCTCTACGGCTTACCCCCTTTGTTGTTACATAGTCCAATGCTGTATCCGCCTCCTCCGGCGTCGGGAAACGCGACAGGATCGTTAGGTAAAGCGCGTTGACGCCCTCCACTTGCCTGTCTTTTCTGAAACGGGTCAGATACTGGAAATCCTTGCACTGCTCCAACTTGCGCTGGATATGACTCGAATTAAGCAGATGCAGTCGCTGGGCAGCGGTGAAGCGATTGTTGCGCTCGGATTCCAAGCCAGTGTCACGCGACGGTCGCCCAAACAACTCTAGAAAAGGGCTGGTGATACTTCCATCAGCGAGCGCTATCGAACGCTGATCTTGGGGCATATAAGTGAACGGTTCCGGGATATCGCTTACATAGGCCTCCGTTGATCCGGTGATCTGGTTCAAGGCATCGATCAGGACTTCTGCATCAAGTCGGCGAATAGGGTAGCGGGCGAAATTAGCCTCGGCTCTCGGATGATTGGTGCGAGCGATGGAGGAGAGTTGGTAAGTCTTCGAATTCAGAATCAGGCGATAGATGTGTTTCAAGTCGTACCCGACTCGAACCAATTCCTCCTCCAACCAAACCAGCAGTTCGGAATTGCTTGGGGGATTATCGGGTCGAATATCGTCCGGTTCATCGATGATTCCGCGACCGAGTAGCCAAGACCAGATGCGGTTGACAATGTTGCGGTTGAATCGATGATTCGCCGGGTTGACCAACCAATCAGCAAAAACTGCACGCGGATCCTTGACCGGCGAAAGCCGCACACTCGTACCATCGGGAAAAATCGCTGTTTTCTCTTTGTTACCCGGTGCTCGGGAGAGATCCCGGCCAACGATCTCTTCTTTCCATTCCCTCGTTGGCTTGTAGCTGATTTGCGAAAAGAACACAGACATGCCGGCCAACTTCTCTTCCGGCCAATTGTCCGTCCGTTCACCCATGAACGTCAGAGCCACTGCACGGGCAATCGCAGCGGGATCCGTGCTTTGGGCCGCTCGGTAGAAATTTACCTGAGGGACGCGAAAGTTGCTCCCGCTCGCCGTGAGCATCTCACGAACAAACCAATCGTAAGGCCGATTCTCCTTGATACTTGTGCGAATCCATCGGTGATATGCCTGCGCCCCGTTGGGCCAAAGATTGATTGGGAACTCCGCCTTCACTCGCAACAGGTCACCCCACTTCATGGCCCAGTAATCGGCGAATTCTTCTTGCTCCAACAAATACCCGATCAATTCGCTGCGTTTCCCTTTGTTGCGATCCTCAATGAACCGCCTTGCCTCTTTCCGTGTGGGCAACGTACCGATCACGTCGAGATAGGCACGACGAACAAACACCGCGTCGGAGCAGATCAGCGCAGGCTGAATCGCCAGCCTCTGCAGTCGACCAAAAACCAACTCGTCGATTTCATTGCCCGGAGTCAGGCTTTTTTGGTTCACGAACGGATTGGCACCAGTAGCTGCCAAGGTGGCCGCATAGACGAATGTTAACAGCGAGAGAAACGATTTCACTGTCGGCATTCTAATACCAGAAGTGTACTTGTAAGATCGCTCCTCTACACAGAATCCGACCGCTATTTGTCCACCACCCCGCACTAAGTTGCATTCATATAGACCCTCACGGATCCAGGCTATGACTTGAGTCAAGTCTTTCATGTTATTCCGAATTCGAGTTGATTCGGTTGGTCAACCGTGCGGGAGAAAGGACGGTGATCGTTTGGCGATTCACTTCGATCAATCCTTCTTTGCGAAATTTCCCCAGAGTGCGGGACAACGTCTCGCTTATGGTGCCCAACTCCGCGGCCCAATTTCGTTTTGTCATGCCGAGCGGGACGGCCACCCGGTCATCAGCCCCCTGGCTTGGGCAGCGCTTAAGTAACCAGTTGAGCAACCGCGTCTCCACGTCCTGCGTGGCTGCGTCCTCTATCATTTCGAGAATCGTCCGGCAGTTATTGCACATTGAGGAAAAAAACCGGAACAACTGCTCCGGATGCCGTTTCAGGATTTCCATCATTTCGTGTTTCTTCACGAGAAGCACCTTTGTCGATTCCAGCGCCTGCGCATCTGCAGAATATTCCTTGCAGGGCCAGAGACTCGCCAGAGTGATCGATTCACCCGCGCGATAGATATGCAACACCCTTTCCCTTCCTGACACATGCGTGCGGAAGAGGCTGATCGCGCCTTTGCCCACCACGTAAAAATTGTTGGCCTTGTCTCCTTCCCGAAACAGACACTCCCCCTTTTCCAGAAACTTGACCGCTGTAAACTCAACGATTTTCTGCAGGTCCTCCTGCGGCAGGCCAGCAAACGCCTCACATTTTTTGAGGTTAATGGCAGCGGTTGCCCGCTTATATGTCAAATTATTGAATGTGTTTAGCATTTTAAGCAAGGTCTCCCTCTTAATCATAGATAGTGACGCTAAACTGGCTTCTCGGACAAAGCGAATCTTGTCTATTGCTAGTACTTTTCTATAAATCTGCAATGGAAGTTTTTCGGACGTCAATGCATCAAGGTATCGAATAAAGGTATGCATC
>Ga0233439_10002862_pt1 | contig 18779 bp, 16 predicted proteins | sample SI_123_September_6_FD_182713 | JGI IMG/M metagenome (GOLD analysis project Ga0233439, IMG submission 182713) | Seawater microbial communities from Saanich Inlet, British Columbia, Canada - SI_123_September2016_100_MG | ecosystem: Environmental > Aquatic > Marine > Inlet | place: Canada: British... | reverse complement strand
CGTTCTCGCCGGTGTTGCGGGCGACTGGCCCCCTTACTGCGTGAACCAGGCAGAGATCGCAGGCAACGCTCGAATCAAGAGCTAGCCAATAGTCGGAAATAGTCAATAAAAAAACGCCCCGACGGAATAATTCCGTTGGGGCGTTTTCGTTTGTCCTAAGTTCGAAAATTAATCGTCGAAGAATCCGGCGTGCTCTTCACTGAGATATCGCTTCGCTTCTTCTGCTCGGAACGTGATTCCGAGCCCGGGAGCGTCAGGCACGGTGATGTGACTGTCGGTTACTTTAAGTGCTTCGCTGCCTTCGAAAATGTCGTACCACCAATCGGGGCTTACCAAAGGCAACTCGAAAGCGAGGAAGTTATCTGGCATGGCAGCCGATACCTGCGTCAGAGCTGCGACTCCGATAATTCCATCCGCCGTTCCGTGCGGAGCCATCTGGATGTTGTGAAGATCGGCGAACTCGCAAATCCACTTCAGCTCGGAAATTCCGCCAACATCCATCGGGTCGGGACCAACAACGTCAACTGCGTGTTGCTCGATCAAATCCTTGAAGCCGTGCCGTAGATACACCTGTTCTCCGGTGTGAATTGGAGTCGACGTGTAGGGAGTCACCTGTAGGAAATACTCTGGGTGAACATATGGCGTGTAGTCGCCGGTGATTGTGTCTTCCAACCACATGAGGTGATATGGCTCAAGTGCTTTTGCCAAACGCAAAGTGTCTGATGCGGTCATTCCTGGCCCGCAGTCAAGAGCGAGTCCAACATCAGGACCAAGCACTTCTTTCATCGCAATCACAGAATCAACGGTGATGTTGAATCCCTTTTCGGTCATCACGCCGCGGTTCCCATATTTCTCGTCGGCGATGTACTCCCCGTAGTGGAAATCAGGCATGTCTTTGAGAGTTGGCGATCCGTGGAATGCGACACCCTGCTTGACGATCGAAAAGTTCTGGGGCAGCTCCTTCATGTACTTCGCTGAAGCTGCGAAATCTTCAGGTTGGTATCCGGCGACTGGTTTGCGGTAACCGCCGTTGTATACCTGTACTTTGTCTCGGATCTTTCCGCCCATCAGCTTGTATATGGGGGCGCCAAGCGCTTTTCCGGCGATGTCCCAAAGGGCGATTTCGATCGCACTGACACCTGATCCCCATGGCTTGAAACCACCGGTGCGCCTGATTCTGAGAAGCACACGCTCTACGTCGGTCGGATCGAGTCCCACGATCATGTTCTTGTAATACTCGATCTGTGGACCGAAGAACGGCTCGTTACGCGACCGCTCGGCACCACCGATTCCGTCGATCCCCTCGTCGGTAGTAATCCGAATAACGGGATTTTCTCCGATGACGGCGTACTTAATATCAGTGATCTTCATCTCAACTCCGAGGTCCTAGCCAATGTAGATATTTTCTGCAGCGGCATTCTACGCTCGAATCATTCGAGAGGTCTGATTGTTCTCAAATGATTCGAGCGAGCCAGCTATCTAATCGTCGAAGAAGTCTGAGTCTTCTTCCCTGAGGTACTTCTTCGCCTCTTCAGGGATGAAGCTGATGCCGAGTCCCGGTGCATCGTTCACATCAATGTGACTATCTGTAACACCGAACTTATCGGAGCCTTCGAGAATGTCGTACCACCATTCGGGCTTGCCAGTTGGAAGCTCGAATGCGATGTAGTTCTCTGGCAATACAGCGGCAAGCTGCACATGAGCCGCAAGACCAATCAGGCCATCGACAGTTCCGTGCGGTGCGAACAAGATTCCGTGAAGATCGGCGTATTCAGCGATGAACTTCATTTCCTGCAAGCCACCAACGTCAGCAGGGTCAGGTCCCAGTACGTTTACAGCGTTTCGTTCGATCAGTTCCACAAAGTTCTGACGCAAGTAAATCTGCTCGCCAGTGTGAATATTGGTCGATGTGTATGGCGTGACCTGCGTGTACAGATCGGCGAGGACGTACGGCGTGTAGTCACCCGTAAGCATGTCTTCGAGCCACATCACGTTCGTGCCTTCAACTTCTTTGGCAAGTTTCAAGGCATCAGGAACAGTGAATCCAGGACCGCAATCAAGCGCTAGGCCAACGTCATCGCCCAGAACGTCGAGCATTGCTTCGACGCACTTGATCATGTGCTTGAATCCCTTTGGGGTCATCAAGCCGCGGTTGGGGTGTCGACCGCCCAGACCGGTAGAAGGCGTGCCGTAGTAGAAGTCGGGAACTTCGGTGGCCATATCGCCGTGGAATGCAATTCCCTGTTTGATGATCGAGAAGTTTTCAGGGCTGTCCTTCATCTTCTGCATTACTTCGGCGTAGTGTTCAGGCTCTTTCCCGTTCATCTTGAATCGAACATTGCCGTTGTAGACCTGAACCTTGTCTCGAATCTTGCCACCGAGCAGCTTGTAGATCGGCAAGTTGGCAGCTTTACCGGCGATGTCCCACAGTGCAAATTCGATTGCGCTGACGGCAGCTCCCCATGGCTTGAACGAGCCCATGCGACGTATGCCGAGCATTACACGTTCAACGTCCGTCGGGTCTTTACCGACAATCATGTCTCGGTAGAACTCGATCATAGGCTTGAGGTACGGCTTGGCTAATTCAGCGGCGCCGATGCCTTCGATACCTTCGTCGGTTGTGATGCGCACCACCGGGTGATTCCCGATGATTGCGACTTTCATGCCAGTAATTTTCATTTCAGCTCCGTGTGCTGCTCAGCAGCTGTTCGTCTAGTGCGGATGAGATTCTAGTCGTCGAAGAAGTCAGAGTCTTCTTCACGTAGGTACTTTTTGGCTTCTTCAGGGATGAACGTCACGCCGAGTCCTATCGTTTCAGGCACCTCGATATGGCTGTCAACTACTGGGAATTGCGCACCGCCAGCCATGATGTCGCTCCACCATTCAGGTCTTGCCTGAGGGAGTTCGAACGCAATGAAGTTGTCAGGCAGAGCAGCAGCAAGGTGAGTTTGTGCAGCGAGTCCTATAAGCCCACCGAAAATTCCGTGCGGAGCGAACTGGATGCCATGAAGATCAGCATACTCGGCGATGAACTTCATCTCGGCTAGCCCACCAACGTCCATTGGGTCGGGTCCAAGCACGTTTACAGCGTTGCGTTCAATTAGTTCGACGAAATTCTGGCGCAGGTATATCTGCTCTCCGGTATGAATTGGCGTCGATGTGTAAGGCGTGACCTGCGTATAGAGATCGGCGAGTACGTAGGGATTGAAGTCGCCGGTAATAGCGTCTTCGAGCCACATGATGTTCGATCCCTCAAGTTCTTTCGCAAGCTTGAGAGTATCGGGAACAGTCATGCCGGGGCCGCAGTCGAGCGCTAAACCAACATCGTCACCAAGCACATCGAGCATCGCTTCGATGCACTTGAGCATGTACTTGAAACCTTTAGGCGTAATCGCTCCACGATTTGGATGACCTGGATGACGATCGACGAACACGGGTTCACCATAGTAAAAATCGTCGAAATCGCGCTCCATTTTTCCGTGGAACGAAACGGCTTGTTTGATGATCGAAAAGTTGAAGGGGTGATCCTTCATCTTCTGCATGTTTTCGGCGTAGTGCTCGGGTTCGTTGCCTTCGCGCGGATAGCGGACCACCCCGTTGTAGACCTGAACTTCGTCTCGAACTTTGCCGCCAAGTAGTTTGTAAACGGGAAGTCCCGCTGCTTTACCCGCAATGTCCCATAGCGCCATTTCGATTGCGCTTACGCCAGTACCCCATGGCTTAAAAGCCCCCATACGACGAATGCCAAGCATCACTCGCTCAACATCCGTGGGGTCTCTGCCTATGATCATGTCCCTGTAGAACTCGATCATCGGCTTTAGATAAGGCTTGCTTGGCTGTCCCGCACCAACGCCGTCAATTCCTTCATCAGTTGTGATTCGAACAACAGGAGCATTGCCGATGATGGCTACTTTTAGGTCTGTGATTCTCATAGTTTGCGGAGGTCCTTAGTCATCGAAGAATCCAGCGTCCTCTTCCCGAAGGTATTTTCCCCCTTCTTCAGGGATGAATGTCAGCCCAAGACCTGGAGTGTCTGGAACATCGATGTGACTGTCGGTAACAGCGAACTGTTCGCCGCCTTCCATGATGTCTAGCCACCAAGCTGGATCCGCTGTAGGAAGTTCGAATGCTATGAAATTTTCTGGCAGGACTGCAGCCATGTGAGTCTGAGCAGCAAGACCAATCAAGCCGTTGAACGTTCCGTGCGGTGCAAACAAAATACCGTGTAGGTCGGCGTATTCAGCGATGAACTTCATTTCGGCGATTCCGCCAACGTCTGCGACATCAGGTCCAAGTACGTTCACTGCGTTTCGTTCGATCAGATCAACACAATTCTGTCGAAGGTAAAGCTGCTCTCCCGTGTGAATTGGAGTTGATGTGTACGGGGTGATTTGGGTGTACTGATCGGCCAATTCGTACGGGTGATAGTTTCCGATCACCATGTCTTCGAGCCACATGATGTTGGATCCCTCAAGCTCTTTCGCCAGTTTCAAGGCGTCTGGAACAGTCATGCCCGGACCACAATCCAAAGCAAGCCCGACGTCATCGCCAAGAACGTCCTGCATCGCCTCGATACAGGCGAGCAAGTACTTGAATCCCTTTGGCGTTATCGTGCCGCGATTTGGATAACGTCGGTTCTGTACTGCCGTCCCAAAATGGAAATCATCCATATACCGGTGCATGCCACCGTGAAACGACACCGGCTGCTTGATGATCGAGAAGTTGTAAGGGTGATCCTTCATTACCTGCATATCGGCAGCGAAATGCTCGGGTTCATTTCCTTCGCGTTTAAAGCGAACGTTCCCGTTGTAGACCTGAACCTTGTCTCGGATTTTTCCGCCCAGTAACTTGTACGACGGAACTCCGGCCGCTTTGCCGGCAATGTCCCAGAGTGCCATCTCTATAGCACTGACCGCCGTTCCCCACGGCTTGAACGAACCCATGCGACGTATGCCGAGCATGACGCGTTCTACGTCGGTTGGGTCTTTGCCGATGATCAAGTCCCGGTAGAACTCGATCATCGGCTTGAGGTACGGCTTGAAAGTTTCACCAGCGCCAACGCCATCGATTCCCTCGTCAGTTGTGACTCGGACAATAGGGGCGTCGCCAATGATTGCGACTTTCAGGTCGGTGATTTTCATTCTCGGCGGTAATCCTTAGTCGTCGAAGAAACCAGCGTCCTCTTCACGAAGGTATTTTTTGCCTTCTTCAGGGATGAAGGTTAGTCCCAGACCCGGTGTGTCTGGCACATCGATGTGACTGTCGGTTACTTTGAACTGTTCGCCACCTTCCATAATGTCGAGCCACCATAGTGGGTCTGGCTGAGGAAGTTCGAACGCTATGTAGTTGTCTGGCAATACCGCAGCCATGTGAGTTTGTGCGGCAAGACCAATTAGACCGTCGAACGTACCGTGCGGTGCGAATAGGATGCCGTGAAGATCAGCGTATTCGGCAATGAACTTCATCTCGGCAATACCACCGACGTCTGCGACGTCAGGACCCAACACGTTCACAGCGTTTCGTTCAATTAGTTCTACGAAGTTCTGACGCAGGTAAATCTGTTCACCAGTGTGAATCGGAGTTGACGTGTACGGCGTGACCTGTGTGTACAGATCGGCAAGAACGAACGGAGAGTAGTCACCAGTAATCATGTCTTCGAGCCACATGATGTTCGAGCCTTCAAGCTCTTTCGCCAACTTTAAGGCATCCGGCACAGTCATTCCTGGGCCACAGTCCAAAGCAAGCCCAACTTCATCGCCACATACGTCGAGCATCGCCTCGATGCGTGACACAAGGTATTTGAAGCCTTTGGCAGTTATCGTGCCACGGTTTGGGTAACGCGTTGTAGTTGTTGGAGTGCCGTAGTAGAAATCGGGAACGTTCTGCATACCGCCATGGAACGAAACCGCTTGCTTGATGATCGAGAAGTTGTATGGGTGATCGATCATCTTCTGCATGTTCCGGGCGTAGGCATCTGGGCTGCGGTCGTCACCCTCCATTTCATACCGAACGTTTCCGTTGTAAACCTGAACCTTGTCTCGAATCTTTCCGCCAAGAAGTTTGTACACAGGCAAGTTCGCAGCTTTACCCGCAATGTCCCACAGAGCCATTTCGATCGCACTAACGGCGGCACCCCAGGGTTTGAACGAGCCCATACGGCGAATGCCGAGCATTACTCGTTCGACATCCGTTGGGTCCTTGCCGATAACCATGTCCCTGTAGAACTCGATCATTGGCTTCAGGTAGGGCTTCCAGTATTCGGCAGCACCGACACCGTCGATTCCTTCATCAGTTGTGAGCCGAACGATAGGTGCATCGCCGATGACTGCGACTTTAAGATCCGTGATTTTCATTGGTTACTCCGGGTGACAGTCGCATTGCGCGACGATGGCAGAAAAATACGTTCGAAATTCTATGCCCGCCCCTTGGCGATGGCACTGAAAAACATGTGAATCTCGTCGAAATGTGCAAATTGATATAAATTCCACCAAATATGCGGGAACCTTTTCCGATAACCCGTGTCTTGAACTTGTGAGGGCTGCAATCAGGTAGCAGTCCTTATAGCCAAATCGGTTATTAGCTCTCAAGGGCTGGAAACTTGAACGAACAAAGGGAACAACTGGTCTTAGGCAGATCCATAAGGCTCTGTCAGGAAGGCAACCGCGATGAATTCAAAGCCATCGTTGATGCCTACTCCCAGCGTTTGTACCGAATTGCGTGGTTGATCACCCGCGATCACGGACTCGCTGAAGACGCCACCCAAGAATCGTTCATAAGGGCATGGCAGCAAATCCGTTCCCTCTCCGAACCTTGGAAGCTAACCGCATGGCTCACGAGGATCCTCATCAATTACCTGAAGAATCAACGGCGCCGCAACACGGTGCCAACAGCGAAGATCGAGGCTGCTGTGAACGTTGCCGACCCTGCACGGGCTGATCAACAGACACTGGCCGCCGAAACCGCATCGGAAATGTCACTGGTTATCGCCGGATTACCGGCCGACCAGAGAACAGTACTAGTGCTCAGGTACTTCGAAGAACTCTCTCTTGAAGAGATAGTCGAAGCAACCGGCTGGCGACTTGGAACGGTCAAGTCACGCATTCATCGTGCTTTGCGTCATGCAAGGCGGCAGATGGAACGACTTGGTCCGAACCCCTTGCTTCAGTCACGAGTTGAAGAGGAGGCTACTGGTGGATAAATCACCCATGAACGATCAGCAGATCGAGCATCTCATCCAGAGCTCGCTATTCAACGACTCAGCACAAGTATCACCTAACAGTGGGACTTTCTTCGCAATTCAGGATCGACTTGGAGAACAGAAAGGACCGGGCATGCGACAGCGTGTTGCCGATTCTCTCGAAAATTTCTCTGAAGCGATTTGGAGGATCATCCCCGTGTCTAAGCAAAGAATGGCGCAAGCACTTGTGCTCGTAGCGATAGCAGTAGTGGTTGGAAGTTTCGTAGCGTTCGCAGGATCGGATGACGCAGTCGACTCAGGTTCGGCGGCGGAGGCGACGGCTACGACAGAACCGATAACTGAACCGGCTGTTCCAGAAGCAACTCCGATTGCCAAGATTATTGTTCCTAACGATCTAACACCGTTTGAAGAGCTAGAGGGAAGCATGATGTGGGGTGAATGGGCTGGAAACAATTTCGTATTGCCCGAAAACTCGGTAATACAACCAGATTTCGCTCATTTGCCTTACGGTTCATCAATTGAAAAACAAAACTTCATGCTCGAGAAACTGCTGAAAGATTTTGCTTTCGGCAGTAGTCGTATGCAACTTCTGATCTACGCTCCGGGAGTCGACCCGCTTGCCGACAGCTCCCCGTTCGACATCGATTATGAAGTTGACCCGGGCGGTAACACAGCCGGCTCCTGGACACTATCAGCCAACGATCCCGAAGTGATCATCGCTGAAGAAATCGCTTTCTGTGACGACGGTCGCGGGATTTATCTCCAACATTCAGAGAAGCCTGTGGAAGTGGGGGAGACCTTCGCATGGGATGTTGAAGCGAGGCCGGAAGACCCGCCGGGTGATTTCCACCTGATTATGACTGCGGAACTAGATTCCCCAATTACACATGACGGTCCCGACCCAAAGAGGTTGGATGCTCAATTCACGATTACGGAAGTTGGTGTCTTCACGACCAAAATCGAGGAGGCTGACACAACGGTGGTAGGAATGTTCAGCATAGACCCTGCGGTGATTGCCATGTGCAAGAACTAGGCAACTGAGCCGAACTGAATAGTCGTCGACACAAAAGCTCCCGGGCCATCCGAATACCCGGGAGTTTTTGGTTTTAAGCGGGATGTACTGTTTGTTATTGCGAGGAGTCCGGCGACGTGGCAATCAGTGAATAACGGCTGGACTGTCCGATTCAGCCTAGCGCGACCTCACCCCAGATCCCTCGGCTGCACTCGGGAAATCAGCTGTAGACCGTCGGTAATGTCGTCCGCCGCAAAACTCATCCAAAACAGGGGAACCTTTTCGGGATTCTTCCGTCTGGTCTTAGTGAGAAACACAAATCGTTGTGATTCTCTATGCTGAAACTGGAAACGCATGAAGCGTTCGAATGGTTGGTCTGGCGGCATGGACGACGGCACAAAGAACCTAATACTGAATAGAGCTGTGAGGATCTTTTCGACCGCCGACTCTATGGAACCGCTCTTCTCATTACCGGCGACCCCGGTCATGCAGAAGACGCTACACAAGAGACGTTCGTCAGAGCATGGACTCGTATTAAGTCACTAAGTGACCCTTCAAAGTTGCAGGCGTGGCTGATGCGAATTCTCTTCAACTATTTGAAAGACCAAAAACGGAAGAAGTACGTGCCGCAAGTTGGAATGGAGGCCGCAATGTCGGTCGAAGATCAAACTGGTGGAGCTGACCGCCGAACCCTAAACCGTGAATCGTCGGCTGAGATTTTCTCTGTGATGTCGACACTGCCTGAGGACCAACGAACGGTTCTCGCATTGCGGTATTACGAAGAACTGTCGCTCGACGAAATCGTCGAAGTAACCGGTTGGCGACTTGGGACAGTTAAGTCTCGAATCTTCCGTGGTCTGCGTAACTCGAAGAAAAGACTGGAAGAACCGACCCATTTGAGATTGGTCGGCGAACCAAGTAAACCAGGCAAGGAAGGGGTGGGCTGATGGACAAGCAAAACATGTCTGATCAACAGGCCGAAAACCAATTCCAAGAGTTGATGACTGATTTCAAAGATCAGCAATCGCCTCGACGTGGCACGTTCTTCGCAATCCAGGATCGGCTAAATGAACAGGATGGACCGAGTTTGCGCACGCGACTCTCGGGCATATCCGAATTAGCCCTCTGGAGGTTCATACCCGTGTCTAAGCAAAGAATGGCGCAAGCGCTTGTGCTTGTAGCGATAGCAGTAGTAGTTGGAAGTTACGTGGCGTTTGCCGGTTCGGACGAGTCAGCAGATTCAGGATCGGCGGCAGAGGCGACGGCTACGACAGAACCGACAACTGAACCGGCGGTTCCAGAAGCAACACCGATTGCGAAGCTGACGGTGCCGGGTGAACTGACCCCGTTCGAGGACTTGAATGCGTTCGCTATGTGGGATACGTGGGTTGGGGACTCAATGAGATTACGCGAAGGTATAAGATCTGCCCCCGGGTTCCTCCCTCACAGTGCATCTGACGAATTGGTCGCTTCTACTCTTCAGACGCAACTCAGGGATATCGCGTTCGGCAGACTCCGCATGTTGCTCCTGATCTACGCTCCGGGTTTCGATCCATTGATCGATGGTTCCCCATTCATTCATGATTTCGACTCTGCTCCGGGTGGGAACACTCCTGGATCTTGGGCGCTGTCCGCCGACGACCCCAATGTAATCATCGTTGAAGAGTTTGCGTTCTGCGATGACGGTCGCGGCGTTTACTTGCAACACTCGGAGAAACCGGTAGAAGTTGGCGAGACGTTCGCTTGGGACCTCTACACAACAGTTGACGATCCGCTAGGTGACTTCCACCTCGTGCTGACCGCCGAAGCAGATTCACCAATCACGCATGACGGTCCAGACCCTAAAAAGCTTGATCTCAAATTGACCACGGAAAACTTCGTTGTCACTGCAGATCTTGGAGTGAAACTTGTCGGTATGTTCGCAAAAGACGACGCTGTAATCGAAATGTGCAGGAACTAGGAAGCTAAATAGAACTGAATAGTCGTCGACACAAAAACTCCCGGGCCATTCCGAATACCCGGGAGTTTTTGGTTTAAGGGCGTCGTTTGGGTTTCGTTGTGAGTGGTGTGGGAATAAGATTCGTCGCATTGAGCATGAAAGAGGGGATTGATCCTCTCTAATACGATCTAACGGAGATGAAATGAAAGTAGCGACCTGGCGCGGCGGCACTGAAATAACGATCGATGAAGTTCCTATGCCTAAGGCAGGACCGAGCGAGTTGGTGATGAAGGTTCTTTCATCAGGAATATGTGGAACTGATATTCACAAGACACAGGGATTATTCCCTGCCACTCCGCCCGACATTCTGGGTCACGAGTTCGTTGGTCCCGTTATCGAAGTCGGAGAGGGCGTCGACGAATCGCTTATCGGCAAAGTCATCGGCTGCACGCTGAACCCTGCCTGTGGCGAATGTCAGGGCTGTCTCACATGGTCAGCGATGCACTGTGAACGCAACAAGCGCTACTCAGGTGGATTTGCAGAATACGTTCTAGTCGATCACCGTCAAGCACACATCGTTCCAGACGGACTCGACCACGAAACCGCTTCGATGGCAGAACCGCTTGCATGCGTAATCTCGACGTTCAACATGATCGACGTCGAAGAAGGCTGTGACGCTCTTGTCGTTGGTGGTGGACTCCTCGGACTCCTAACCGTTGGTCTTCTGAAGCTACGCGGCGCAAAAAACATCATCCTTTCGGAACCCAATGCGGAACGACTCGCTATGGGTGAACAGTTCGGTGCCAACTATCTCAACGATCCGACGAAAGACGATCTAGCCGAACTGGTTAATAAAGTGACCGGCGGCTATGGCGTCAAAATCGGTGCAGAAGCAGTCGGCGTTCCGGCTTTGGTAGGTAACGTTTCGAAGATGATTCGCCCACGTGGAAATCTGGTCTTGGTTGGCGTTTCGCCTCAGGGATCAGCATTGCCGGTCGATCTCTACGACCTTCACTACAAAGAGATCACCATGAGCGGTGCGTTCGGTGCTGGTGATGCGTTCGGTGAGGCTCTAGAAACACTTCCAAAGCTAAACCTTGAAGGCGTTGTGAGCGGTCGATTCCCGCTTGAGGAAACTTCCAAGGCATTGGAGATTTCGGCAAAGGGTGGCGGTGTGAAGTACATGATCGCCCCGCACGACTAATTCGTATCTAATTCAAACAATGCTGGCGCATCGACGAATACAGCGGTATTCTGCGCTCGCTCGCAATAAACGGCTGGTTCATAACAAAGCGCCTTCGAACGGTGTTTTAGAGGAAAAACATGGCAAAACTCTCAGGTGGAGAAGCTCTCATCAAATCTTTGGTTCGTGAGGGCGTCGAAGTGATTTTCGGCTTGCCTGGCGTGCAGATGTACGGCATCGTCGCCGCACTTCGAGATGAACCCAGCATCAAATTTGTTGTTACTCGCAACGAAACATCTACTACCTACATGGCGGACGGTTACGCCCGAACCACCGGTAGGCCCGGCGTTGCGATGGTTGTACCCGGACCTGGAATTTACAACGCAGGTGGCGGACTTTCGACTGCGTTCTCTCGCTCGTCACCGGTTGTGCTAATTGCAGGCCAGATTCCTCGAGACGGTATTGGTAAGAACTTTGGCGGACTTCACGAAGTGAACGACCAGAAGGAAATCACCAATCCTGTAACCAAGTGGCAGAAGCAGGTTCTTCGTCCCCACGAGGTTCCTGAAAGTATTCACGAAGCGTTTAGGCAGGCACAGTCGGATCGACCTTCGCCAGTTCACTTCGAACTCCCACCAGAGACGATGGTCGAACGAGAAGAAGTAGAACTTCTTGAGCCAGCAAAGATCGAACGCAAAGTTCCTGTTGATTCAGTGATCGAACAGGCTGCGAAAGAGATCGCAGCGGCTCGTAAGCCAGTTATCTACGCTGGTGGTGGTGTTGCTCGATCCGATGCTGAAGCCGAACTTATTGCGTTCGCAGAAGCTCACCAAATCGCCGTTCTGACTTCAGCTGGTGGTAAAGGCACGATGTCGGAACGACACGCTCTCGCCTTGGGAGGATCGCTTGGCCCAACGGGTCAATTGAAGGACTACATCGAGGATGCCGACGTTGTTATCGGTATTGGAACTCGTTTCTCGATGCGAAATCAGGCAGCTGCTGAAGCTCGACTTGTTCACATCGATGCCGATCCTGAAATGATCGGCCATGTTCACGAAAATTCACTCGGCGTGATCGGCGACGTAAAAGCCACTCTGCCAAAACTCCAGGCTGCAATTGCAGCTGCTGGTGGTGGTAAATGGGACTCTCCGGCTCCGGAAGTTGCTCGAATTCAAGATGCGCTGACCAACAGTGAAGAAGAACTGAACCAGCCTCAGGAAGATTACATTCGAGCACTTCAAGAAGGCGCTCCTGATGATGCGATCATGATCTTCGGTATGACGCAGCTCGGATATTACTCACGACCACGCTGGATTACTGAGAACCCGAAGTCGTACATCGATTCCGGTTACTCGGGAAACCTCGGTTTCGCATTCCCGACTGCATTGGGTGCGAAGGTTGGTAATCCCGACAAGCCAGTGATTTGTGTTTCTGGTGATGGCGGATTTATGTACAACTCGTCGGAGATTTCTACGGCTGTGAAGTACGGAATCAATCTCGTAACGGTTATCTACAACGATGGTCACTACGGAAACGTAGCTCGTGACATGGATGACGATTTCGGTGGAACTTACGAAACTGATTTCGTGAACCCCGACTTTGTAAAACTTGCCGAGGCTTACGGAGCGGTTGGTCTTCGAGCGAAGGATCCGTACGACGTGAAGAACGTTATCCCGAAGGCGCTGGCAATGAACAAACCAGTGTTTATCGACGTACCGGTAAATCGTGTGCCACGACCAAAGCAGTGGTCAGCCCGAGCACCGTGGACGACTCCGCAGGACGGGTTGCTGGATTAGGGTTTTGGTTGCGTGAAATATAAAAGGGTGAGCATTTTTGCTCACCCTTTTATATTAAGAACGTCACCCTGAACTTGATTCAGGGTATCGAACGAGTCGAACCAATCTTCAGCGATATCTTTCCAAGCTGGATTAGTCTTAACGATCAAAGCATCTTTCCAATCTCTTCGCCCGTTTATGATCTGCTTTTCTCTAGCTATAGCGATGCGAATATCGTCCGATTCTTCGAACCAAACTAACCGACTGATATTGAATCGAGACGTGTGGATACCGCCTGATCCATACCGGTGCTGCCACACGCGTCTCTGGAGATCGGATGTGACTCCGATGTATATCGCTTTGCTGTGATTGGAAAGAATGTAGACGTACGAGCGATTCTTGCTAGACATGGCGTTTCGATATCCTGAATCAAGTTCAGGATGACGTAGGAAAGCAGACGGCTTGTCAGTTTATTAAACAGGTTGTACGAACTCGAAACTTCAGTGTCGGATTCTCAAAACTTTTACCCAGCCCCACCCTCGTGTGGGCGTAGTGCTGCCTCGATGGCGAAGTTGGCTGGGGTGTCTACGCATAGTTCCTTGCCCATCTCGACTACTCGTGCGTTGAGTAGTCCGATTTCTATCGGGTTGCCCGCGATCAAATCGTGCCCCATAGATCCGATGATGAACGGCTCACGACCTTGAGTCGCTTTCAGAGTTGAAGAAACCAATTCGTCCGAAATGGCCACACCTTTAGCACGTGCCACCGCGGCTACTTCAGAAAGCACCTGCCGATACATTGCGGTTGTAGTCTCTTGAGCGAAGATATCGCCAATAGGCTTGCGTGTGAGAGCAGTCATTCCGCTGAGCGCACATATGAACGTGAACTTCATCCAAAGAGCCATTTCGATATTGTCGTCGGCTTCCGCAGCCAAACCTGCAGAAACACATCGTTCAACGAGCGCTGTAACCCGATCAGATGGCCCTCCGCCAAGTTCACCAATCACCAGCGAGCCTGGACCTCCGTTCTGACTCACAACACCCGGCTCGGAAATCAATGCCGATACTGTGGCAGTGGAACCAAGAACATGCTCGGCTCCGAAAGCGGCCGACAACTGAGGCTCGCTGTCGATTCCGTTTTGTGTGGAAATGATCAACGTGCCTTCGCCGACCATGCCACCTGATGCCATCGCTTCGATAGCGGCGTCGGTTCCCCAACTTTTCACAGCGAAAATAACGAGATCGACTCGGTCGATTGACGACATATCGTCGGTAGCAGAACACTCAACCACGAAATCGCCAAGCAAAACGGAGTTCAGTTGTAATCCGCTTTTGTTGATCGCTTCGAGATGCGGACCTCTGGCGATCATCGTTACATCTGCACCGGCTCTAGCGAGCGCTCCGCCGTAGTAGGCACCAGTGCCGCCAGCACCTACAACTGCCACTCTGAACGTATCGTTGCTCAACAAATTCACCTTCAGCCCTATCAGTATTGGAATCAGATTCAGGCGCCAATCTTAGGGCAGTCGCAGCCACTAGTGAACAGCTATCATCTGCCACATGCTTCAACTTCTCATTCATAACGCCAAAATAATTGATGGAACAGGTTCGCCCTGGTTCCGAGGATCAGTGCTTGTCGATGACAACACGATCACGATCAAACGGGGTGAAATTGATCTCGATCGATATGAATCGACCCGTGTGATCGACGCACAAGACAAAGTAGTTTGTCCCGGCTTTGTTGATCTCCACTCACACGCTGGCCTAACAATTCTCGGTGAACCTCATCACGATCCCAAGGTTCGACAAGGCGTGACTACCGAGTTGGTTGGAATCGACGGCATTTCGCACGCTCCGTTCAAGACCCGTGACGAACTTGAACGGTACATCTGGATGGATGCAGGGTTGAACTGGTATCCGCCTGAGCCAGATTGGCTTACTACTCAGGAGCTGTTGAACAAGTACGACGGCACGGTGGCGATTAACATCGCCTATATTCTTGGCAATTCGCCAGTACGAATCTGGGCGACAGGGTGGAATGACAAGCCTGCGACCGAAGCCGAGATCGCGAATATGAAAGCGGTAATCAGGGAGTCGATGGAGGAGGGTGCTTGGGGGCTTTCGACCGGACTCGACTACCCTCCGGGCGCTTACGCTTCCACCGAAGAATTGATTGCTTTATCTGAGCAAACCGCAGCCATGGGCGGTTTTTATCACACCCACACTCGTGCCTCGCTGAAGTCAAAAGGCACGTACGCACCGTGGGAAGAGGCGGTTGAGATAGGTCGAAAGTCAGGTATACCTATTCATCTGACGCACTTCCGGCAGCCCAAGCAAGGCGAGGGTTCTCACAACGGCTATTTAGGTCTTGTCGAAGATGCGCGTGCTGAAGGAGTCGACGTTACCTTCGATTGCTACACGTACCCGTATTCGGGAACTTCGGTCACCATTCAGTTGCCGTTCTGGGCTAAAGACGGTGGACCTGAACGAATAATGGCGGCACTTACTGATCCTGAGGATCGTAAAAAGATGAAGCGGGATATGAATTCTCGTTCCGATATCCAAGAGATATGGCGGGAACGCTGGCTACATAACTTCCGCCAGCCTCAGAACGAAAAATACGACGGTAAATCGATTTCACACATCGCTGAAATGCGCGAACAAGATCCGGCGGATGCGTTGTTCGATCTACTGCTGGAAGAACGACTCGGTATCAGCGAAGTTGGTACAGGAACCAATGCGCACACTCTGCCCGAATTTGTTTCGCATCCGTACGGAATGATCGCATCAGACGCTATTTTGTTCGGCGAGTATCCGAATCCACGAACTTACGGATGTTTCCCGGTGGTTCTCGCTGAATTTGTTCGTGCTGAAAAACATCTGAAGTTGCCTGAAGCGATTCGCAAGATGACATCGTTCCCTGCACAGCGCCTTGGGCTAACTGATCGGGGTGTGTTGCGAGATGGCTTCCGAGCCGACATCGTAATTTTCGATCCCGACACTGTTCGTACTGATGCTACGAAGGATGATCCGAAGCACTATCCGGTCGGTATCGACTATGTGATCGTGAACGGTGAAGTTGTGATCGAGCATGGAATGAATACCGGAGCGACACCGGGGCAGGCGTTGCGTCGAGGTCACTAGCTACGTTCGATATTGCTGGTCTCTTAATGTTTTCTTGATGATTAGCTGGTTCACCAGCGATAAACTCTCCAGCAATGTCGATTTACAGAGATATTTACACAGGGTTGGGCGTGGGCGCTGTCGCAGCGATCATTGCTGTTCTTGTATCGCTTCCGTTGGAATCTCCCGATGACATCGTGTTCAACGCTGCTTCGATTGGTTTCGGGGCGCTAGGACTTGGTGCATTGTCTGGATTTCTCTGGCATACAGCGGAGACAACGCATCGATTTCAACGTAAACACGTGTATCTAGGTGGTTCCATCGGGCTGCTTGTAGCGGCACTTGCGATCGCTGTGGCAGCAATATTTCAGTTCGACGATCCACTGGCATTCACGATCCCACTCGCTTTGATATCAGCAGTCATTCCAATTGTTGGAACGCCTATAGCTGCGTCTAACGATAGGTTTGGAATCTGGATCAACGGTATTCTCGTAATAGTTGCCGTGGCACTAAGTCTTTTGTTGGCAGGGCAGGGCGATCAGGAATCTGGCTCGCTTTCACTGCCACCAGCACCTTGAACTTGGGAACTCCATAAATAATTTGTACGGGCTGGATATGAAATTTCGAACAAACGGATATTTATTGATCGCGCTAATCTCCGCATTGGCGGTTCTCAGTGTCGCTTGCGGAAATTCAGATGAACCGGCTGCGGAGACGACACCACCGCCAGCGACACCGCCAACAACTACGCCGTCGACATCTGAAATCGTGACCAACGACACGCCTGTTCCCGGTTCTACCGATGGAGCTTTCGAAGTCAGTGAAGGCTCAGAAGCGACGTTCACGGTTAACGAAAAGCTTTCTCGACTGCCGTTGCCAAACGATGCTGTCATGCGAACCGGCGATATAACCGGTGATATCGACCTCTCGGCTGAAACTGCCGAGTTGGTTATCAATCTCCATGCTCTGGAAAGTGATGACACTCGCCGAGATCGTTACATACGAGATCGACTTTTCCCTACGCAGTCGACCGCCACAATCAGTGTTGCCGACTTCCCTGATATCCCCGAAATATTCGCATCCGGCGAAGCGTTCACATCGACAGTGATTGGCAAAGTGAACGTGAACGGCACCGATGCTGATGTGGAGTTCACGATCGAGTCACGGCTTGATCCCGATCGCCTATTGGTACTCGTGAAAGGCGATTTCACTTGGGACGACTTCGACATGACCGCACCGACCAGTAACTTCTTCGTTGTGAAGGATGAAGTACACGTTGAAGTGCTGATTTCGGCGATTCCGAAGTAGGTTAGCGTCGAACTTCACCGTAACTCGGTAGTTTCAACGCAAGGAATTTCGACATTTTGCGACTACTATTGAATATATGTCGCAAGATCAAGTTAGAAATTTCTGCATCATCGCCCACATCGATCATGGCAAGTCGACCCTCGCCGACCGCCTGATCGAACTCACTGGTGCTGTGTCAGAACGGAAAATGACCTCTCAGCACCTCGATACGATGGAGCTGGAGCAGGAGCGCGGCATCACGATCAAAGCTCAGGCCGTTCGGTTGCAGTACACCAACGGTGAAGGCGCCGAATTTCAGCTGAACCTGATCGACACTCCCGGGCACGTCGATTTCTCCTATGAAGTGTCACGTTCACTCGCCGCTTGTGAGGGCGCAGTGCTTCTTGTCGACGCAACCCAAGGCATTCAAGCGCAGACCATCGCTAACGTTTACCTTGCGCTAGAGAATGATCTCGAGATCATTCCAGTCATCAACAAACTCGATATGCCGGCGGCACAGCCGGAGCGAGTTCTCACCGAGTTAGAGCAGACGTTCGGCTTCAGCGAAGATGAAGTACTGAAAATCTCAGCTAAAACCGGTGACGGTGTGGATGCGCTTCTCGAGCAGATTGTTAGCCGTATCGAACCACCGACTGGCGACGTTGACGATCAATTCCGAGCACTAATTTTCGATTCCAAATACGATCAGTTCAAAGGCGTGATTGCGTACGTTCGTGCGATGCACGGATCGCTGAAAAGCACCGACCGTGTGCGCTTGATGGGAACTGAAACCGAAGCTGAAGTTTTGGAAACCGGCTTCTTCAGCCCGGTACTCGAGAAAACGACTGGTTTAAAAACCGGTGAAGTCGGATATGTAGCAACTGGATTAAAAGACGTCAAAGCAGTGCGTGTCGGTGACACCATGACCGTCGCAACCGAGCCTGCCTCAGAGGCGTTGCCGGGTTATGCTGCTCAAAGTCCGATGGTCTTCACAGGGATATTCCCAACTGAAGGCGAAGACTATCCCGAGTTGCGGGACGCACTCGAGAAGCTACAGCTCAATGACGCAGCGTTGGTGTTTGAGCCAGAATCTTCTGCGGCGCTGGGCTTCGGCTATCGCTGTGGATTTCTTGGATTGCTCCACATGGATATCGTCCAAGAACGACTAGAGCGTGAGTACAACCTCGGCCTAATCGCAACGGCGCCAAGCGTTAGTTATCAGGTACTGCTAAAAACCGGCGACATTATTACTGTCGACAACCC